>Ga0316207_10002234_pt1 | contig 20552 bp, 4 predicted proteins | sample 6weekpyrite_MG_FD_204943 | JGI IMG/M metagenome (GOLD analysis project Ga0316207, IMG submission 204943) | Microbial mat bacterial communities from mineral coupon in-situ incubated in ocean water Damariscotta River, Maine, United States -... | ecosystem: Environmental > Aquatic > Marine >...
ACCTTATTGCCTACATTGTGAGTGATGATGCTATTACACTTTCAACAATAAAAGAGGAGTTAAAAAAAGAGCTTCCTGAGTTTATGCTTCCTAGTGCAATGCTTGCTCTTGATACTCTACCTTTAACGCCTAATGGAAAGGTTGATAAGAAAGCGCTTCTTAAGTTAGATATAGAAGTGAAAAGTCAATCTGAATTTGTAGAGCCTCAAACTCAAACGCAAATAGAGTTAGCCGCTATCTTTAAAGAAGTGCTTGCTTTAAAAGAGGATTATAAAGTAAGTATCTATGATAATTTCTTTGAGTTAGGAGGTCATTCGCTTTTAGCTACGACACTTATTTCAAAGGTAAGGGAACGTTTTAGCGTTGAAGTGCCTTTGCGTACCCTCTTTGAAGAGCAAACCATTGAAAGCTTTGCTAAGGTGGTTGATGGTAGTAGTAAAAACGATGCAAGTAGTGATGAATTAGAACAAATTAGCATTGATAAAGAGCATCTTTACACACCGTTTGCTCTCAATGAGATACAACAAGCCTATCTCATAGGAAGAGAAAACATTGATGGCGGAAATGTTGCGACCCATATCTTTACACGATTGGAGACTTCGCACTTAAACCTTTCTAATCTACAAAATGCCTTGGATAAGCTCGTTTCTAGACACGATATGCTTCGAGTTGTTTTTGATAATAATGCTAAACAAAAGATTTTAGATCCAAAAGATGTTCATTTTGAAATACCGATTATTGACTGCACCGCTATGAAGCAAAATGAATTAGAAGAATTCTTACAAAATGAGCAAGAGTACCATTCGCATAAAATCCTTGATATTACGAAACCTCCGATTTTAGATATCCGTGTTTATAAACTTCAAAACGATATATTCGAGATATTTTTGTATATCGACATGATTATTGCCGATGCAACGAGTCTCATAATTCTCTCTGAAGATTTAACCTATTTTTATAATAATCCTGAGGGTACTTTAGAAGATCTTAGTATCTCTTTTAGAGATTATATTCTTTATGAAGAGAAGTTAGAGAAGAGTAGTTCCTATCAAAAAGCATTGAAATATTGGCAAGATAGAGTTTTTACGCTTCCGATGGCACCTCAACTACCGCTTCTAGAAAATAGTAAAAAAGAGCAAGAAGCAAAAAATATACGCTTTGAAAAAACAATCAAAAAAACACAATGGTCACTTCTTAAAGAGTATGCCAAAAATCTTAAAGTAACCCCAACGGTACTACTCATCGTACTCTTTAGCAAAGTTTTAGCCAACTGGTCGAAGCAGTCATATTTTACACTTAATTTGACCCTATTTAATAGGCTTAATATCAACAAAGATATATCAAAAATAGTCGGTGACTTTACCTCTTTGACACTGCTAGAAATTGATGCTAATCCTAAAAAAGAGTTTTATGAGCTTTGTGAAGGCATTCAAAAAAGACTATTTGATGATCTTGACAATAGACTGGTAAGCGGAGTTAGAGTTTTAAGAGAACTTAGGAAAAACGGTATTGAAGCAACTATGCCTGTCGTATTTACATCAGTGCTTGGTTTTGAAGATGATTTGGAAGAGCAAGATAGCTGGATGGGAAAAGAGATTTTTTCCATGTCTCAAACCCCACAAGTGTGGATAGATTATCAAGTAGTTGAGAAAAACGGTGAACTTAAAATAGTTTGGGACTGTTTGGAGGGTATATTTCCATCAAATATGCTCCAAGATATGTTTCAAACACATCTTTTACTCTTAGAAACTCTTGCAAAAAAAGAGGAAGATAAAGCTCTTTTACCAAATTATCAACACCAGACATTAGAGCATTACAACGATACACAAAGAGAGTTTGACAAAAATAGTCTGCTGCATATGAATTTTCTTGATCAAGTTCAAAGGACTCCGGCAAATATAGCAATAGAGAGTAAAGATATAACACTTACATATCAAGAGCTACACAATCTAGTCGTAAGGGTTGCAAAACAGTTTAAAGCAGCGCGGAATGAACATGTCGCAGTCTATTTAGACAAAGGATACGAGCAGATAGTTTCCGCTCTCGCAATTCTCTACAACGGTGGGGCATATCTACCTATTGCCTCAGATTTGCCGTTAAAAAGAGTTGAATACCTCATCAATGAGGTCAATGTAAAAACTATTCTCTCAACAAAATCTTTAATCCAACCATTGAATGAAACGTTTGATGATAGAACCTTTATCAATTTAGAAAATTTACAAAATGAAGATAGGAATACTCCTCAAGAGATACAAAGCTACATGCAAGCAAAACAACAAGATAGTGATTTAGCCTACACTATCTTTACATCAGGCTCAACGGGCATTCCTAAAGGTGTTATGATAACCCATAAAAGTGCTCAAAATACGATTTCAGATATCAATGAAAAATTTCACGTTACCGAAGATGACACATTGTTTGCTATCTCCTCTTTGAACTTTGATCTATCAGTCTATGATATTTTTGGAGCATTAAGCTGCGGCGCCACTTTAGTTATCCCTAAAGAGAGTGAAAAAAAAGATCCACAAGCTTGGAGCAAATACGTTGCAAAATACGGTGTGAGTATCTGGAACTCCGTTCCTGCACTTATGACTCTGCTTTTACAAGAAAAGAGCGATCTCTCTTCACTTAGACTTGTTATGTTAAGCGGAGATTATATACCGCTGAGCTTAGCCAAAGAGTTTTTAGAGCTTCAAGGAGATCAGAGTGCACTGATAAGTTTAGGCGGCGCGACTGAGGGTTCAATCTGGTCAATATACTATCCAATTAAAAGTCTCAAACAGAGTTGGAAAAGCATCCCTTACGGTTATCCTCTTTCAAATCAAAAAATGTTTGTTCTTAATGAAAATTTAGAGCCGTGCCCGTACCATGTTGTCGGAGAGATATATATCGGTGGTAAAGGAGTAGCCCAAGGCTACTACAATGATACAACAAGAACAGATGAATCATTTATAAAAGATGCAAAAACGGGTGAGAGATTATATAAGACGGGCGATCTAGGAGTATTTCATCAAGAGGGATATATCGAATTTATAGGCAGAATCGATAATCAAGTAAAAATTCAGGGTTATCGCGTCGAGTTATCCGAGATAGAAACGGCGATTAATAGCTTTGAAGGAGTTCAAACAAACTCTACAATTGCCGTAGAGGGTGGAACAAAAGAAGAGAGACAAAAAACAATCACCTCTTTTGTTGTAACAAAAAAAGAATCAACTGAAGAGAATACTCAATCTGAAGAAGAGATAGATATAGAGGGTTTTATCAACGATCCTGTCGCAAGGGTTGAATTTAAACTCTCTCAAAAAGGCAATAAACAACTAGAGGATGGGAAAAGGGTTCCTTTAAAAAACAAAAATTCTACCATCACTCTTTCAGATGTAACACACCCAATAGAAGAGATAGAAGATATATCGCAACTACAAAATAGTCTATCAAATGATGATATATCCTCTCTTCTAAACATTTTTGCAAATACAAAAATAGATGATAAACCGCTTCCAAAATATTTCTACCCCTCAGCAGGAAGCTTAAACCCGATACAGTTTTTCCTTTTTATTCCAAACGGTATCCTTAAAGATGTAGTACAGGGTTACTACTACTATGACAGAATTAACCATGAATTAGCCCTTCTTTTAGAAGACGTGCAGCGTGATGAAAGATATATCGAATGCTATTTTATTAGCAAATTAGATGCCATTACACCGATGTACGGTCCAGCAGCGCAAGGGTTTTGTAGCATTGAAGTGGGTCATATCTACCAGCTTTTTTTAGCAATGGCAGAGAATCTCTCTATTGGGGTGCAAAATCTCGTCGCAAATGATCAAAACATCTTAAAAACACTCGGTTTGGACGAAAACTATCAAGTCAGTAAAGTTTGTAGAGTAGGAAAAGTTCAAAATAGTAGCCAAAAGCAAAAAGAGAGTTTAGAGCTATCACTCTTTGAAAGACAAAGCTTTAGAACCTTTCAAAATCAACAAATAGAAAAAAACTCATTTGAGAGCTTTTTAAAAAATTCAATAAAAAGTTTTCAGCTAAATAATAGCGGATTAGAAATATATCTCTACACTAATAACATTGAAACCTATGATGAGGGTTTTTACCGCTACGTTAACGATTCCTTCGAAAAAGTATCTCCAGATTCACCTCCTGCTTCACTCTATCACGGCAGAAATAGAACAATCTTTAATAGTTCTACATTTGCTATTTTCTTAGTGAGCGACGCGGCTACTACAGATATACAAAACTCTTCAAATGCTATTAGCTTAGATGATATAGATGAGAAAGCTCTTTTTGAATCTGGTTATTTAGGGCAGCTCTTTATGAACTATGCACCAAAAGAGCTCATCGGTTTATGTCCCATAGGATTTGTTGATAGCACTTTAGTAAGACAATCTTTAAAAATTGCAGACAACAAAAGAGTCATCTATAGCTTCTTAGGAGGAGCTATTTCAAGTGAGCAAACGACCTATTGGGCCGATGATGAAGAGATAGAAGATGAGGATATAGAGCAGAATTTAAGAAGCTTCCTAAAAGAGAGGCTTCCTGAGTATATGGTTCCATCATCTTTTATCTTTTTAGATGAGTTGCCTATCACGCAAAATGGAAAAATAGATAAAAAAGAGTTAGAGAATCTTGCAAAAGAGGTCAAAACGAGTAAGAAGTTTGTGGCACCTAGAGATGAGATGGAAACGCTATTAGCCGAAACTTTCAAAGAGGTACTTGGTATTGAAGATGAAAATAGTATCAGCATTTATGATAGCTTTTTTGAGCTTGGCGGTCATTCACTTTTGGCTATTCAGATAGTTTCAAAACTAAAAAAACTGGGTATCGAAGTTACCTTAAGAGATATATTTACCTACAGAGATATTGCACATATTAGCGCTAACATTGAGAAAGAGCATACAAACAGTGCCCAAAAAGTAGAAAAAGAGCTAAAAATCGAACCTCTTGCTAAATCAAAATATTATGAAGTCTCAAATGCGCAAAAAAGAATATGGGTTGTTTCACAGATGCAAAAAGATAACTCAATCTTTAATACCCACTCCACCTATATGATAGAAGGAGATATCGATTATAAGCGATTAAACTTTGCACTCAACAAAATAATTGCAAGGTACGAACTTTTTAGAACCATATTTAAAGAGCATGAAAATAGAGTTGTCAGTGAAATAATTGAAGAGTTTAAATATAAAATAAAGATCATAGATGCTTCAAAGCGCACTGTAGAATATGTCAAAGAGTATATCGCTTCAATTGCATTTGACTCATTTGATCTTTCAAAACTTCCTCTTTTAGAGATGTTCTTATTTAAATTGGATCATACTAAACATATACTCTATTTAAATATCCATCATATCCTTATAGATAGAACGGCAGGTAATCTCTTCATTGAGATGTTATCACACTATTACAACAGTGACAAAGAGTTAGAGGAACTAAAATTTCAATACAAAGACTACGCAGCTTGGCAAAACCAAGAAATATTAAACTTAGATCATCAAAAAGAGTATTGGCTCAATAAATTGGCTCTTCCACTACCGATCTTAGATTTTCCTTCCGATTTTCCTAGACCTGCGCAAAGATCATCTGCAGGAGAAAATATCTATTTCACGGTTGAGGACGACACCTTCAAGGCGTTAGAACAATTTACGTCCGAGAATGGAGTGACCCTCTTTTCTACTCTTTTAGCAATTTTGAAATTGGTCATCTATAAATACACCTATCAAGATGACATCATTATAGGAACGGCTATCTCTCAAAGAGATGCACAAGAGTTAGAAAATCAGATCGGACTTTTTATCAATATGCTTAGCTTCAGAGACAAAGTCGATGATACGCTTCATTTCAATACCTTCTTGCAACAGGTACACAACAATGCAAAAGAGGCATTTGAAAATAAAGATTACCCTTTTGATATGCTCGTTGAAGATCTGAAACTTGAAAAGAATATGAGCCACTCACCGGTTTTTGATGTAGCTATCGCATTGACGTATAAAGAGAGTGAAATCTCAAATCAAAAGAGTCTACACAACCTTGAAATAGAACCTTTTGATTTTGGAAAAGCAACCAGTAAATATGATATGTTTTTCAATTTTGAAAAGGGTGATGAGAGTTTACGTTGTGAGTTTAATTTCAATAGTGACATATACGCAAAAAAAAGTATGCAAAGAGTTGCAGAGAGTTTTAGTATCATCCTTGATTCTATTCTTACATCAAATAAGCTGATCAAGGATATCGACCCAATCAATGCATCTGAGAAAGAAAAAATTCTAGGACAATTTAGTAACGCCAACGTGCAGATAAAAGATGAAAAAAACATTACCGAAATCTTTGAAAATGTCGTAACTGAAAATCAAGATAAAAAGGCTGTAGTCTATAACGATAAAGTGCTCACGTACAGAGAATTGGATGAAGCATCAGATAGGATTGCCGGCCTTTTAAAACCCTATTCTAAAGAGGTCATAGGTCTCTATCTAGAAAAGAGTGAACTCTTGATAATTGCAATGATGGGTATTTTAAAATCCGGAAATATCTACATGCCTCTTGATGTCACTCTACCAAAGGATAGAATTGCCTATATGGTAGAGAATGCAGGTTGTACAAAGCTCTTAACAAACAGTGCATTTGAAAATAATCTTCAAATAGAGGGTGTTACATGCATCAACATTGAAAAAATTGAGAAAGAGATTAGTAAATACAGAAAAGTGGTTTCAGCCAGTGATGTAGCCTATATCATCTATACTTCAGGAACCACAGGCAAACCAAAAGGAGTCATGGTATCTCACGGCAGTTTTACTTCGATGATGGTAGCTCAAAATGAAGCACTGAACGTTTCAAGTAGTGATTCAATCCTTCAATTTGCATCAATTTCGTTTGATGCATCCCTGTACGAAAGTTTTATGTCTCTTTTAAGTGGAGCTACACTTGTGGTACTTGATAGAGAATTAATCAATCATTCAGATGAGTTTAAAAGCTATGTAGTTGCAAATGAGATATCAAAAGTAACGCTACCGCCTTCATTTTTACACTCTGTGGATACCGATGTTTTTATGAATCTTGATACCATTATTACTGCTGGAGAGGCACCTATTGTAGAAGATGTCAAAAGGTTCGCAAAATTTTGCAGATATATCAATGCTTATGGACCTACCGAAGCATCCGTCTGTTCCGCAACCTATGAAGTAGATTTTACAGATATAAAAACTCCGATTGCAATTGGAAAACCGCTAAAAAACAACTCCTTATATATTTTGGATAAAAACTTACAAATCGTTCCTATCGGGGTCAAAGGTGAAATCTACATCGGAGGAAACACCCTAGCTGATGGTTACATCAATCAAAAAGATTTAACACAAAATGCTTTCATAACTAATCCTTACCGCAAGGAAGAAAAACTGTATAAAACAGGTGATATTGGATACTGGCTCGATAGTGCCGACGTGGTTTATGCAGGACGTCAGGATAATCAGTTAAAGATCAGAGGCTTTAGGATAGAGTTGGGTGAAATAGAGGTAAATATCACAGACTATGAGAGCATCACCAATGCAGTGGTACTATTTAAAGATGAGATACTTCAAGCATTCTTTATAGCTACAACTCAAATCGATACCGCTCTTTTAAAAGAGCACTTAACATCAAAGTTACCATCATATATGATACCTACAAACTTTACGCAATTAGAGAAATTTCCGGTAAACAACAACGGTAAAATTGATACAAAGCAACTCATTTCAGAAACAAAAAAAGAAAATGTGACAAAAACTCTTCCAAAAGTTGTACAAAATAGCGCTTTAGATATCCTAATTGACACCTTTCAAAGAGTGCTTCATGTTGATACAATTGCCTTAGATGATGACTACTTCTCACTTGGCGGTGATTCTATCAAAGCGATACAGATCATTTCTAGCTTGAAATCCAAAAATATCTCCCTTGAAGTAAAAGATATCTTTGAATTAAAAACAATTGAAAATATGCTTCCATTAATTGCAAACAGTGTAGAGCAACATACTCCTACGACAGATGAACCGGCTCCTCTATTGAGTGGAAACGTTCTATTAAACCCGATACAGCAGTGGTTTTCAGAAGATTACGAGAATGAAAAAAGCTACTTTAATATGAGTGTATTGTTAAAAAGTTCACTAAAATTAGAAGAGGAAAAAATCAGAGATGTCTTTAAAAGCATAATTTCCAAACATGACATGTTACGAGCTACTCTTGTAGAGGGTGTACTACATATTTCAAAAAGCCTTAACTTAGATTTCACACTCTATGATTTGCAAGATGAAACTAATCAAATTGAGAGTCTAGAAAATCATACACAACGTATTCAAGAAAGTTTCAAGCTTGAAGAATCACTCTTTAAAGTATCTCTTTTTAAACTTGACAGAGATGAGCGACTCCACATCTGTGTACACCACCTTATATTTGATACCGTATCCTTTAGAGTCTTAATGCAAGATCTTAACGCTCTATATCAAGAAACTGACACACAAAGAGTGCTACAAGTTGATAAAAGCAACTCATTTAAAGAGTGGACGACCTATCTGCATACGGTAGCAAACTCTAAAAGTATCGTTGATGAAATGAAACATTGGCAAGGTGTACTATCATGTGATAGTGGGCTCATACAAAAAGAGAAAGAGAGTAAAAAAGTAAAAAATAGTGAACTCATTATTGAGTTTACAAAAGAGCAAACTAAACAACTTCTAGCAGTATCGCATAAATACTCTATTGAAAATATACTCCTCTCTTCACTCACGCAAACGCTACAAGAAGAGACTTCAAAAGATGAATTTTTGATACTCAAAGAATCACACGGTAGAGACAACTTAGATAGCCATCTTGATCTTAGCAACCTTGTAGGATGGTTTACGACAATGTATCCTATTGTCTTAGAGTACACAGGTGATCTAAAAGAGCAGTTAAATTCCACAAAACAGACACTAAGCTCTGTCATAAACGGCGGGATCGGTTTTGGAATTTTAAAATATCTTTCCAAAGAGAGTTTGGAATTTAAACAAAAACCTCAAATAAACTTTAACTATCTAGGCGAATTCGACACCATAGAAGATGACAAGGATATATTTGAGTATGCCAAAGAGAGTGCAGGCAAATGGATTCCAAAAAATAACAAAAGTTACACAGAGATTGAAATAAACTCTCAAATTGCCTTTGAAAAACTGAAAATTTCGATCGCTTTCAATAAAAACGAATACAAGAAAAAAAGAATTGAAAAAGTAGCAAACATCTATCAAGAGTCTGTTCTTAAATTTGGTGACATATTAACCAGTTTGGATAGTTCAGATATCGACTATCAAAATTTTGATGATGATGCCTTAGACGAATTTTTAGCCACTTTAGATGAAGAGTAACTGACATGGATAAAAAAAACATACAAAATATATATGAACTCACTCCGATGCAAGATGCGATTCTTTTTAACGACATCTTAAGTAACGGAGAGGCTTTTTTTGAACAAATTAGTTTCAATATCAACTCTGAAGTCAATATAGAGATTTTTCAAAAAGCTTGGAATGAAGTTGTATCTAGACATGACGTGCTAAGAACCAATTTTGTACACAAAAAAGTTGATGAACCTCTTCAAATTGTTTTCAAAAAAAGAGAGCTTGATTTCAAGTATGAAGATATATCTACACTGAATGAGAGTTTAAAATTCATAGAAAACTATAGGATTGAAGATAAAAAAAGAGGCTTTAATCTCTCTAAAGAGAAACTTTTTCGTATTGCCATTTTCAAAATAGATCAAAAAAGGTATAGCGTTATCATCAGTTTTCATCATATCTTGATGGATGGATGGTGTAGCACTATCCTTTATGATGAGTTTAAAAAGCTCTATCTTGCACTACTGGAAGAAAAAAGTGTAATGTTGCCTAAAACAACCGCGTATGTAGAGTATCTAAAATGGCTTCGCAAAAATAGTGAAGAGAAACAAAAAAAGTTTTGGCAAAACTATCTCGAAGGATATCAAAAAACTGCCACGCTTCCGCAGAAAAAGATTTCTGAGAAAAAAGAGATCAAAGAGTTCACTTTTGAACTTAAAAAAGTGATAACAGATGATTTGATCGCACTTGCAAAAGAGATGCAAGTAACGATAAACAGCCTTTTGCAGACGATTTGGGGGATATTACTTAGTAAATATAACAATAACAGAGACGTTGTTTTTGGCACGATCGTCTCTGGAAGGCCAACCGTGATCAAAAACATTGACACGATGGTAGGTCTTTTTATGAATACCATTGCTATGAGAATTAAATATGAAAGTGATACGAAATTTGGCGATCTTCTAAAAAATGTGCAACAAGATATTTTAAATTTCAAAGAAAATGAGTACTACCCCTTAGCAAAAATTCAAGCTCTCTCTGCTTTAAAAAACTCTCTACTTGAGCACAGTTTTGTTTTTGAAAACTACCCTTCTGAGGAACAAGCAGATGAAAGACTCAACGTCAGTGACTATGCTATGCAGGATTTTAGCGGTGAGGACTTGACCGTTCAAGTGATTGCCGATGAAAAGATCTATTTTAAAATAATTTACAATGAAGAGGTCTTTAGCTCTCAAATAGTCGAAAAGATAGAAGATGACATCAATCTTCTAGCACAAGAGATCATCAAAAACAGAGAGCAAAAAATTGATCTCTTGGGTGAAAATATAGCTAAAAGGTATAAGAAAGAGGGAGTTAGCACGGTCATTACCGCATCTTTCACAAGCGATAATATAGATGACAACCTCAACTATTGGTCTGAAAAATTTGATTTCTACTTAGATCTCTCTTTTAGCGCCTATTCACAGGTTTTTCAAGAGCTTCTTGATGAAAACTCAAAAAGTTCGTTAAACCAAGGTGTGAATGTTTTTCTGATTAGATTTGAAGACTTCATAAGAAATAAAAAACTCGCCGATAAAGAGGCGATACAAACAATCGAAAACTCTTACAACTCACTCATTGAGATCTTAAAAAATAAAAAATTAGAATCAGATTACCTATTTGGGATATTTCCTATTGCAACCCATTTAAGTCTCTCTGAAGAGGTGGGCTCCTATCTAAACGAACTTAATGAGAGAATGATAAAAGAGTATAAGGCGATTAAAAACGTCTTTAGCATAGACTTTAGAAACCTCGCTGAACTTTATCAAGTAGAGCAGATTTTTGACAGTTTAAAAGACAGATCAGGGCACCTTCCCTTTACGGATGAATTCTATAGTGCATATTCGAGTGAAATTTTTCGAAATATTTATGCACTGGAAAAACAACACTTTAAAGTTATCGCTCTTGATTGTGACAACACTCTTTGGAAGGGAATCGTCGGCGAAGACGGTCCGCTTGGAGTAGAGATAAATGAGGGCTATTTAGAGCTGCAAAAATTTATAATTGAAAAAGAGAAAGAGGGATTTTTAATCGTTCTATGTAGCAAGAATAATGAAAATGATGTCTGGGAGGTATTTGAAAAGAATGAAAATATGCTTCTAAAAAAAGAGCATATCATAAATTCAAAAATCAACTGGCAAGCAAAATCGCAAAATCTCAAAGAGATGGCACAAGAGTTAAACGTTGGAATTAACAGTTTTATCTTTTTAGATGACAACCCGCTAGAAGCCTCCGAAGTGATAAAAAATGCACCTGAAGTGCTCTCAATTCCTCTACCTAAAGATTCAAAAAGCTTTAAACTCTTTTTAGAACATATCTGGGCATTTGATAAATTGAGAGTCACGCAAGAGGATAGAGAGAGAACAAAAATGTACGTTGCCGAAACACAGCGTTCAGAAAGTGCTAAAAAGCTCTCAATGGATGATTTTCTCTCCTCTTTGGAGCTAAAAATATATATGAACGAAATGTTTGCTTCACAACTTGCAAGAACATCGCAACTTACACAAAGAACCAATCAATTTAATGTCAGTACGATTAGAAAATCGGAAAACGACATTGTAGCCCTTTTGAAAGATCCCTCCTACAAGTGCTGGACGATAAGCGTCGAAGATAAATTCGGTCAGTATGGATTAGTCGGTGTCGTTATCACTCAAGATAGAGGTGATACACTCTTTATCGATACATTTTTAATGAGCTGTAGAGTTCTAGGTAGAGGAGTTGAAAACAGCATACTCTATGGATTAAAAAATCATGCAAAAGAGCATAACATTACCAAAGTGCAAATGGACTATATCCCGACAAAAAAGAACCAGCCTGCTTTGGATTTTATCAATAACAGCGGTTTTCAGCTGAAAGATAATGAAAACGACACTACAACTTATGAAGTTCAAACCAATGAACTACCCCAAAAAGCCTCATTTGTCGATTTTTACTTTAACGCAAATGAGAGTGAGCTTTCTAGTGAAGATGTTGCTACAGAGAAGGTAGAAGTTAAAACAGAAAAGAAACTCTCTTGTGAAACCACGCTAAAACATACGCATGTAGATGATTTTGAGTTTGATTTTGTACAAAACCTTGAAGCGCAAGAACTTGAAAAAGCCCTGCACACAAAGTTTTACACTCCTCTTATTTATCACAGAGCAAGTGACGCGCTTAATCTACATATGCAATCAAATATGCGCCTTATTAAAACAGAGATAGTTCCTCCTAGAAATGATATAGAGCGTCAATTGGTCGGTATCTACAAAACGCTTCTCAACATAGAAGAGGTAGGTATTGAAGATTGTTTTTTTGAACTGGGCGGACATAGCTTAAGTGCAACAAGACTACTCTCAAGAATCCACCAAGCTTTTCAAACAGACTTGACGCTACAAGAGATTTTTCTCAATCCAACCATCAAGAACTTATCAAAAAAAATCACCTCTAAAGAGAAAAACGAGACTCCAAGGATAAAAAAAGCTCCAAAAAAGAAGAGTTATCCACTCTCAAGTACACAAAAAAGGGCCTGGCTTATAGATAAGTTAGGGGCAACGTTTGCTTACAATATGCCGATCACTCTAGAGTTAAAAGGTAAATTAGATATCGTTAAGTTTGAAAAAGCCTTTAATGAAATTGTTGAAAGACACGATATTTTACGAACGAAAATCATCACTAGAGACGGTGAACCTAGACAAAAGATAGAAAAAGAGTTAAAGGTTTCAATTTCACCGGTAGAGCAAAGTTTTAAAAATATCACAAAAACAGTAGAAGAGGATGCCTATGTAGCATTTGATTTAACTCAAACTCCTCTATTTAGAGTAAAACTCTTTAAATTGAGTGATACAAGACATATTTTTTACTTTAATACACACCATATAATCAGTGATGCCTGGTCTTTAGGCGTTATAACTCATGAAATTAACAAACTTTACAGCGGTGAAACATTAGAGCCATTACATATACAATACAGTGACTACAGCGTTTGGCAAAATCAGTACCTCAATTCAAAAGAGGTTGAAAGAGAAAAAGAGTATTGGCATGAAAAATTACAAGGTGATCTCAACCCCCTTCACTTTCCAATCGATTTTCCGAGGCCAAAACAGCAGACATTCAACGGTGACTCACTTCAAATTGATTTAACCAAACATCTTGACAACATAGTTGTACTCAATGAGAAAGAGACCACTACCCTTTTTATGTTTTTAGTATCAGTGGTTAAACTATTCTTAGCAAGATACACAAATGAAGCTGATATTCTTTTAGGTACCGCCATTTCAGGAAGAGATGAAATTGAGCTTGAAGAGCAGATAGGTTTTTATGCTAATACGTTAGTGTTAAGAGACACCATAAAGTTTGAAAACGATTTTTATAGCCTACTTAAAGAGGTAAAGCAGAGTGTTCTTGAAGCGCATGAACATCAAAAATATCCGTTTGAAAAACTTGTAGATGAGTTAAACATTAAAAGAGATATCTCCAGATCACCTCTTTTTGATTTCGCAATTGCGTTAAATAGTGAAGAGAGCTCTTTGGAAATTGACGACATCGAGATATTGCCGTTTGATTTTTCATACAAAATGGCGCAATTTGACCTCAGTTTTAACTTTTATGCAACGCAAAAAGAGCTCTTTTTAGATTTAAACTACAACAGTGATCTCTTTAAAGAGCAAAGTATAAAAAGATTTTTAACCCATATAGACAACCTTTTAACGCACACTCTTGAAAATCCAAAACAAAAGATCAAAGATATAGAGTTCCTATCAATTGAAGAACAAGAAAAGGAGTTTAGAAGCACATCGAAGGAGTTTTCATCCATTGTATCGATGTTTAAACAGCAGGCTAAAATTTCACCACAAAATGATGCCGTTGTCTATTACGATAAAAGATTAACCTATCAAGAGTTAGATGCACTTTCAGACCGTGTTGCAGGATATTTGATCGATAAATTTCAAATAAGCAGTTCAGATATCGTAGCTTTTTCAATGCCTAGAAGTGATCTAAGCGTTATTGCCATTCTAGCTATTTTAAAATGCAACGCTACCTTTTTACCGATCAGTGTTTCACTTCCTGAAAAAAGAGTGGAGTTCATACTCAAAGATTCCAATGCAAAAGTGCTACTTACCGAAGATTTACTAGCGGAGGCATTCAATCACCCTTATAGAGAAATTCATACGGATATGCAACTAAGCTCCTCAGCATATGTTATCTACACATCCGGAACTACGGGAAATCCAAAAGGGGTCGAGGTTAGTGAAAGTTCTTTGGTCAACCTCTGTAACTGGTATATCGATGATTTTGAGATAGACAAAGATACAAATTCTCTTCTTATGATACCTACATCTTTTGACGCCTCTATAAAAAATATATTAGCCCCTCTGTTTGTCGGGGGGAAAGTAGTTATCTCACAAGAGCAGTTTGACCCTTACGATCTTCTGCAAGTGATTGAACAAAATAGCGTAACACTGATAAACTGTGTACCGAGTGCCTTTAAATCTATTTTGAATGTCTCGCATGAGTATAAAGAGTTGCGTACTCTTAAAGACGTAGCTCTTGGAGGAGAAAGCCTTAACATTAGGCTATTTAAGGACTTTTTTCTTCACTCTCATGCAAAGATATACAATATCTACGGTCCAACAGAAGCTACGGATATATCCACGATTTACCAAGTTGAAAAAAGTGATCTAGGTAAAAAGACGGTACCGATAGGAAAAGCAATTATCGGCGCAAAAGTTTATATCTTAGATCAATTTGGAAATATTGCCCCGACTAATACAGTCGGAGAGCTTGTGATTGCCGGTTTAGGCTTGGCAATGGGTTATCTAAACAATGATCATTTAAGCAATGAAAAATTTGTGCAACATGAAAAACTTGGCAGAATCTATAAAACGGGAGATTTAGCAAAAGAGCTTGAGAGCGGTGATATAGAGTACATTGGTAGAAATGATGATCAGATAAAAATAAACGGTAATAGAGTAGAAACGGGAGAGATCGAACATACCATTTTACAAACAGAAGAGATAGATGCAGCTTGTGTACTCTTAAAAGAGGATACCTTGGTTGCATATATACAATCTTCCAAAGAGATAGATTTTGAGCTTCTAAAACAGAGTTTACGTAATGAATTAGCTTCATACATGGTGCCAAGCGACTTTATAAGAATAGAAGAGCTACCGCTCACGCAAAACGGTAAGATCGACAAACAAAAACTTCTTTCCATCAAACAAAAAAAGAAAAAAAGAGAGCTCAAGGAACTGAGCACTGTAGAGAAAACTCTTCTTGAAAATTTTGAAGATGTATTGGGTAGAAAAATTTCTGTTAAAGATAACTTTTTTGACATTGGAGGAAACAGCTTAAACGCAGTCGAGCTTATCTCTAAGATCAATAAACAGATGGATCAAGAGCTAAAATTATCTACGATATTTGAATACCAAAATATAAAAGAGTTTGCAAAAGTTCTTGAAAATAGTCCTAAAAAAGAGAGTGAAAAATACACCCTTTATAATCCTGATGGAGAGAAAGCAATTTTTCTTTTTCCTGCACTTATCGATTCTGTTGATTATAAAATCACTGCAAGCAAAATTGCTAGAGAACTGAGTGAATATAAAATTTATGCCTTTGATTATTTCACTAGTGAAAAACGTATAAAAAAATATGCAAAACTTATAAACTCTTTGGAGAAAGATTTTCTCCTCTTAGGATACTCAAGTGGGGGTAATATTGCCTTCGAAGTGGCTAAAGTAACAAAACCAAAAAGATTAATTCTCATTGATAGTTGGAGAGTACATAAAAACAACTTAGTGAAAAAAGAGGAGGTAATAAAAGAGTTTGAAAACGACAACTTAGAGCTAAACAAAAGTATTGTTGATAACTACATTAAGATGCTAAATAGTCAAAAAACCGAAGGGCAAGTTGCAACTAAGATCAGCTTAATTAAAGCGCAAAGTACAATTGAAAAGAGTGATAGCAGCTATACAGATCAGAATTGGAAACAATCAAGCACCAAAAAATACAAAGAATATGAAGGTTTTGGTCATCATCTAGATATGCTCAAAGATGATTTTTTGGTTAAAAATTGTAATATTTTAAAAATAATTATTGGGGGAAACAGATGAATATAAGAATATCCGTTGTTGCAATAACCGTAATTGCGGCCTTACTACTGAGTGGTTGTGGTGAGAACTATAAATGGGATACCGATAACAGCAGTAAGCTTGAAGGTAAATATGAGACAAGAGACAGGTCGCTTGATCTAACTCAAAATCAACAAGTTGAAATCGCCAAAAGTATGACGCAGAGACTTTTATACGCAAACAAAGATCTTGCAGGTATCACGATGAGTATCAGATACGGTGATGCCTCAACGGTAAACTTTGCTTACGGATGTGCAAAGTTAAAACCTGAAGTTGAAGCAAGCGGCATTTTAAACTATGAAGCTGGCCATGCAAGTAACTGTGAAGTGCCTCTTACAACTGAGCATAGACTAAAGCTTGGAAGCCTTACAAAAACGGCAGTCGGTAGAACTATCTTAGATATTGACGATGACAGTAGTTACGATTTTAGTATCGAAGATCAAATTACAAAACACCTCCCTGCGGATATTTTAGCACTTGGTGATCTTTCAGGTATTACCGTAAGAGACCTGCTCTATCATACATCAGGACTTAGTAATCAGTTTGACTTTGTAACGGGTGGTACTGCAAAAGAGATAATAAAAAGAGTCTTAGAGATAAAAAGAGCAGGAAAACCGGGTCAATTTTATCAATACAACAATAGCGGTTACGTGATTTTGGGTCAAATCATTCAACATGTAACAAAAGCGCAAAGCTGGGAGGGTGAAGTACAAAAAAGAATGAATACCTCTCTAGGGTACAACTCTTTTATCTTCCCTGAAGCTGCTAATCCAAACTGGATAGAGACAAAAGATACAAGCTGGATGAGCGGCAAAGAGGGAACACTACTTAGCGGTGAAAATTCGCTAGCAACAGGTTACGCATTTTCTGAGCACTTTATACCTGTAATAGGAGTTTCCGGTGCAGACATCGCTAATTCTGCTGGTAGTATGATCGGTACGGTTCCTGATGTAAACAAATGGATGCACAACTTGGGTACAAATGATGGTGGACTGCTCTCTTCAGAGTATTTTAAAAACATTATCACTGACGGTACATTTAGAGATGATTACCTCTCTCACCTTACTTGGAATATGGGACCGGGACTTGGATATGAGCAAAATCAAAATACTTACTTTCACCTTGGATCATTTACAGGATACACTTGTGTAAGTATCTATTCAAAAAATGAAAAAACAACTCTAAGTGTCTGTACTAACGGTATGACGGGTCTCTTTATCGATTTCCCGTATGAAGTATTAAACGCTATGTATCCATACAGAGCTGCATATCTGCCACAAAGCAGTACAACATCATCTCATTAAAAAGGCAAAAAGTGACAAGTAAAATTTTAAAAACAACAGTTGGAATAATTTTAGCGGCTAGCTCTCTCAATGCCGCTGATGAGAATAAAGCTACAGATACGACACCGCCGAATTGGTGGCAAAAAGGCTCTTACGAATATCCTGAAACAGATAAGCTTTTAATACATTTGGAAGGAAATGTGGGATATTCGAAAAAAAGTGGAAATGAAGAGGATGAAAACGTTAAAATAGGCGCCTCTGCTAAAATCAGAAAGGGACATTTCGGTCTTTCAATCTCTTACACGAAACTAAGAGAGGATCGTGTAGCCTATGATGACAAATCTACAGTAGTACCCACAACGAGTTTAAGAGACGATTATCAAGTAAATACCATTCTAGGTTATGACGTCAATAAAGATTTTTATGTCAATGCAGGACATGAAAATTCTAGAGATATTACTTTTGAGATATATAATCAAAATACCTATTACGTAGGTGCTGGATACCGTATATTGACACTAGATAAACATAAAGCAAGCCTATTTGCCGCAGTAGGAACCGATGAGATCTCTTTTGGCAGATACCCGATGCTTCCAAGCGGTAAAACTGACGGACTATACTTTCAGGGTGATTATTTATGGATAGTAAAACCGGGGCTTTTCCTAAGTACGGGATACAAATATCTTAAAGCCGATATGGACTACAGAGACACATCAACATTTACCGCCAAAGCAACGGTTGCAATCAACCAATATGTTAGTCTCGTCGTAGGATATCTAGATGATTACATCGAAGCACAAGAGACTGTAAATAGACATCAACACGATAAAATGATCTTTACGCAGATACAGTTTCAGTATTAAACTTTAGTATCGTATAAAATTTATTTGCCGCTTTTGCGGCATTCATCACGACCTACTCTGACATAATAAATTTTTAAAGAGGTCAATATCAAATGAAACAGTTACTCACTCTTTTACTAATTCAAATAGTCTTCTCACCTATACTCAATGCAGATTTTCTAAAAACTGAATGGACACGTCAAATTAGTAGTTCCGATAAAGAGATTGTAAGTAACATGATATTTGATAAAAACAACAGCTTTTATTTATATACAGATAAAGATAAGAGTCCATACTTATCTAAATATACATCTGATGGATATGAGGTTTGGTCAGGAAAACAGAGCAATCGATCTAGAGATATAGTTTTACAAGACGAATTTATATATTCTTCCGGCGATAAACCAAACATAGATATTAGTGCTAATGCCCAGTATTACGGTACACCGTACAATGATGCTTACATCTCGAAAACAACGATAGATGGAAAAGAGTTATGGAGTACCTCTTTTGGCAGTATAGGAGCTGATGGATTTAATTCTATGTCAATAGACTCAAAAGGTAATATTTATGCAACTGGATTTACTTATGGACTGACTTGGAAATTACCATATGATCCGGCAACAGTTGTTGATGAGGGATTTATTCAAATACCAACTAAAATATTGCTTGTAAAACTAACTTCTAACGGTAGTAAGGATTGGGTATTAGAATATGAAAATGGGGAGGGGTTTACCATTTCACGTAGTAGTGGAATAGATTTAACACTAGATGAGAATAATAACTTATACGTTATAGGTAATGGTACATGGAACCTACCAAAAAACACACATGACACAAATAGCGGTGTTTTCATAAGTAAATATTTACCAGATGGAACACACTTATGGACACGTCAATATGGTTATAGTAGAGCATTAAAAATATTGATTAGAGATAATTTGCTTTATGCTATCGGAAAAAGTTTTGTTATGAAACTAAACTTTGACGGTGATATAATATGGTCATTAGATCATAAAAAATTATATTTTTCTGATCTTGAAAACATGAGTATTGATAGTAATGGAAATATATTCGTATCAGGTAGTACATATTACTCTGCTGCTGGACATATTAATAAAGGCTCGAATGATGTATTTATATCAAAAATATCCCCTTCAGGTGAAGTTTTACACAATACCCTACTTGGAGCAATTGAATCAGACTATACTATTTCATTAGGCATCGACAGTAAAGATAGTATCTATTTATTATGGAAGTCACAAAGCAAGGTTGATAGAAATTATAATTGGCATACATTTATTTCAAAATTTAAAGAAGACAAAACTGAACCATTGAACCTTTCTAATGCTTCATTAACCTATAAAAAACGTAATAACTCTCTGATTAGTTGGCAATTGATATCTCTTCCGTTTCCCGCATACATAAGAGCTTCAGAACTCAATGTTAAACAGATATATGGATTTGATTTCTACAATCAAGAGTATTTCACTCCCATAGAGCTTGAACCTGGAAAAGGCTATTGGGTATTACCTAAGAGTGCCGAAACACTCAATTTTTCAAAACAGACTTTTTATGAAAAAAGAGAATTATTCGATTATATGAAAAAGCAGTATAAAGATACCGCTAAATTTAATAGGTGGAACTTACTAGGAACTCCATTTGATACGACAGTTGAAGAGCTTAAAAAAGAGATTGGATTTAAAGCGATACTAACATTTAATCCTAAGAAGTTTGAATTTATTACAGACACTGAAACCGTCATTAAAGCTGGAACTGGGTTTTGGACCAAATGACTATTTACTGTAAATAAAGTTAGAACCCATCTCAAAAATAGCTGGTACGGGTATTGCTGATTCCAGAGTATGGAATTAACAAACAAACAATGGGAAATAATAGAACCACTATTTCCGCAGAAAGAACTAAGGCCATCAGGAAAAG
>Ga0316207_10002235_pt1 | contig 20532 bp, 24 predicted proteins | sample 6weekpyrite_MG_FD_204943 | JGI IMG/M metagenome (GOLD analysis project Ga0316207, IMG submission 204943) | Microbial mat bacterial communities from mineral coupon in-situ incubated in ocean water Damariscotta River, Maine, United States -... | ecosystem: Environmental > Aquatic > Marine >...
TGTGCATGTGTACCTGCTGAATCAACCTCAATCAGTTTATCAACTACTTGATCTTTAATGATTTTTAAAAAAACACCATGAGCAGTTGGTGATCTACAGATATTGCCCATGCAAACGAATAAAACTTTGGTCATATGTGACATCCATCGATTATTTTTAGTTCAAACTACGCAAATTTGGTCTAAAATGAAAGGTAACGCCAGATAAAAAAGGTTGGATACTATGCAGAGTCAAATGATCAAAATGGACAATCTACGCAACCTCATTGGCCAAAAGGTCAACCACGAAGGTAGAGACTGCAAGATCATCGAAATCCTGGAAGATGATATTCTTGCCGTCATTCTGCAGCACCATGAACACCAGACAAGTATTCAAGCAGATCAGCACGGCGAAGCCCATCGCAAAGTTCCCAGCACAATCACTTTACCTATCATTGATCGCGAAAGCGGCAGCTTCCACCCTGCTTTTAGTAACCTGAACCTAAGCCATCTGCTCTAACATTTGCCTGGTCCTGGCAAGGTCAGTCTCGGTATCCACGCCTGCCACCGCTGATTCATCAGCCTCGGCGACGTGGATTTTATGGCCATGCCAAAGTACACGTAATTGCTCCAATGATTCCATCTGCTCTAGCGCGCAAGCAGGCCAGCTGACATATTCATTAATAAAAGCAGATCGATAGGCATATAGCCCAATATGACGAAAATGAAGTGATCGTTCTGGCAATTCCTCAGTTGTAACCGTGAAGGCATCTCTGTCCCATGGAATGGGTGCCCGGCTAAAATAAATAGCAAAACCATCTTGATCACTAATGACTTTAACTGCGTGCGGATCAAACAGCTCAGCAGCGGTATGAATTTTTTCTGCCAAGGTAGCAACGCTGGCCTGTTGGTGATCAGATAGATTTTGAGCCACCTGATGTATCAAAGCTGGCGGCATGAGAGGTTCATCACCTTGCAGATTGACGACTATTTCATCATTGTTCAGCCCCAGCTTGGTTACTACTTCAGAGAGTCTTTCAGTGCCTGAACTATGTTCACTTGAGGTCATGCACACCTCAGCTGAAAATTCGCCTGCAGCTTCAGCGACACGCTGATCATCTGTAGCAATAATGATATTTTCTGCACCGCTCTCCTGTGCACGCTCATAGACATGCTGGATCATCGGCTTGCCGGCAATATCAACCAGAGGCTTACCTGGCAAACGAGTTGAGTCATAACGGGCAGGGATAACAACCGTAAACTTCACCTATTCAACCTCTTCGAGACTGAGTCTGCGGGCTTCATCTTCAAGCATAACAGGAATATCATCACGGACAGGATAAGCTAGCTTGTCTGCTTTACAAACCAACTCATTTTGCTCTTTACGATAACGCAACGGCCCTTTGCAAATCGGGCACACCAAAATATCCAATAGTTTCCTGTCCATAATCTTGCCTATATTAACCAGTCAGTTTTTTAAGCATTTGCAATAGCCGTAATGCCATTGGCTCAGGCAAATGTGCGTTAACCGGAACATACCACATTTTCTGATTGGCAAAGCGACGACATTTTACCGCATCTTTCTCAGTCATAAGAATGGGCAAGGCATCAGAAAAGTCCAAGTCCTGAGGCTGGTAATCATGATGATCAGGAAATGAATGCTCTATAACCTCGAGCCCACGACTACGCAGCAATTGAAAAAAGCGTTGCGGATTTCCAATCCCAGCAAGGGCATGTACTCGTTGCCCGGCAAACTCATCGAACGTTGTCACAAGCCCATCGTTACCAAGCGACCAGAGGCCAGCCTCTTCCAGGCTCATTGCAAATTCACCACGGCCTGCCAAACCATTGGCAATAACAAAGTCCACCTCATCGAGCCGTGACTGGGGCTCTCTCAATGGTCCAGCAGGCAGACAGTGGCCATTACCAAAACGCCGCTCGCCATCAATGACAACGATCTCAATATCTCGTTTTAAGCGGTAATGTTGCAGACCATCATCAGTGATAATGAGGTCACACCTGGAATGGTTTAACAAGGCATTCGCCGCAGCTACCCGGTCAGGCGCGGCAATAATTGGGCAAGCACATCGCTGAGCCAACATCACAGGCTCATCCCCCACCATCACCGGGTCACTATCGGGACGCACCTGCTGTGGCCAACGCTCAGCCTTACCACCATAACCACGGCTGACAATACCAGGCCGATATCCTGCCTTCTGCAGCAAACTCACCAACCAAACCACCAACGGTGTCTTACCTGTTCCGCCGACACTGATATTACCCACAACAACAACCGGTACAGCAATAGCGTAACTCGGCATCAAGCCTACTCGAAAAGCTAAACGCCTCAACACCACCAGCAAGCGAAACAACCACTCTAGTGGCAGCAGTAGAATTGATGTTTTTGAGGAATACCAGCGTTTTTCAAGCCAGTTCATAGGCGTATTTATAGTTCTAGAGCTAACAAGTAAAGTTTACTGTTGATTTTGGTTCCGGGTAGCGATGGACATGCGTACCAGACCAACTTGCCGCGCAGCATCCATTGCTGTGACGACCGATTGATGCGGTGAATTGGCATCAGCACTAATAATCACCGGAGGATTTTCCCTATCCCCTTTGGCTTTACGCAAAGCACGCTTCAAGGTATCCAACTGAGTGTTAATCACAAGTTTCTGATCAATATAAAAACGCCCATCTCTGTCGATAACCACCTCAAGCGGATTACCAACCTGCTCGACGGGCTGGTTCGATGCCTGCGGCAGATCGATCTCGATCTCGGACTCTTCCCTAAAAGTGGTCGTGACCATAAAAAAGATCAGCAACAGGAACACCACATCAATCAAGGGCGTAAGGTTGACCGACATCTCCTCACGACGGAACTTACGCAGATTCATTTATTCACCATCCGCCAAGTCTTGCTCGCGCAACCCCAGTAATACTTCGACCAGCTTCAACGACTCCTGCTCCATGGAAATAACCAGTTCGTCCACCTTGCGCTGAAAATAGCGATAACACATCAACGCCGGGATCGCCACAGCCAGACCTGCAGCGGTAGTGATAAGGGCTTCTGAGATACCTCCGGCAAGCTGGCTGGCGTTGCCAACCCCCTCGGCAGTAATAGCGGTAAAGACTTTAATCATACCGACAACCGTTCCCAGCAAGCCTAGCAACGGAGTCACCTGGGCGACGGTGCCCAAGGTATTGAGAAAACGCTCCATCTCCACCACTACTTGGCGGCCAGTCTCTTCAATCGCCTCTTTCATAATGGCACGGTCATGGTGGCGATTGAGCAGGCCGGCAGCAAGAATACGACCCAGCGGCGAACCATTTTGAAGAACTTTTATCTTCGACGTATCGAGCTCATCATTTTTTATCCAGGTCCAAATTTGGGCCAGAAGATGTTTTGGGCATATTCTGCTCTTCTGCAAGGCCCAGACTCTTTCGGCAATGATTGCCAGGGCCACTACAGAACAAAGCACGATCGGCAACATCAACCATCCGCCGGACTTAACAATTTCAAGCACTAGGGCTTACTCCTTCCAATCTTTCATTATGGTTAATCATACTTATTTTTCGGTCAGGACCAAGACTTGTTTAGGAAAATGTGTCCAATATCTTGAATTTTCATAACGATAACTCTTGGGCGTTGAAACGCCAGTGTTACCTAACACCATTTCAATTGCACCCTGTTGACCAGTCAACAGCACATTAGCACCATTCTCAAGATATCTTTCGACAACTTCGGCCCTTGGCAGACGAAAACGATTGGCATAACCGGCCGGAATCAGAGCCCATTGGGGCGAGACTGCAGCGACGAAATTAGGGGTGGATGAAGTCTTACTGCCATGATGCGGCACCACCAACACATCTGCAGCCAGTTCGCTGCTGTTAGTTGCCAATAATACCTGCTCTGCACGGCGTTCGATGTCTCCGGTTAATAACAGCGCCCCACCTTGGCTACTAACCTTGAGCACACAAGAGCTATTATTCTCATCAACAGCAGTGCCACCAGCCGGATGCAGCATTTCAAATAGCACCCCATCCCACTGCCAGCGCTGCCCTTTCTGACACGGTCGGGCACCGTAATCAACCAGCTTTTCCATTGAGCTGGTTAGCAAGTTTGTAACTGGCATGTGCTGCATCAGACTATCAACACCACCAACATGATCATTGTCACCATGACTAACGATCAGGGTGTCTATCGTTTCGATCGCATTACTCAACAAAAACGGTAACACTACCGCCTCACCAGTATCAAAACTGTCACTAAATTTTGGCCCGCTATCAAATACCAAGGTTTTATTGCGGGTGCGAATCACCGCCGCCAAGCCTTGACCGACATCTAGCAGGCTGAAATAGGCCTCACCCTGCTGAGGTCTAGAGGCAGGCAACAAAAAGGCAATCGCTATCCACACAGCACCTAGCCAACGCCCAGGCCAACCACGAGGCGCCAATAACCAGACAACACCGACACAGAGGGGAATGATCAACCATTGATCAGCCAAACCCTGATAAATCTGGGCACTGGGCAATGCCGCCAACCAGCTTAGCAACGGCCATAATAACTGCAGGCAATAATCGGCCAGTTGCAGCAAAGCATCAGCTATCGTCGAGCTTATTGGTAACAATAAAACTGCCAACAATACCAGGGGTACGACCAACAGACTGACCATGGGTACGGCAATAAAATTGGCCACAGGTGAAATCATTGAAGCCTTCTGAAACAACATCAATGTCAGAGGCAACAAGGCTAATGCGATCAGCACATGCACCCTGCCCCATTTCCACCACAGTCCTTGCTGTTTAAGCCTCCCCCCCATGCCCAACAAAATAATGGCGACTGCCGCAAACGACAGCCAAAAACCAGCATCCATTACCGCCAGAGGGTCAATGAACAACACCAGCAGCAAGGCCAACAACAGGCCATCGCCAGGACGACGGTAACGCTGTGAAATAATCGCCAACATAAATACAACCACCATGATCAAGGCACGCTGGGTAGGCACGGAAAACCCCGCCAGCGCAGCATACATCAAGGCGGCTACGATTGCGGCAATTGCAGCAACCTTTGCTGCTGGAAGGTAATGCAGCAATCGCATCGATCTCCCCCACAACCAACGCACAAGCAAAAAGGCCAAACCAGCCACCAGACCAACATGCAGGCCTGAAATCGCCATCAAATGATTGGTACCCGTCATGAGCAGGACGTTCCATTGCTGTTGCGTAATGTCATCACGCAAACCAATGGCAAGCGCCTGAATCATGCCCTCAAACTGGCCATGGTCAAGTGCGGTTTCAATCTGCTGTGCTAAATGCGAACGTTGCCGGTCCAGCCAATAAGCCACACCGTCCACATCAGCAAGATAACGATTCTCGTCAGCATCACGCACATAGCCTGTCGCTCTGATTCCATGCCGAAACAACCAACCCTCATAATCAAAGCCGCCCGGATTCATAAAACCATGAGGCTGTTTTAGTCTGACCTTGAGTTGCCAACGCTGCCCTACCGCTACTTTGACCTTGGAGCGATACCAGTTAAGCCGTATTTTTTGCGGCAAATCTGAAATAAGAACATCTGAATTTGGTGAGCTCTCAACAGTAAACTCAAAACGCTGCCCAAACTGTCGCTGCTGTGGAATAGAGTCAACAACCCCTACAACAATAATATCTTGTCCGCTAAGCTGTGGCGCCAGGGATGCACCTAAAATAGTGCTGGCCTGCAATAAGGCAGCTAAAAAGCCATTGACTAACCATAGTGGAATTTTGAGTGGTGCAAGGCGGATGGATAATGGTAGGCTTATAAACAATAGACCGGCCCAGCGACCATCTGGTAAATCAGACAATTGCTGAAAAATAATAATCCCGGCAAGAAATGCAATCGTTGCGATTCGCATCTTTTATTGTTCTTAGAAAAGTAATAATTGATAGTAGGTGCTACAAATCATCCGTCCAGGTGCATGGCTATAACTATAAAACACAATAATGCCAAGAAAGCTAATAAAACGTTTCCTGCCTGACCATCACAAAATCAGGAGCCACAAACACCTAAAGTGTTTTGGCAGCTTGTTGCACGACCCCAATATCTGGCATTTGAATCGACGCTCTGTCTCCGGTGCCTTCTTTCTTGGCCTGCTTTGCGCCTGGATTCCGGTACCATTTCAAATGTTGATTGCCGCCGCTGTCGCCATTATGGCTCGCGTCAATCTTCCAGTTTCAATTGGACTGGTTTGGATTACCAACCCCATCACCATGCCAGCCATGTTTTATTTCGCCTATAAAACCGGCGCCTGGATACTCGATTCACCAGCCCATGAATTTAATTTTGAATTATCTTTTGAATGGTTAAAACTTGAGCTGGGCCATATATGGGAACCCTTCTTACTCGGCTGTTGGGTACTGGGGCTATCATCAGCAGTTATTGGCTATCTATTTATTCGAATTTTGTGGCGCTTTCATATTTTTCAATACATCAAAAAGCGCCGCCTACGCCGACAACAAAAACGGCAGGCCTCCTCCTAGTAGTCCATGCGGAAAATTATGCAACTGTTCGCTTCACGAGAAGGCTCATCTCTGCGTTGGAAAAACTCGAAATGGAACAACCATTCCAGCGTTTTTCCGCCTTAACCTGAGCCTTCTCACTATGCTCCTTAGTGACAGAACTTCCCGCATGGACCACTAGTCAGAAATCAGCACACCGTTTTCCAGCTTTAATACCCTATCCATTTTGCCGGCCAGTAACACGTCATGAGTCACGACCAAAAAACTGGTGTCCAGCTCGTGATTTAACTCCAACATCAAACCATAAACATGACTGGCGGTGCCTTGATCAAGATTTCCGGTGGGCTCATCTGCCAAGACACAGCGCGGCTTAGTCACCAGAGCGCGGGCAACGGCAGCGCGTTGACGCTCACCACCAGACAATTCACCCGGCTTATGGCCTATGCGATGATCAAGGCCAACTTTTGCCAGCATCGATGTCGCCTGCTGACAGGCATAATCTGGCTGTTCACCTCTGATCAGCAACGGCATGGCGACATTTTCCAGAGCAGTAAACTCAGGCATCAGGTGATGAAACTGATAAACAAAACCTAAGGTTTGATTACGCACATCACCACGCTGTTTTTCATTCAGGGTCGTAAAGCTCTCACCATTGATATAGACCTCGCCCTGACTCGGCACATCCAGGCCACCCAGCAAATGCAATAAGGTACTTTTACCTGAGCCGGAGGCGCCTACGATGGCCAATCGCTCACCCTTTGCCACATCAAGGTCAACCGATGTCAACACATCAACAGAAAGACCTCCTTCGACAAAGCGCTTCGACAGACCTCGGCAAGAGAGAATCAAATCACTCATAACGTAGCGCCTCCGCCGGTTGGGTGCGGGATGCCTGCCAGGCAGGATAAAGCGTCGCCAGCAGGCTGATCGAAAATGCAATCACACTGATCACGATAACATCTGACCAAAGCATCTCGGATGGCAAGTCACTGATGTAATAGACATCGGGTGACAAAAACTTTCGTCCCATCAGCCTTTCAATCAGTGGCACAATCTTCTCAACATTTGCAGCCAGGCTTATACCACCGATCAAGCCCAGCAAAGTACCAAAAGCACCAATCACCACACCCTGAACAATAAAGATACGCATGATACGACCAGGACTGGCGCCTAGCGTCCGCAGGATAGCAATATCAGCCTTTTTATCTGTTACCACCATCACCAGAGTCGAAACGATATTAAACGCCGCCACCATTACAATCAGGGTCAGGATAATAAACATCACCATTTTCTCAGTCTTTACCGCACGGAAGAAATTGACGTGTTGACGGGTCCAGTCGGTAATTACATAGCCACGTGGCAAATCCTGAACCATCAACTGGGTCAGGTAAGGTGCGTCAAACATATCCGTCAGCTTTAACCTTAAGCCAGAGACCTGACCGGGCTTGAGAAACAGTTTGGCAGCATCATCAAGATGCACCAAAGCCAAAGCACTATCGTACTCGTGCATACCGGCCTCAAATATGCCTACAACGGTGAAACGCTTCAGCCGCGGCATAATCCCGACTGGTGTTACACTGGCCTGTGGCGTCACCAGCGTGACCTTTTCGCCCACCCTGACGCCAAGCCGTCGGGCCAGTTCCTGACCAAGAATTATATTAAAGCCGCCAGCTTCAAGGTCGCTCAACACACCAATCTTCATCTGCTGATCCAGGCTGGAAACCTGCGGTTCAAACTCAGGCGAAACACCCCGGATTAGGGCACCACTGACCCCCGCACCCGCAGTCAACATACCTTCGGCACGAATGAATGGTGCCTGGCCAATAATCTGCGGATAGCGTTCAAGCAATGATGGAAGGGTCTGCCAATTATCCATGCCATTGGCGGCACTACCCACCACCATGTGAGATGCCACCCCGAGAATGCGGGTACGCAATTCTTTTTCAAAACCATTCATTACCGACAACACGGTAATCAGTGCCGTGACACCCAAGGCAATCCCGGCAATCGAAATAAACGAGATAAACGAGATAAAGTGATTACGACGTTTGGCGCGGGTATATCTCAGGCCAACATAAATTTCTAAGGGTTTAAACATTTTTTGAAATAGTTACTCAGCAGCCTGACATTGTGACCTTAAACAACAGTCACTACAACGGGACTTTTTTCGGCAAACATCTTTGGCATGTAAAACAATTAAAGCATGATATTCATTATAAATATTCACCAATTCATCACGCTGCTTTATTTTACTGCTTAATTGCAACTCGAATTGATGGCGTAGTTTCTCATAACCTTCGTCACCTGTTACCAGCCCCAAACGTGAAAAAATACGCCGAGTATAGGCATCAATCACAAATACAGGACGGTTAAAGGCATACAGCAGCATGTCATCAGCTGTCTCGGGACCAACACCATTGACGGATAGCAAGCCATTACGCAACTCAATATCATCGAGACCGTTAAGCGCTTTTTCACCGCCCTGCCCCAAAAACCAACTGCAAAAATTCTGTAACCGTTTAGCTTTGACGTTGAAATAACCTGCCGGCCGGATCAATTCACCCAAATCAACAGCAGGTATTGCTGAGATTTTTGCGGCAGTAAGGGAGTTGCTCTGTTTTAGATTAACGATAGCCTTTTCAACATTGCTCCAGGCTGTATTTTGAGTTAGCACGGCGCCAACCATCACTTCAAATGGCGTTTCGCCAGGCCACCACTGTTGCGGACCATAGTGCTTAAAAAGGCATTTATAAACCGACAGAAATGTCATTTACGCTTTTTGTAGGGAGATGCCTTAGCCCGTTGAGGCTTTTTAGAAGAACTACCAAACTTAATCTGCTTGGCTTGTTTCTTTGCTTCCACCGAATCATCAACCGGTGGTAAACCAACCACCTTGCGCAGTGCATTGATATCGGTGCGCATTAGCTCGTCCCATTCACCGGCCCTGATGCCACGCTTAAGTGTAATTGGCCCATAACGAATACGTTGCAGGCGGCTAACCCGAACTTCCTGAGATTCCCACAGGCGTCGCACCTCACGATTACGGCCCTCATTCAGGGTAACGTGGTACCAATGATTGGCCCCCTGACCACCCGCATCGCTAATGCTATTGAAACTGGCCATGCCGTCCTCCAGTTCTACGCCTTTACGCAAAGCCCTTTTCATAGACTCAGTCACTTCACCCAACACTCGCACTGCATACTCACGTTCGACTTCAGATGAAGGATGCATTAGCCGATTAGCCAGGTCGCCATCAGTGGTAAGCAAGATCAAGCCACTGGTATTAATATCCAGCCGGCCTACTGCTATCCAGCGACCACTTTGCATGCGTGGCAGATTGTCAAAAATCGTAGGACGCCCTTCAGGATCAGAACGGCTACAGATCTGCCCTTCCGGTTTGTAATAGGCCAATACCCGATGCTTGCTTTCAGGGCGATGATGCAGTTTTATCACCTTACCATCAAGGCGAACCGTGTCGGTTATTTCAGCCTTATCGCCAAGTTTAACAATTTCACCATTCACGCTGACACGCCTGGCCTCAATCATGCGTTCTGCTTCACGCCTTGAAGCAAGGCCAGCAGAGGCCAGTAGTTTTTGAATACGCTCAGCCAAGATTAAAATGCCTGTTCAGTTTTAGGGGCAACAGTCTCTGCTGTTATTGTTTGTTCATCAGCTTCTGCACTGGCTTCATCATCAATTGAAGACTCAAAATTTTCAGCCTCTGCTAACTCAGCCACGTCAACTTGTGCCTGTTCAACTTCATCATCTTTAGCCATGGCAACAGGCTGCACTTCACCTTGCTCAGCCTCTAATGACTCTACTTGTTGATCTTCATTTGCAGCTTCATCAGGTTTATCGCCAAAGTCCAGCTCACGTTCAATACTTTCAATATTGCGCAACTCAGCCAGCGGTGGCAGCTCACTCAAGCTTGTGATGCCGAAGTAATCCAGAAACGTCTTGGTCGTGCCATATAGGGCGGGTCTGCCAGGCACATCACGGTGACCAATGACTCGCACCCACTCACGCTCAAGCAAGGATTTAACAATGTGCGAACTGACGCTAACGCCACGCACATCTTCAATTTCGCTACGGGTGATCGGTTGACGATAGGCAATCAATGCCAGAGTTTCCAGTGTTGCACGTGAATACTTTGCGGCCTTCTCTTCCCACAGGCGTGCCACCCACTCCGCCAGATCAGACTTCACCTGATAACGAAAGCCAGTACTAACCTCTTTCAGCCCGACACCACGATTGGCGCAGTCATCTTGCAGAATTTTAATGGCTGCACGGATTTCATCACGACTGGGCTGATCTTCATCAAGAAACAAAGACAGAATACTATCGACACTGAGTGGCCGTCCGGCAGCCAGCAAAGCGCCTTCGATGATCTGTTTTAATTTTTCAGGATTCGTGGACATTCTGATGTGCCTTTACGTAAATAGGTCCAAAAGGTTCAGTTTGTATCATCTCGATCAAGGTCTCTTTGATCAATTCAAGCACTGCCAATAGCGTCACCACTACACCCATGCGGCCTTCTTCAGCGGTAAATAAATGGGTAAACTCGGTAAAGTTATCTGCATTGAGCTTTTCCAAAACCCCCGTCATCCGCTCGCGTACGGACAGGGCCTCGCGATGAATCTGGTGGGTGGCAAACATGTCAGCACGGCGCAAGACATCCTGAAATGCCAGCAACACCTCTTTCAGCTCAACATCAGGCACAGGCTTCACAACCCGAAGATCAGGCAGCTTGGCGCTGGTTTCAAACACATCTCGCCCCAGCCTGGGCATCTCATCAATGTCCTCGGCAGCCTTTTTATAACGCTCATATTCCTGCAACCTGCGCACCAGCTCAGCACGAGGGTCTTCCTCATCATCGTTTGCCGATTCAGGCCGAGGCAACAGCATGCGCGATTTGATCTCGCAAAGCATGGCCGCCATCACCAGGTATTCAGCAGCTAGCTCAAAGCGCATGTCCTGCATCAAATCGATGTATTCAATGTACTGGCGGGTAATCTCGGCAATCGGAATATCGAGCACATCCAGATTCTGGCGTCGAATCATGTACAACAACAGATCAAGCGGGCCCTCAAAGGCCTCGAGAAAGACCTCCAGCGCATCAGGTGGGATATAAAGATCCTGAGGCAACTGGGTCATGGCCTCACCCTGTACGACAGCAAACGGAATCTCCTGTTGCTGCACTTGGTCGGTGCCATGCAACAATTCGGTCTGCTCAGCCATCTCGGCCTGTTCGACAATCTCGGTCATCGCTTAGCGATACTCCAGGCCCATGGATTGACGAACCTCTTCCAACGTCTTGCGCGCCACTTCGCGGGCCTGTTCAGCACCCTCGTTGACAATACTGCGCACCAGATTTTGGTTGTTGGTGTATTCCTCGGCCCGCTCACGCATTGGCGCTTGTTCTTTTAGCACCTCATCGATGATTGGCTGTTTGCAATCAATACAACCAATACCGGCACTGCGACACCCCTGTTGAGCCCAATCCTTAATCTCATCAGTCGAGTAGACCTCATGCAGCTGCCAGACAGGGCAATTCTGTGGATCACCCGGGTCGGTCTTGCGAACCCTGGCCGGGTCGGTTGGCATGGTCCGAAGTTTCTTTTCCACCTCAGCCGGCGTTTCACGCAAACCAATGGTGTTGCCATAAGACTTGGACATTTTCTGCCCATCCAGACCTGGCATCTTCGAGGCTTTGGTCAACAGAGGTTGCGGTTCAGGCAGGATAATTCTGCCGCCACCCTCAAGATAGCCAAACAGCCTTTCGCGGTCACTGAGGGTAATATTTTGCTGTGATTCAAGCAGGACACGGGCCGTCTTCAACGCCTCATCATCTCCCTGCTCCTGATATTTCTTTCTCAACTGATTATAAAGTTTGGCATTCTTCTTACCCATCTTCTTTACAGCTGATTCGGCCTTTTCTTCAAAACCTGATTCACGGCCATAAAGATGGTTAAAACGACGGGCAATTTCACGGGTCAACTCGATATGCACCACCTGATCTTCCCCCACCGGCACCAAGCCTGCTTTATAAGTCAGGATGTCGGCACTCTGCAGCAACGGATAACCGAGAAAACCGTAAGTAGCCAGATCCTTCTCTTTCAGCTTTTCCTGCTGATCCTTATAGGTAGGCACCCGTTCAAGCCAACCCAGAGGTGTCATCATGCTTAACAACAGGTGTAATTCGGCATGTTCAGGCACCTGAGACTGAATAAAAATCTTGGCGGAACCCGGGTTAACACCCGCAGCCAACCAGTCGATGACCATGTCCCAGACACTACTGGCAATGATGCCAGTATTGTCATACTCGGTGGTCAGAGCATGCCAATCAGCAACAAAGAAAAAACAATCATATTCATGCTGTAGCTGTACCCAGTTTTTCAAAACGCCGTGATAGTGGCCAAGGTGAAGCTTTCCGGTCGGACGCATCCCCGACAGAACGCGCTGGTGTTGACTTGGAACCGTGTTCAATTAGTCTCTTCCTTCATTACTTATAGGGACAGCACACTATACAGTAGGTGCAGCACTCCCTGCACTACCGGACTGAGGATATCCCCCAAAATTCCAGTGGCCAGCAGGCCAATCAAGATGAAAAAACCGTATGGCTCGAGACGTGAGAATTTATACGCCAATGGGCCAGGCAAAATCCCGGTCATAACACGGCCACCATCCAGTGGTGGTAAAGGCAATAAATTCAAAACCATAAGTATGATATTTATCAAAATACCTGCGCCGCCCATGTAGATCATCGGCTCGCCGGCAAAGGGAATATCAGCGGCTATCAGATAACCAGTCTTGGCAACAATACCCCAGCCAATAGCCATTAACAGGTTAGCGCCAGGGCCAGCTAGGGCCACCAAGGCCATATCTCGTTTAGGCCGACGCAGATTCTGCCAGGTTACCGGCACTGGCTTGGCCCAACCAAAGATAAATCCCCCCATCACCAGCAGTACCAGCGGCACCACTACCGTACCAATAAGATCAATATGTTTAAGTGGATTAAGGGTTAGACGCCCCATCATAAAGGCAGTAGGATCACCCAAGCGACGAGCAACCCAACCATGAGCAACTTCATGCACAGTAATGGCAAATAACACCGGCAACGACCACACGGCGATCTTTTGAATTAGGCTTAATTCCATCATTCGGGGGATTATATCTTTTTAAGGAGGCAAAAATCAGAAGGCATAAATAACAACAAGTTACAAGCAAATCATAACAAATAACATAAGCTATAGAACCAGTTCGTCAGCCCCCTTACCAGACCTAACCAACTCAGGTCCTTGCTCCAGAATTTGAATCACACTGGTTGGCTCCATACCACAGTAGCCACCATCAATAATCAAATCTACCTGATTACCAATCGTGTCCTTCATATCGTAAGGATCAATCATGGGATATTCCTCACCGGGTAACAGAAAGGTTGAACTGAGAATAGGCTCACCCAACTCTTCCAACAGAGCCAAGGTGATTGCATTATCTGGCACACGCACACCAATGGTTTTTCGTTTAGGGTGCAACAGCCGTTTGGGCACGCTCTTCATCGCCGGCAGAATAAATGTGTAGGGCCCTGGGGTGTGACTTTTGATAAAGCGGTAGGCAATATTATCGATCATACCGTACTCGGACATCTCACCCATGTCACGGCACATCAAGGTGAAGTTGTGTTTATCATCCAGCTGTCGAATCTGACGGATACGCTCAACCGCCTTCTTGTCACCAATCTGGCAACCCAGGGCATAACAGGAATCGGTTGGGTAAATCACCACACCGCCTTGTTTGATAATATCCACCGCCCCACGAATCAGACGCAGCTGAGGGGTTTCCGGATGAATCTGAAAAAACTGGCTCATGAATCGTTCCTGTCACTCTGTTCAATTTAACGCTAGGCAGAACTAGCCTTGCCAAAGCTCCCATATGGGCTGGCAAGCTTCGGGCAGAGGCGGCATCTGGCCCATGTTACTCCAGGCCTGACTGGGACCGTGATAGTCAGAGCCTATCGATGCCCGTAATTCATACCTCTTGGCATAGTCAGTCATATTTTTAGTTACGTTTATATCCTGCCGTCCGGAGATCACCTCCAGGCCTGCACCCCCCAGTTGTTTAAATTCATCAAACAGCAGCCGCAGTTTAGTCGCTGACAGCTTATAACGGGCCGGATGGGCAACCACGGCATGACCACCCGCGTTGTTAATCCACTCCACCGCCTGCGCCAGCGGAGTCCATTCACTGGAAACATAGGCCTTTTTACCATCGCCAAGATAACGATCAAAGGCAGCCTGCATGGTTTTAACATGACCTTTATCTAATAGGAATCGGGCAAAATGAGTGCGACTCAGAATTTGGCCATTCACATAATTCTGCGCCCCTTCCAGAGCACCTTCAATACCCAGTTTAGCCAGGCGACTGGCCATCTCTTCAGCCCGCCCCGTTCTTTGCTGACGCAAACCAGCCAAACCGGCCTGCAAGGCCTCATTCTCAACATCAAAGTTTAGACCAACAATGTGCAGCAGATGTTTACCCCAGGTAACAGAAATCTCAACCCCGGCAATAAACTCCAAACCAAGCTTTTCTGCCTCGACAGCGGCCTCAGCATAACCATCAGTAACATCATGATCCGTCAGGGCTAACACCTCAACGCCACAACCATGAGCATAACCAACCAGCTCGGCCGGAGTCAGTTCACCATCAGAGGCAATTGAATGACTGTGCAGGTCGTATTTTTTATATCTGTTTGAATCCATTACTAACCAGAGGGCCTTGTAGCTGTGCATGCCAGATCTCGGCCAGATGCTGCTTTTTTCAAAGGCTGCCCAGGCGAGATACAAGCATAAAGCCGGCTATGATAGAATCTTTGGCCACATTTAGCGAGCCTGATTGGCTCGGCCATGAGACATTGCTGTTCCGAGGATGACATGAAATTCCTGTTCGACTTTTTTCCGATACTTTTATTCTTTATTGCCTACAAGGCCTACGACATCTACGTCGCCACTGCCGTCGCTATCATTGCTGCTTTTATCCAGGTGGGATGGTTCTGGTTACAGTATCGTCGCTTCGAAAAGATGCATGTCATCACCTTATTACTGATTACCGTGCTTGGTGGCGCCACCCTGGTACTGCAAGACCCAGACTTCATCAAATGGAAACCCACCGTAGTCAACTGGTTGTTTGGTGTCGTCTTCATCGGTAGCCAGTTCATCGGCAAAAAACCCATCGTCCAACGTATGATGGAAGCCAGTGTCGAACTACCGCAAAATATCTGGTTAAAACTGAACCTGGCCTGGGCCGTATTCTTCATCTTCCTCGGCTTCCTCAATCTATATGTCGCCTTCTCAGGCCACTACGACATGGATACCTGGGTCAACTTCAAAATGTTCGGCATGATTGGTTTGACCTTTATTTTCATCATCGGCCAAGCCTTTTTTATTGGCCGCTATATTAAAGAGCCGGAAGATGAAAATACGCCGGCTAATTCAAAGGAGGAGTCATAGTGCTTTACACTATCATCGGACAAGACGTGGAAAACAGCCTGGATAAACGCCTGGCATCACGCCCTGCCCATATTGCACGCCTGGAACAACTGAAGAACGAAGGCCGCCTGCAACTTGCCGGCCCCTTCCCTGCCATCGACAATATCGATCCAGGCCCAGCCGGTTTCAGCGGCAGCCTGATCGTTGCCGAGTTCGAATCACTTGAAGCTGCTCAAGCATGGGCGGACCAGGACCCTTACATAGAGGCTGGCGTCTATCAATATGTCGCGGTTCAACCATTCAAAAAGGTTCTGCCCTGATGTCGTCGGAAAGAGAACGCCTTATTCGGCAACGTGTTGATGAGTCACTCAAACCAGAGTCACTAGAGCTGATTGACGACAGCCACATGCATGTTGGACACGGGGCCAAGGGTGGCCACTACAGCATTAAAGTTGTCTCAAATGCATTTGAAGGCAAGGGCATGTTACAACGCCACCGCCAGGTATATGACGCCGTCGGCGACCTGATGAAAGACGAGATACATGCATTAAGTATTGATGCCAAAACACCGGCAGAAAGCTAGGCGCAAAATTAGCACTCGAAACAGGCCTGAGCCTGAGGTAGGATGCATTAACCCATTTAATCAACCTGTTACTAGGAATTTCTCAATGACAAAAATTCAAAGCTCAGTTTCAGCCCTGATTTTCAGTGCTCTACTAATTCCAAGCGCATATGCAGAAGATGATAAAACCGTCGCCATTATCAATGGTGATCCGGTAAAAACTTCAGAGCTGCTGACCTATGCCAAGGTCAAAAATGCCAAGGCTGACCTCAGCAATGACGATGTCCGCAAGCAAATGATCCAGGCATATGTTGGTCGCGAATTGCTCTTCCAGGAGGCTGTTGCACAAAAAATCGATCAGTTACCCATCGTTAAAATGGCACTGGAAAACCAACGTCACGAAGTTATTTCACAAGCCTTGATCGCCAAAATCATCCAAGACAACCCTCTTACTGAAGAAAAGGTTCGCGCCCTTTATGACCAAAAAGCCGCTGAGCAAAAAGCCAATAACAAAGAGATGCCTGCCTATGAGCAGATAAAACCTCAAATTGCTAAAGCGATGATTGAACAGACCGTGGCTCAATACATCAAGACATTGCAGAAAAAGGCTAAGATCGAAAAGCCTGAGTAAATCCACACAGCCCGGCGCTATTTCTGCGCCGGGTTATTCGTAGCGCTGCAAAAACTCTATAAAAGCAGCCTCATCCAACACCTCAATACCGAGCGACTCGGCCTTACTCAGCTTAGAGCCGGCTTCAGCACCGGCAACCACCAGACTGGTTTTCTTAGATACACTGCCAGCCACCTTAGCCCCTAAAGCCTGCAAACGCTCCTTAGCCTCACTGCGAGTCATACTTGTCATGGTCCCTGTGAGAACGATAGTCTGCCCTGCCAAAGCTTGTTCATCCTGCTTTATTGCCTGCATAGCTGGCCAGGTCACGCCAGCTTGTTGCAACTTTTCGATCACTTCGAGGTTATGTGGTTGTTGAAAAAATGCACGAATATGGGCGGCGACGATAGGACCAACATCACTACTCTGTTGCAAGCTGTCTGCATCTGCAGACGCAACCGCCTCAAGTGTTAAAAAATGTTTAGCCAGTGTTTGAGCCGTAGTTTCACCCACTTCTCGAATCCCCAGGGCATAGAGAAATTTAGCCAAGGTAGTCTGCTTACTCTTTTCAAGCGCCGCGACCAAATTAGCCGCCGATTTATCGCCCATACGCTCCAAACCAGCAAGCTGTGCCTGGGTCAATTTAAACAGATCTGCAACATCATGAATCAAACCCTGATCTGATAATTGCTCCACCAGCTTGTCGCCCAGGCCATCAATATCCAAGGCCTTGCGTGAAGCAAAATGCTTGATTGCCTGTTTACGCTGAGCATCGCAATACAAACCACCGGAACAACGGGCAATGGTTTCGCCTTCAACTCTGATCACATCAGAACCGCAGACTGGGCACTGATTTGGCATAGCAAACGGCTTGGCATCCTTAGGCCGCTTAGAAAGCACAACAGACGCCACCTCGGGAATAACATCGCCGGCACGGCGTACAATCACCGTATCGCCAATATGAACGTCCTTACGCCTAATCTCATCCTCATTGTGCAGGGTGGCGTTACTGACAGTAACACCGCCGACAAAGACCGGTTCAAGCCTGGCCACCGGCGTTATTGCCCCGGTTCTACCCACCTGCACCTCAATATCAAGCAAACGTGTCATTTCTTCCTGAGCGGGAAATTTGTGGGCTATCGCCCAGCGTGGTGCCCGCGCTACAAAGCCAAGAACCTCACGCTGGTCGATACGATTGACTTTATAGACCACACCATCAATCTCATAAGGCAAGCTGTTCCGCTTTTCAGACAACATCCGATAATAGGACAACACCCCTGCCACACCCTTAACAACGCTGACTTCAGGTGACACCCGCAAGCCCCATTGTTTGAGCATCTCCAGAATTGCACTATGAGTTTCAGGTAATGTCACTCCCTCAACATGACCAGTGCCGTAGCAATACATGGACAGTGATCGCTGAGCGGTGATACGTGGATCCAACTGACGCAAGCTACCTGCGGCAGCATTGCGGGGATTGGCAAATTCCTTTTCGCCCTTTTCACGCGCCTTGGCATTCAAGCCTTCAAAACTGGCCTTGGGCATATAGACCTCACCACGCACCTCTAGCACCTTCGGGTAGTCATCACCGTCCAGTCTCAGCGGAATTGATTTTATAGTACGAATATTATGAGTAACATCCTCACCGCTTACGCCGTCCCCCCGAGTCGCCGCTTGCACCAAAACACCCTTTTCATAACGAATACTGATTGCCAAGCCATCAAGCTTTGGTTCTGCAACATATTCAACAGTCTGAACCTCCAATCGTTCCCGAACACGACGATCAAAGTCTGTGACTTCATCGTCCGAAAAAGCATTATCCAAAGACAACATGGGAATATTGTGTTTTACCTGACCAAAGGCTTTGATCGGTTCGGCCCCGACACGCTGGGTCGGCGAATCTAAAGTTATGAGTTCAGGGTGTTCAGATTCCAGCTGCTGAAGCTCTCGCAATAGGCGATCGTATTCTGAATCTGGGATTTCAGGGGCATCAAGCACGTAATAAAGCCGATTATGGTGTGCAATCTCATTACGTAGTTTTTCTAACTGTAATTTTATTTGTGAATCAGACATAAATACGGCAAAACCAGGAAAACAAGCTAAGTCGGCTTATTATCACAACAATTATTAGCCGGAACAACACGGCCAACAACAAACCCTAAAGGTTTATGGCTAATATCCGAATATTAAAGTGTTATTAAGGAAGACTTTTGAGGTTAAATGCATGAAAGCATACAGGATCACCAAAAACGATGTTGGTGTCGGTGACCCCCTACCCTGGAACGTAATAGATATAGAGGGCAAGCTTCTTCTAAAAAAAGGCGCAATTGTAACCTCAACTCGAGTACATGACCTACTCCTAGAACGTGGTCTGTATCAAAAAGAAACGCTAGAACACGTACACACCAAATCCACCAAATTTTCTGAAGACCTTGAGTTAGTTCAAGGTCCATTCAACCCATTTGAAATCATTGAGAACTGTACCTTCAAGCTTGGTAGAACCCTATACAACCTAACCCAGAACAAAGACTGTTCGGCCAACCTCAACCTGATCACTAAAAGCATCATGATAGCTTGCGACAAGGACCCCGATGCAGCGCTTGGTGCCGTCCATTTGCTGCATGGCCATGCCTACACAACCATCCACCCGATTCATGTGGCAGCACTATGTCATGCCTTATGCCGCGTTAGTAATCTTTCCGATGAAGAGACACATAGAATAATCAGTGCCTGCCTGGTCAGCAATATCGGCATGCTCGAACTACAGGAAGTTCTGCATGAGCAAGCAGATCCATTAAGTCAGGAGCAAAAAGACCAGATCGCAGGGCACCCTGATGAGAGCGTAAGAATTCTAAGGGAAACCGGCATCAAAGATGAGGCCATGCTCGAACTCGTCTTACAGCATCATGAGCGTGCCCATGGCGGCGGCTACCCAAACAAACTAAAGGCAGATGAAATAAAACAGGGCGCAAAAATACTGGCGCTAGCAGATTGTTACAGTGCAATGGTTTCACCACGAATCTACCGTGATACTGTTGATACATCTGCCGCGCTCAAAACCCTATTCCTGGAACGCGGCAAGGAGTATGACGAACAGCTAGCCATTCAGCTAATCAAGTATATGGGCATCTTCCCACCGGGCACTTACGTAAAACTAGCTAACGGTGAAGTCGGCCTTGTCGTAAGACGCACAGCAAACAACATGGCACCACAGGTTTCAAGCGTTATCAGCATCAAGAAACTGCCTTATTCCCGCCCAATTCAGCGCGACAACAAGCGTAAAGAATTTGCTATTAAGGGGATAGTTGAAAATAAAAAGAAATTCAGCTTCAGCCTTGCGACTATTTGGGGCTATGAAACAGCCTAAGTCACAACACCCGAGTATTAGAAAGATGTCTA
>Ga0316207_10002236_pt1 | contig 20519 bp, 36 predicted proteins | sample 6weekpyrite_MG_FD_204943 | JGI IMG/M metagenome (GOLD analysis project Ga0316207, IMG submission 204943) | Microbial mat bacterial communities from mineral coupon in-situ incubated in ocean water Damariscotta River, Maine, United States -... | ecosystem: Environmental > Aquatic > Marine >...
AAGCATTGCCAGAACCAGCCCCGCAACGATTCAACGCGGGCGGTGTATCTACTAAGCTGTTTTTCAGAGCTAAGATTGATGGCGTACCATTTAGACGCTCTGCGCGGTGGTGGTCAGAATTTCATCTTCACGCATACGGGCAGCCAATAAGTCGATGCGCTGTTAGTGAACGAATGCGCAAGGGCTGGGATGTGCAAGCAGCGTGTCTAGCTAAAAAAGGCGAAAGTCAGCAGGAATATTTCGAGCGGGCGAAAAAAGTGGTATTTAATATCGACATGAAAGAAAGCGCAATGAATACATTTATTTATGGTTGCCGGAGGGCGGCATCATGACTGCCAGGTTAACTGATTATCAAATAGAATATATCTTAAAATCGCCGGATTCATCGCCTGTAGTCGAGTCTATCATTGGCATTAGTGCGGGGCATATAAGGAAGGTAAGGCGTGACAATGGCTATAGAATTAAACATGCTGGCCATAATCGAGCATATATTAACGGCGTAAGGCTAACAGGGGTTAACTTTGACATGAAGCCGCCACCAAAGCCAAAAAAGACAAAGCAGAAAGAAGATAAATCAGAGCGAATTAATAGTTTTTTATATGGCTATCATCCTAACCACGGGAGACTAACTTGAGACCAATCCAATGTCCTATGAAGAAAAAGAACCAAGACGGCACATATACACAATGCCCTGCAATGCTAACCAGAAACGAGGCCAGTATTAACAATCATCTAAGACTTAGCCATAAAACAACATCTGATCAGAGAACTAGGCTAAGAATTAAACTACTCGGTGATCTTAGAGAAGGCAACAAGGAAAAGATGGCGGCTAAGAGAGCCAGCAGAGAGGAACGGGCTAGGGCTAAAATCGGCGGGATTAAATCTTAATGTCCTTAACTTGTCCTAATTTGTAAATAAATGTAAAAATCGATAAAATAGCTATGTGAGGTGATATATGTCAAAAACTATTAAAGATTTTGAGAATAAGCAGCCAATAGACCCTTTCACGGTTTATCACTGGAATCCTGAAATAGCTTCACCAGAGTTTGATATTGATCTAGCTCGAAAGACATATAGCATTGATAAGCCTCATATTGACTATGAAACATTGCGTTTTAATGAAGCTATGAAACTAAGGACTTGCTGATATGGCGACTAAGAAAAAACCCTGCCCAAAAAAGAAAACGCCTAAGAAGCCAAAGCCAAAAGCCCCCAAAGGGAAAACCCGCTATGCGTAGCAAGTCAAAGGATTACGAGGAAAAGCGGATAACGGATAATCAAAAAATCCTCGGCTTTCCTCAGAAAATGCTCCACTGGTTTATTTATGTGCTTTTGGGGTCGGTTGTATTAACGGCTGTCGGTCAATTATTCGGCCTCCCCTCTGCTGTAGCCAATATCGAAAATAGAGTGGATGTTCTTGAGATTGTCGCAAAAGAAAATAAACGAGTTTCTCAAGAGTTATTAAAAGCCATGAATGATCAAAACCTGATTAATAACGATATGCTTAAGGGCGTTCAGAACATAAGCAAACAGACAGAAAGAACAAATAAGCTATTAACAGATATAAACACTACCCAAAGCAAACTAATCAGTAAATCAGTAGAACAGGAAGTAAGAGTTACTAATTTAGAAAGGCAGGCTTACAAATGAATGAGATATTAGGTTTTGCTTGGAATATCTACCTTATCGCAATGATAACGCTTGTCTTTTATCTGGCTATCATGAATTTAAAGCGCAATCGAGCAAGGATTAACAAGGTAAACGGTATATTTTTCTGGCAGATTATCATAGTTGGCCTGCTGTTCGATGTGGCTATGAACCTGATAGTAGGCACTCTATTTTTCAGAGAGTTGCCTAGAGAATTAGTATTTACCAGTCGATTACAGCGGCATCTTAAAGAATCGCATGGATGGCGATTAAGAATGGCGGCATGGTGGTGTGAGCATTTGCTTGATCCTTTTGATCCAAGCCCTTCTGGACATTGTTAAATGGATAAGCAGCTCGTTGCTGTTTTGTTCGGCGTATTGACGTTAATCGCCACAGCCGCCTTTACCATTGCGAAGGGGTACGGGCTATCTAACAGAATTGATGCTGTAGACAGATTGCAGCAAGACATTAGAACTAGGCAAATCACGGTTTTAATCGAGCTAGAAAGACTAAGACAAAACAAGTGTGCCAATGAATAACTACTATAGCCGTAAATTCCTTTTAACCCTATCCGTCACCATCGCCACGACTTACGCACTATTACATGGCGCTATGGCCGGTACAGATGCCGCTATCGTTTATAGTGCGGCTATCGGTTCATATAACGTCATGCAGGGCAAAATAGATGCCAATGGTGGTTCAGTTGGTTAATCTGCGAATACCACCGACTATCGCGCTATTATTAGGCGTGTTTGTTGGCTTGGCTATTGGCGGCATATCAGCTTATTACATTGTGACAGAGCGACTTGATGCTGAATTGGCGAATGTTGAAAAAGACACGGTTATAGATGGCGAAAAGAAAGCCGCTATCATTCGCAAAGAAACAGAGAAAGCCAAAGCACAAACCCAGCAACTTAAAGAGAAGGTGAAAAACGGTGAGCAGTCTATTATTGCCCCTGGTGGCAAGCACTTTACTGACAGTTTCGTTACCAGCTTGCAGTCCAAAATCGACCGCGCTCGCGCCCTCTCTGACTGAGTGCAGTGCCGTTCCTGATCTGCCTCTGACCGATAAAGGGCATTTTATGTGTTCAGATTCGGGCATCTACATTGACGACCTGCTTAATGTTATAATCGACTGCAAATCTAAACTTAAGGTTTTACGGGATACGCAATGACATTTAAAGACCGGCTGCTACTTTATCTCACTAATAAGCAAATGCAGATGACGCAAGAGCAGGCCGACTGCTTAGATGCTGGTGATTTAAACCATGCGTCAAAAGTTAAAATGCAGGGCGAAGCCTTAAGCGATCTAGAGCAATACATTATGTCAGGGGCATTAGATGAGTCTGAGTGATCGATTAAAACAGGTTATCCGAGAGGAAACAGGCGAAGAACCGCAAGAACCAGAGTTGAGAAAGCTAGGTATGGCGGGTGATCTATTAGTTGTTCAGCAGTATTTCCCTACGGCTGGCCGATGGCATAAAGGCCATTCTCACGCGGTTACTCACATGAGTTTTTGCGCTCAAGGTTCAGTCACGGTTTATATCGAAGGCAAAGAACCTGCAGAACATAAAGCCCCTTGTTTCTTTGAAATACCGGCTGAATTAGAGCATGAGATTGTAGCCCTTGAAGATAGAACAATGTGTTATTGCGTTTTTGCTAATGCTGATGAGAGTGAAATCTAATGCTGGCTAATCGAGTAAAAGAAACTTCTACAACTACCGGCACGGGTAATCTTACATTAGCCGGTGCAGCTACTAACTTCCAGACGTTTAACAACGCTTTTGGTACAGATCAATATTTTTATTACTGGATTATTGACGATACCAATAATATTTGGGAATCAGGTATTGGTTATTTATCAGCTTCAACCACATTGGTCAGAACAAAGGTCTTAGATAATTCTAGCGGTACAACGTCTGCATTGAGCTTATCAGCAGGCACTAAAGATGTATTTTGTGCGGCCCCTGAACGAAGTCAGGCGGCAGGTGTTCATACAATCTATTCAAGCGCTAACCAGACAATTTTAAAATCGGCCTCTGCGATAGCTTGCGCTAATGGTACACAGTCAGCTAATCGAATACATTACACACCATTTAAACTAGAGAGTGGGATAACCGTAACATCGCTCAATATTTACGTCACAACAGGTTCGGCTGGTGATGCCTTGCTAGGCGTTTATGATTGGGATACAACCAGTGGTGATCCTGGTAATTTGCTAACAGAAAATAATTTGACGGTTTCAACCGCGACAACAGGATTAAAAACCGGCACATTAACAACGCCCGTTTATTTAGGGGCTGGCTGGTATTGGGCCGCTGTTGCTCATGAAAGTACGCCTACTGTTTGGTCTTCTAGTTACAACGATCAAATAGGCGGGCCAATGGGTATGACTAATAGCATAGGTCGAAGTATTCCAAGTATGCGTGAAGCCTATTCTAATGGATGGACAACGCCAACACTACCAGCTACCGGCGGCGGCACTTACACTAACGAGTCGTATAACTATCTATCAACTTTGTTCATGGGCTTCTAAATGGCTATTTTTAATTACAACGATGTAGACGGCGGATTGCTTGAAGAGATACAAAAAGCAGGCTACCAAGTACGCGAAATTGATGGTGTAATGACCTCTACCAATGATGTTGCTGTTCAAGCTATTATTGATTCTTATGACCCGTTACCTTACGCAAAGAAACTTAAACGCGCAGAGTTGAGAACAGAATATAGAAACCGTTTAATCTTAATTTATCCTGATGCTGAAGAAATGACAGAATCACATTTCGATGTGGTTATTGATATCGGTTTCGATGTGTTCAGAAGTGTTATTAATGCCTCTCGCTCACCTAACGCAGATTGGCAAAACGTCATTGATACACGACAAGCCAGACGCGCAGCAAGAAACGATATTAACGCACTATTAACTGTTGAAGATATACGCGCTTACGATGTAGTGAATACACCAGCGTGGCCGGTGATCTAAAATGAGCCTTGGTGTAGCGCCTATAGGTTCTGTCCCGCTTGGTGGATTGCCTGAAAGCGCGGCTGCCGGTACAGAAATAAGTGCAACATCACAATCATTAACATTAACGGCCTTTAATGCTTCAATCAGTGCCGATAAAAACATAACGGCAACAACAGATAGCAATACACTAACGCCATATAATGTAAGTATAAACGCAGCTAAAAATATTGCGGCAACTTCAAGCGCGTTATCATTAACCAATTATTCTGCAACAATCAACGCAGAGACCAATATTACAACGTCTTTAGATTCGCTGACTTTAACCAATCTTAACGCGGTTATTACAACGTCGACGGGTACAGAGATAAGCGCGACCAGTGACGCATTAGCATTAACTGAGTACGCGGCATCTATAAACCAGGCAACCAGCATAACAACCAATCTGGATGCGCTCACGCTCACAGAGTATCAATCAAGCATTTCTATTGGCACGAATATCGCCACAACGAGTGATAGCTTATCGCTTACTGCATTTAATGTTACAATACATCAAGATATTAGCTTTACAACGGCGCTAGATACGTTAAGTTTAACAGCCTATGCTGCTAACATAACAAGCGGCGCTGTTATTGTGCCGGATGCAGAAGGGCTTGAATATACGCTGTCGTCTAATAGATTACAGTATGATTTTAACGATAATTTAACGCATTACAGTCTAGAAGCAGACCGAATGCATTATAGTTTTGAAGATGAAGATTAAAGGGGCTAATTATGGCGGCTGGTGATTTAGCAGTATTTGAAGAAGCAAAAGCGTATCTGCTTGATGGAGATTTTGGCTCTGCTGATGTGGTAAAGGTCGCACTTGTAACGGCGGCAGTAACACCAACTAGCGCCGATGCTGTGCCTGGTATGAACGCAGGTGCAACAACCACATATACAGAAGTAACGGCAGGCGGCGGCTATACAGCGGGTGGCGAAACACTCGACACCGTAGCCAATATGGTGACAGAAGCCGCCGGTACTATGACATTTGACGACACCGGTTCAAGCGTTACATGGACGCAAAACGCATCCAGCCCAACAGATGCAAGATGGGCTATTGTTTATAACTCAAGCGATACAGGCTTAGAAAGAGGTATTGCCTGGATTGATTTAGGCGCTGTTGTTGATTTAACTGCGGGCGACTTAACCATTACATGGAACGCAAGCGGTTTATTTACCATCGCATAAGGTTTAGTTATGACTAAAGCCATACAAACCCAGCAAAAGACCGTTTCAGAGGTTCGCAATGTTGCGGTTTCATTTTCGGGTAAGCTAGACTCAGGCGAACTATTAACAGGTACGCCGACAGTGACAGAGGTAACGACTACCGATTTAACCTTTGCTAGTGAAGCGGTAAATACAGCCGCATTAACGGTTAATGGAGAATCGACACCTATTGGCGAGGCTGTTCAATTCAGTGTAACCGGCGGCTCAGTTGGTACTTATGAGATTAAAATAGCTGTTGGCACAGATGCAACGCCAGCACAAACACTATACGGCACAATCAAACTAAAGGTAGTCGCTGACACGGCTTAACATGACAGCTAAAATATATGACTTTGAATCATATAAAAAAGAGCGCGATCTTGTCGCTTTAGAGGCTGAATGCGCTGATTTTAAAACATTTTTTGCGGCGTATATGAACAGGGTTTATAGTAATGATGACGGTATTAACGCACAGATTGAATTTGAGCTGATACCCGATGAAGACTAGGAGGTGATCCCTTATCTGTTTTACCGGAGCATTACCCGACAAACAGGCAAAGGATTGCCGCTTATAAGGTTTGATTATGGCGATTACAGATAGAGAATTTTGGCCTATTTTGAAACAGCTAATACCTGAATTGCAGGACGAAGTTATCAGTATTGATATTCATTGCGAGGCCGGTGAGCTTGTAACGATGACGATAAAATCGTATGTTATAGATTCCAATGATGAAGTTATCATCGAAGATAACGAATTATTGACTGAAACAAAGCGCTATAAATTGGTAGAAATTGAAGATTAACTTTAGTCTGTGACTAAGGGGTAGAATATGGCCGGTGGCCGACCAAGCAGCTATAAGAAAGAGCATGACAAGATAGCCGCTAAAATGTGTGAATTAGGGGCAACCGATATAGATTTGGCATACGCTTTTGATGTTGATGTAAGAACGATTAACCGATGGAAGGTTAAGCATAAAGGGTTTTGTCAGTCTTTAAGGCTTGGAAAATCGATACCCAATCAAAGAGTCGAGCATTCGCTATATCAAAGAGCTATCGGCTATTCACACCCAGACGTTGATATTCGTGTTGTTAATGGTGAGATAGTACAAACACCAATCACTAAACATTACCCACCAGACACTAAGGCCGCGTCAGTATGGCTATTCAATCGTGACCCTGACAGATGGCATCCTTTACCCAATGGAAGTGGTGACAATGATAACGACTTGGCAGAAGCATTAAACAAGTTAGTTGATAAACTCCCTGATTGATGAATATTGCATTCAAAAGGCAGCTAGATAGGTGGTATCCACTCAAAGACCATCCAGTTCAATTAAAATTAGTCAGAGCGGTAAAAGAAGGCATACGATTTCCAGTAGTACCAGCCGGCAGACGATCAGGCAAAACAGAAAGGTTTAAGCGGTTTGTGGCTAAAGAGGCTATGAGGAACGCAGACGAAAAATACTTTATTGCTGCCCCTACTCGCGACCAAGTAAAAAAAATCTATTGGGATGATATGAAAGCCTTCACGTTATCATGCAAGCATCCAAAAAAACCAAGCGAAACCGATTTAATAATTTTCATGCCTAACGGGTCAGAGATTCATCTTATTGGATTGGATAAGCCCGCTAGAATTGAGGGTATACCGTGGACGGGTGGCGGCATCGATGAAATAGCAGATATTAAGCCTGATGCATGGGAGGCGCACATATTACCGGCTTTAAATACAGTTAACCCGACAAGGCCAGATTATCGCGCCTGGTGCTGGTTGCTAGGTGTTCCAGATGGTTTAAATCACTATTATGATATGGCGACCTATGCAGAGTCGGCCAACGATCCTGAATGGGCTTTATATCATTGGAAAAGCGCAGAGATACTGCCGCCTGATGTTATTGAATCAGCAAAACGGCAAATGTCAGCAAAGCAATATCGGCAAGAGTTTGAGGCATCATTCGAAACCGTATCAGGCCGTATCTATGAAGATTATTCAAAAGAGAATCACATCAGTAGAACAATAGAGCCACACGAGCAGCTAATATGGATGCACGACCAAAATTACACGCCACTATCTAGCGCAATAGGTGTCATGGATGGTGATAATGTTTATTTGCTGGATGAAATTGTATTAACCTCGGCAGTATCAAAGCAGTCGGCGTTAGAGTTTGTTAATAAGTATGCAGACCATAAAAACAAACATGTGATTATTTATGGTGATCCGGCGGGCAAGGCTGGTGAGAAGCACGGCCATGCATCAGACTATACAGATATTGAGGATGTTTTAAGGGATAATGGCTGGTCATTTACTCGCAAAGTTAAAAAGAAGCATCCAGCGATAAAAGATAGACAAAATTCGGTCAGGGCAAAGATAAGAACGGCTGACGGTCATATATCATTGTTTGTTAATCCCAATACTGCGCCATGGTGCGATAAGGGGTTAAATACGGTACAATTGCAAGAAGGGTCGACATTTCAAGAAGATCAGAAAAACAAATATCAGCATATTACTACTGCTATTGGTTATATGGTCGATTATGAGTTCCCTATGGAACAAGTTGTGACCAATCTAAAAGTCGGATTTGTTAGATAACCAGGCCGGTGGCCTCTAAATAAATTAAAGGTGAAATAATGCCGGTATCAGATCAACATTCAGAATATAACAAGTTTTTGCCTCGCTGGTGCATGACTCGCGATTGTGTCGAAGGTTCAGCGGAAATCAAAGCAGGTAAAACTAAGTATTTACCAAAACCAAACCCAGAAGATGTATCAGCCGAAAACGATCAGCGTTATCAGGATTACATAGAACGCGCTAATTTTGTTGGCTTCACATCTAGCACACTTGATGGCATGGTCGGAATGGTGTTTAGAAAGCCGCTTGAAGTCGAGTTACAGAAATCTATCGAATATTTAAATCTGAATGCTAACGGCGGCGGGCTTACTCTTGATCAATTAACTCGCGGCATCATTGGCGAATTACTACAAACTGCCCGTTTAGGTCTATTGGTTGATTATCCTCGCGCACCGTCTGGATTAACTAAGGCAGAAGTCGATCAATTATCATTAACCGCTAATATTCTGAGTTACCAAGCCGAGTCTGTGCTTAACTGGCAGACCACTATGGTCGGTTCAGTAAAAATGCTATCGCTGGTTGTACTGGCTGAGAAAAACCGCGAATTATCTGATGACGGCTTTCAATATATTGAGAAACCACAATATCGCGTTTTGCGTTTGCTCGATGGTGTTTACTATCAAGAAATCTGGAATGATAAAAACGAGCTAATCGATGTATCAGAACCGCGCAAAGCTGACGGCTCAAGATGGTCAGAGATTCCGTTTATCTTTGCCGGCGCGCGTAATAACGATGAGTGTGTTGATAAAGCCCCTTTATACGACATAGCTACCATTAATATCGCGCATTATCGCAACAGTGCAGACTATGAAGAAAGTTGTTATATGGTCGGCCAGCCTACGCCTTATATTGGTGGATTAACTCAAAGCTGGGTCGATGAGAACATGAAAAACGGCGTTATGCTTGGCTCAAGGCGTGCGATGTTATTGCCTGACGGTGGCAACGCTGGACTATTGCAAGCTAACCCTAATCAGATGCCAGAGCGCGGAATGGAACTAAAAGAGGCGCAAATGGTTAAGCTGGGTGCGCGTATTATTCAAGATTCCACAGGGCAAGAAACCGCCGAGGCTGCAAAGATTCGTTTTGCCGGTCAGAACAGTAAATTAGGTGTGATTGTTGGCAACACAGAAGCGGCATTATTGCAGTGCTTTGAGTGGTGCATGTGGTTCATGGGTGGCGATGGTGAAAACTTGATAGAAATCAACAAAGACTTCTACGAGCGCACGGCTGACCCTCAAATGGTTATGGCAGCTATTCAATTATTAGATCGCGGCGTGATTGCCACGTCAGATTTACAAGATGACCTGAGAGCCAAGGGCGTTATCAGGCAAGACCGCACCAATGAAGATATTGATGATGAGGCAGAGGCAGTACAAACAGGAATGTTTTAATGTCTACGCAGCAATATTTAATTGACGCATCGACGAGACACCAAGTATTTTTGCAGCGATACGGTGGCGGCGAATCTAAAAAGGCGATTAGCTATCTAACCAGGCTTCGTCACAAGATCAATGCTCGATTAGCTCAAGAGCCTACCGACTTTCAGCGTCACCGCTTAACGGCCTTATTAGACGATGTTAGCCAGATGGTTGCTATTCTGATGAATGATATGTCCGGCGCAGTAAAACACGGCATGGGCAAGCTGGCGCTTAATGAGGCATCATTCTCGGCCACTTTGTACGGTAAGGCTTCAACGGTTGATTTTACTATTCCATCTGATGAGCAATTAATAACAGCGGTGAATGCTGCACCTATGGCCGCGCCAGTTGGCATGAAAACAATCACCATTGACGAAGCATTAAAGGAATTCGGTAAAAAGAAAGCCGTTCAGATAGCACAAACTATTAGTGACGGCGTAACGCTTGGCCAGACAACGCCAGAGATAATCCGTGCTGTCAGTGGGCTGATGAATACGCAGATACGCCGCCAGGCTGATGCATTAGTCCGTACTGCTGTCAATCATACTAGCTCAGTTGCCCGCGCAATGGTCTATGAGGATAACGAGGAGCTATTAGAGGGTTATCAGTGGGTGGCGACTTTAGACGGGCGCACGACAATGATTTGCGGCTCTCGTGATGGCGAAGTGTATCAGCAAGGCTCTGGCCCTATGCCTCCGGCGCATTGGAATTGTCGCTCGACTACGATACCAAAAGTTAAAGAAGCGTTTAATGTAGGCTCAAAACTGAAAGGTGCTAGACCATTTAAGGGCGCTAAAGGCGCTGGAACTACATCAGGCCGGACAACATACGGCGGGTGGCTTAAAAAACAGCCTGTTGAGTTTGTTGATGAGGCTTTGGGCGTGGAAAGGTCAAGATTATTCCGAGCCGGTAAACTATCAATCGATAAATTCACCGACCCGACAGGCCGAGTCTATACCCTGCAACAATTACAGGGTATGAATCCGTTTGCGTTTCAAGAGTTTTGATTGTGGGTAACTCAGTGCAAAACCTGTTAGTAACCTGTTGGTAAATTGTTAATATTTTTATTTATGTGGATAAGTTGATATAATCTGCATATACCTAGTGGGTAATCAACGGTCTGTGACCAAGAGAGAAAAGTAATGTATAAGTTTATGAATTTGCCAAAACTAAATGAAGCCGGTGAAGATGGCGCAAGTGGTGGCGGTGGTTCTACACCAAGCATTGATGAATTACAGGCTCAATTAGCTGACGCAACAAGCCAAATGGCTGCAATGAAGGCTAAGAATGACGAGCTTTTAACGGAAACGAAACAGGCAAAGAATGCCAGGCGTGAAGCAGAAGCAGCAGCCGAAGCAGAGCGTGAACGGATTGCCCGTGAAAAAGGCGATTATGAACAGCTACACAAATCACTTGAGGATAAGTACAACGGCCTCAAAGGTGAGTACGAAGGTTTACAAACTAGCATTGCTGTTGAAAAGAAAAATACAGCAGCGCTTAAGATAGCAACAGAGCTGGCAGACGGCTCGAATGCTGAATTGCTAGGCGAGTTTATCAGCAGGCGATTAAAGTTTACTGATGACGGTCTAAAGGTCACAGATACAACAGGCGCACTAACTGTGTCGAGTCTGGATGACCTGAAAAAAGAATTTGCCAATGATCCTCGCTATTCGGCGTTGCTCAAAGGCAATCAGTCCTCTGGTGGCGGTGCTTCCGGCGGGTCAAATGGCAGCGGTGCTGCAAAAGAGATACAACGTGCAGAATTTACCGCACTTGACCCCGCATCCAAAATGAAATTCGTTAAGGATGGCGGAAAAATCATTGATTAATTAAGAGGATTTAAAAATGGCTGAAAATACGATTACAGCAATAATCCCGGACATTTACGAGGCGCTTGATGTTGTCTCGCGTGAATTAACCGGCCTTATCCCATCTGTCACTATGTCGGCATCTGCTGAACGTGCGGCAAAAGACCAAAATATTATTGTTGACGTTGAGCCAGCAGGTAACGTCAACGACATTACACCGGCAATGGTTACGCCTGATCCTACCGGCCAAACTTCTGCTGGAACTGCGATTCAAATTACTAAAAGCCGTGCGGCTGAATTTGGCTTTATTGGTGATCATCAAAAATCACTGAATACCGGGCCTGGTTATATGAACACTCGCGCAGGCAAGATTGCACAAGCAATTCGCGCCGTAGCTAATGAGGTCGAAACTGATCTTGGTGGTTTATATAACACGTTCTCACGCGCTTACGGTACGGCAGGCACTACGCCTTTTGGTACTGCTAACGATTACACAGATGCCTCTAACGTGCTTAAGATTCTTAAGGATAACGGCGGTAACACTGACTCGCAGCTAGTTATCGACACGGCGGCTGGTGCTAACTTTATTGGTAAACAGTCAGCGGTTAATGCGGCTGGTACTGATTCAATGTTGCGTCAAGGCGTTTTACTGGATTTAGCCGGTATGCCTCTGCGTGAATCAGCGCAAATCAATCAGGCTGTAACGGTTGGTACTGGTGCGTCTTATGTCACTAATCTGGGTGCTACTTTGGCGGTCGGTGATACTGATATTGCTATTGATACCGGCTCTGGTACTGTTCTTGCTGGTGATGTAGTGACGTTTGCCGGTGATACTAACAAGTATGTTGTTACTACTGGTGTAGCGGCTGCTGGTACTATCACTATTGCGGCTCCTGGCCTGCAAGAAACCTTGGCTGATGGTGTTGCAATGACTATCGTTGCAGCTTCTACGCGTAATATGTGTTTTGCTCGCTCGGCTCTTATCCTTGCGGCTCGCGCTCCGGCACGACCAGAAGAAGGTGATATGGCTTCTGATGTTGAGATCATTACCGATCCACGTTCAGGCTTATCATTTGAGTTCTCGATGTATAAAGGCTATCGCAAAGTACGCTATGAAGTTGGTTTGGCATGGGGTGTTAAAAACATCAAGCCAGAACATACAGCGCTTCTGTTAGGCTAATTGAAACAAGGCGGCTTTCGGGTCGCCTTTTTTCTTAAGGAATCAAAATGGCTAGATGTGAAACAGTAAAAGTGATTCGTGATGGCAACGAGGTTGTTATCAACAAAGAAGACTTGCAGAAGTCTGACAAGTTAGCCGGTGAAAAACCAGCAAAGAAAGCCCCTAAAAAGGCTAAGTAATGTCTAAAACAGGGACATTCCTGCAATATCCTGCTGATCAAGAGGGGGCAGCGCCTTTACTTGTTACGCAAAATTATCCTTTGCCTGTCACGGATTACCGGCTAGAAATAGCAAAGGGGAATGTATCTAATGCATCACTATGGAATAAATTCGGCTATAACAATGATATAGACGCAGGAACAGAGCTTGTAGCTAGTTGGGCTGACGCGCCATATACAATCAATACAACGGCAAGCACAATAGAGCTGGTATCAACTAGCGCAAATGATGATGTTGGCGGCACGGGATGCAATAGCGTTGTTTTATATGGGCTTGATGCTAATTGGAATGAAATTATAGAGGTTATTTCGCTTGACGGATTAACGCCGGTTACCTCAAGCAATACATTTATAGGCTTAAACAGAATAGCCATGTTTTTATGTGGTTCAGGTCAAGTTAATGACGGCACGGTAAACGCGACAAAAACAACCGGCGGCGCTACGGTCGGTCAATTGCCTGTTGGTGAAGGCGTGACGCAACAGTGTTTGTTTTATGTGCCGGCTGGCAAAGTCTTTCTTACTGAATATATTTTATTAAATACGGCAAGGATTAGCGGCGGATCAAACCCCGTTGTTGATTTCAAATTTTGGGTTTATTCATCAGTAAGCAACGGCAAACAGGAAGTTTTAAGGGTTACGTTAGATACATCTATTGAAGTTAACAAGCAAATTAACGCGCCTTTGCCTTTTCCTATAAGTGAAAAATGTATATGCTGGATAGAAGCAACAACAACGCTTAATAATACGGTGGCAAACTGTAGGTTTAGCGGAACAATTGAGGCAGAATAAATGGCGACTATTACAGTAGAAACCGGCACAGGCTCAACAACGGCAAACAGCTATATTTCTGAGGCTGATTTCGAGACTTACGCAACAGATCGAAACATTACTTTGACTGGTGATAGTAACGTCTTACTTATTACGGCTATGGATTACATCGAACAGCAGCCGTTTAAGGGGTTGAAGGGAACAGACGCGCAGGCGCTACAATGGCCGCGCTATGGTGTTTCTATTGATGGTTATTATGTTGATAATAACGAAATTCCGCAATTACTAAAAGATGCTTTGTGTGAAGTGGCTTTAGGTGTTGATGCGGGTAACAATCCTTTACTGACAGAAGATCGAGCGACTAAAAAAGAGAAAGTGGGCGAGATTGAAGTTGAGTATATGGACGGCGCAAGAAATACAACCTATTTAAAGGCGGCTGAAAACAAATTGCAGAAGTTACTAAAAGCCGGTTCAATGGGCTTTAGTGCGGTGGCTCTTCGTGGGTAGTTTTTATCCAAGGCTGCAAGCAACGGCTTCGAGGCTGTTAAAATCTTATGGTCAGCTATTGACCTTTACTCGTGAAGTAGAGACAGGTTTTACGCCATCAACCGGCACGAAAACAAATGATTTATTCACGTTTACTGGATATGGAGCTAGTTTTGAGTATAAGACCAGCGAAGTAGACGGGGCAGCTGTGCAGACAGGCGATATAAAATTGATTGTTGAGAAGATGACAAAAACGCCTTTGATTAATGATCGTGTCAGAATTGACAATGTTAATTATCGGGTAATGGATGTTAAAAAAACATCGCCTGGCGGCGTTGATGTTGTTTATACCTGTAACTTAAGACGATGAAATTCAGCGACCAGATTAAGAAGTTTACTAATAAGACAGAGCGAAGGGCGTTATATGTTTTCCGTGGCACGTCATTAGATATATTCAGTAAGGTCATTCTTCGCACGCCTGTTGATACGGGTCGGCTTCGTGGTAACTGGCAATGTACATTAAATGCGGCGGCTAGTGGTACGGTTGAAGGCACTGGAAGAAAGGCATTAAACGGTGCTAAACGGACAACCGACAAAGCGAAAGTGACTGACTCGATTTATTTAACAAACAATCTGCCTTATGCTCAAAAGATAGAGTACGGATCAAGCCAGCAAGCCCCGCGAGGCATGGTAAGGGTCACTGTTGCCGACTTTGACCGATTGGTTCAAGCAAGGGCTTATCAGGCAAGGAAACAGAAGTGACGGCATTCTTAGACATTACAGCGGCGCTTGATGACAACCTAAACGGCATGGCTAGTGTTCCGCCGGTTGCCTGGGAAAATACAGTATATGAGCCGGTACTAAACACTTTGTATTTGCGCCCTTCACATCTGCCAGCCAGCACAACGGCGGCGACTGTTGGAACGAGCGGCACGGATGAAAATATAGGCGTTTATTTGATTGATGTTTTTGCGCCTGTTGGTGATGGTAAGAATGAGGCTTATGTTATGGCTGATTTGGTCGCTGATCAATTTAAACGTGATACCGAATTGACGTATAATGGACGCACTGTACGGATAAAAAATGTTTATCTGTCACCAGCACAAGCGGAAGCGGGATGGTATCAAGTGCCGGTCAATATCGAATATTACTCATTCACAGCTAAGAGGGCATAGAATGAAATTAATTAAGATGATAGCGCCGAATGGCAAATCGGAAATTGAATGCCATCCAGAGCGCAAAGAGTATTTAATAGCAAACGGTTGGACTTCTGGTGTTGGTGAAATACCAAAAGACGGCACATTTATTTTAGAGAAGGGAGAAAAAGTCTTATCTCCTAATGAATCAACAAACGGTAAAGGGGATAAATAATGGCTACTTTTTCAGGCAATGCGGGAATTGTTAAAACAGGCTCTAATGCTGTAGCAGAAGTATTAGATTTTTCAATTAGCGAATCAGCCAACACGATAGACGATACTGTGTTAGGTGATGCGTCAACAACTCATAAAACCGGCCTTTTATCATGGTCAGGTTCGATTAATTGTTATTGGGATGATACAGACACTAACGGCCAGGTCGCTTTAACAATCGGCTCAAGTGTGGCGCTTAACCTGTTGCCGGAAGGTGACACCACAGGCGATGCGCAATACTCAGGCACGGCGACTATTACAGGTATTGAAAGAGCGATTGGTAATGATTCAATTGTTACTCAATCATTTACTTTCACAGGTAATGGCGCTCTGACTATCGGCACGGCTTCATAATGGAGTTTGACGACTTCAACACGGCTGATGCTCACGCGGTAGGCGCTGAATTACGGATTAAAACCAAGGACGGTAAAGAAACGGATTGCTATATTAAGTTAGCAGGGCATGACTCCCCGTTATGGCAGAAGATAACGCGGGAACGCCAAAGGGCAAATATGATAGCGGATTTAACAAAGCTAGATTATGTGTCTACTGATGCGGTGGACTATGCCAAGGCTACGCTTGATTGGCGAGGCTTTACTGATAACGGTGAAAACCTGCCTTTCAGTGAAGAAAAAGCCATGCAACTATATATTGCAGCGCCTTATATTCTTGAGCAGGTTGATGACTTTATTTCTGATTACAGAAATTTTACGAAGGGTTAGCCGAAAGATTTTATACGTTTGTTAAATGGATGTTTTACGCGCACGGATACGAGAAAGGCGCAAAGCAATCACGGTTAGCCCTATGGCAAGAGATACAGCGGCGCACAGGAAAACCTATATCATGGATTGATGATAGGCCGATATGCCCTAATGAATTAGCTTATGTTTGGGATATATACCTGAGTATAAGAAAGGGCGCTGAAACCGTAGATTATAACGCGCTCAATAGTTACGTTAATTTAACGGGTGATAGATTAAATTCTAACGAAATTAATTTATTGCTAGATGTGGAATACATAAGGCGAAACGATGACTGAAATCACGCAAGAATATTTAAAAGAATGTTTTTATTATGATTTCTTCAACGGCTGTCTGGTTTGGAAAGATAGGCCCAAATCGCATTTTAAAGAAAATAAAGCATATGGTGCATTTAAGCGTTTCATTGGCAAGAGCGCTGGCAGCAAATCATTTTTAGGCAAAAAAGCCTATATCAGAATAACATTAAAAACAAAATCATTAATGGCGCATCGGTTAATATGGCTTTTTATTCATGGTGCTGAAGCAGAAGAAATCGACCATATTGACGGCAACGGATGCAATAACAAGATAGAAAATTTAAGGTCTGTATCAAGAGTTGATAACGCTAGAAATCAAAAGAAATTTATAACTAATACATCTGGTGTCACAGGTGTTTATAAAATAAAAGACCAAGACAAATGGTATTCTCAAATAAGAATAAACGGAAAACTAAAGTCTTTGGGAACCTATAAAAATATCGATGATGCAATAAATGCTAGGCGTGTAGCAGAATCCGAGTATGGATTTCACGAGAATCATGGTATCGAGAGGGATTTGTAATGGCTACCGACATTGCTGAACTAGGTATAAAGATCGAAGCAAATGATATTCGTGCAGCCGTCAGAGAGCTAGACCGGCTCGATAAGAAATCAGAAAAAGCAGAGCGATCGACAGGCAAGCTATCAAAAGCTATGTCTGGCCTGCGTGGCAAAATGGCTGCATTGGTTACTGTTGCCGGTGCTGTTGGTTATGCCAGGCTAACAAAAGATGCCATAGAGTATGCTGATGCAATAGCCAAAACCTCTGATAAGCTGGGCGTTTCTACTGATGCCCTTCAAGAATATCGATATGCTGCCGAGCGTTCCGGCGTAGCTCAGAATGCCTTAGATATGGGTTTACAGCGCTTCTCACGGCGTTTAGGTGAAGCCGATAAGGGAATGGGTGAATTAAAAGGCTCATTGGATGAGCTAGGCATATCGACTCGAGACAGCCAAGGAAACATCAGAACGGCAGAAGATGTTTTAAAAGATTATGCAAATGCGATTCAAGCAGCGGAAGGTGATCAGGAAAAATTAAGGCTAGCGTTTAAAGCCTTCGATAGTGAAGGTGCGGCGATGGTCAATATGCTGCGTGATGGTGCAAGCGGATTGCAAGAATTGAGAGATCAAGCGCAAGATGCCGGCGTTATCATGGACGAACAATTGATACGCAAGGCTGAGATTATCAATGATAAGTGGGACACATTAGTTCAAACTATCGGCGTTAAGTTAAAAAATGCGCTCATTTCTGTAGCTGATGTTTTTGTTGATACAGCAACCAGCGCCGAAAAGATAGCCGAAATTGATCAGAAAATCATAGACCTATCAAAGAGCATGACACAAGTCGGTGTAAGCTATACTGGCGTACTTGATCAGATTAAATTGCTGAACGCAGAAAAACAAAAGTTACTTGATTTAAGCAAAAAAGAAGCCGAAGAAAACGAAAAGCCCGCGCAGACCGAAGCGCAAATGACAGCTAATGCCGAATTGTTGGCAATGTCAAAAGCTTTTTATGAAAAAGACAAAGAGCAACGACTTCAATCAGCCAGAGAAGCCGCAGAAGAAGAAGCAAATTTAAGGCGGTTTGCTCAAGCTAGAATGATACAGAATGAAGAAACCGCGCAAAGAACAGCAACAGAAGCATCGAAAATGGCTATTGAGGAACGCATTGGCTATGTGCATCAGACGCTAGGCAATTTATCTAGCTTAATGTCATCTGAGAATAAAAAGCTTTTCGAGATTGGCAAGGCTGCCGCTCTTGGTTCGGCTATTATCAATACCTCATTAGCAATTACTAAAACCATGACGACCGTCCCTTATCCGTGGAATATTCCGCTGGCTGCCGCTCAAGGTTTGGCCGGTGCGGTGCAGGTGCAGAACATACGCGCTCAACAGTTTCAAGGTCAGGCGCATAGCGGTCTGGATAACGTGCCGTCAGAGGGAACATATCTATTACAAAAAGGTGAAATGGTGCTAGACCCTGGCACGTCTGAGCAGGTCAGAAACGCCGCGTCAGGAATGGGCGGCGGTAATATTAATGTAACTATTCAGGCAATGGATGGCGCGGACGTAGAAAGGGTGTTATCTAATAATCGTGCATTGCTTTATAATATAAACCGTCAAGGCATGTACGAGAATGGTGAGAACTACGCATAATGGCCTACCCATCATCTGATTTTAAAACAGTTAGCCTTACGTCTAATATCGACGAATCGCAGCACATGAGCGAATCTGGTAAGACTCAGGCAAGGCGACACGGCGGGCAGCGTTTCGAATTAACAATTGAACACCCGCCACAAACGAAAGCCGAGTTTATGCCTAATTGGGCGTTTTTACGCTCACAGCAGGGCAGGGATCAAAGTTTTACAATTACTTTGCCGGATAAGTCTACACCTTTGGGTGCGGTTACTGGCAGCCCTAAAACGCAAGCGGCTATTGCCAGAGGAACATCACAACTAGCAATCAATGATCTTGCTTATAGTACAACAGACGTTTTTTATGCCGGTGACATGATTAATTTTAATCACTCTAAAGCCTATAAAATTGTTAGCCGTGTTGATTCTGGCGCTCAAGATTTATTAACAACTTATGCCGGCGATCCATTAACAACTTATGCCGCCGATGAATTACAGACGGCTGAATCAGGTCAAGCGGTAGTAACTATTTTCCCGCCATTGATTGAGGATGTTGCGGCCGGTGTAGCGATTCAATATGGCGCAAATTTCACAATGACAGTTAAACAAAAAAATGACGTTCAAGAGTATAACGTAGCGCCGCCGAATATTTACGCGCATCAAGTAGATTTAGTGGAGTATATAAGCTAATGGCAACATCAATAACCGATTTAACAACAGAGCATACCGACCCGTCAGGTGATAATGATTTATTAGTTATCGATGATTATAACGGCGGGTCGCCTGTCACAAAAAAAGTAGCGGCCAAAAACGCAACCGGCGGCATGTTAGCTCATGGTGGATTGTCTTCTAACCCGTCTGGGGCGAGCGTAGAGGCTATATATAGTTTATGGGATTCAAACGGGGCTGAAGAATACCAGAAGATAGCAACACTACAATATTCGCCGACAGTAGATGCGGGGGAATATGTCGAATTAGATATTTATTATGGTGGAATTTATTTTAATGAAAAAGGTGGAATGAAAATTGGTCTATCGAATAGAGGGGGGGTTCTCAATAGGGTTTACTCTATTTATGGAAAAACAAATAAAATAAATAGAGTGGGTATAAAAACATATATCGAGACTGATAATACCGTTAGTGTTTATATGTATCACGCCGCTTCACCTGGCGCGCATTTAACAGTTAAATTATCGACAAGCGCATATAATCATGGTGCTATTGTTATCTCTCCTAATGATGTGACCAGCATCACAACACCAACCGGCACACTTTCTCTAGACACAACAGCCGCGCCTTATTCTGATGGTGTGCCTGATGGTAATGAGGATTGGACTAATCTAACACTTGCCGCGTCTTATACTGGCGCGTGTCGTTATCGTAGACATGCTAATGGGTTGGTTGAGGTTAATGCGAATCTTTCTGCGCTGGGAACAACAACAGACGGTACATCTATAATCACAGGCAACCTGCCTGCTGGTTATAGACCTGTCTCTTATAATAGGCACGCCATATTGACTGGCCGTATATCAGGCGGCGCATGTGGAACTATCAT
>Ga0316207_10002237_pt1 | contig 20517 bp, 20 predicted proteins | sample 6weekpyrite_MG_FD_204943 | JGI IMG/M metagenome (GOLD analysis project Ga0316207, IMG submission 204943) | Microbial mat bacterial communities from mineral coupon in-situ incubated in ocean water Damariscotta River, Maine, United States -... | ecosystem: Environmental > Aquatic > Marine >...
GTCGAGGTGATCGAGATCACAACATCTGCGTCAGCCATGCCTTCGAGGGGGACGGCTTCAAACGGCAGGCCGGCTTCTTCCGCCACCTTTTCGATGTTGGGCAGCATTTCGGGGTGGTAGTTCCAGCCGATGACTTTCTCAAAATCGCGCTGCTCCAATGCGGCGCGCAACTGGAATGTTGCCTGATGCCCTGCACCAACCATCCCCATGACCTTGGCGTCCTTGCGGGCCAGATGTTTGATCGAAACGGAAGAGGCCGCCGCGGTGCGCAGTGCCGTCAGCAGATTGCCCCCGACCATCGCCTTGACCATCCCGGTGTCCGGGTCAAAAAGAAAGACGGTCGATTGGTGATTGATCTGCCCGTGTTTTTCAAGGTTGTTTGGCCAGTATCCGCCAGCCTTGAGGCCTAGCGCCATCCCGGCTTTGTCAAACCCGCCCTTGAAACCATAGAGCGCGTCTTCATAACCGATGGCTTCGCGGATGACGGGGAAGTTGTAGGCGCTGCCGCCGGACATCGACGCAAATACCTTTTCGACGGCATCGAAGGCGTCAGCACGGGTCAGCAAGCCGGCGATTTCTTTTTCGGGGACGATAATCATCAGGAAATTCTTTCTTTTCCGGCCGCTCATTCAGCCCATGCGGGCTGTCTTCGCGATGAGCGACCGAGAGGGAGGGAAGAGCGCGTCAGTAAGCTTTGCCGCGCGCCGAGACAGGCCACAGCGTTTCCACCTTGCCGTTCCGCACACCGACGTACCAGTCATGCACATTGCAGGTCGGATCGCAGTGACCCGGCACCAGCTTGAGCTTGTCATTGACTTTCAACACACCGTCAGGATCAGCAACGACACCGTGTTCGTCAGAACACTTCACGTAGTCCACATCAGTGCGGCCAAAGATCGTCGGCAAACCACTGTCGACGGACTGCGCCTTCAGGCCCGCGTCAACGATCGCTTTGTCGGCCTTGGCGTGGCTCATCACCGAGGTCAGGATAAACAGCGCGTTTTCCCATTCTCCCTGGTCGATCCGCTGGCCGTCCTTGTCCAGGATGCGGCCATAGTCGGCGTCCATGAAGGCGTAAGAGCCGCACTGCAATTCATTGAACACGCCAGAGGCGCTCTCAAAATAGTAGGAGCCTGTTCCGCCACCCCCCACGATATCGCTTTCGATCCCTTCAGCCTTCAGCATCTCAAGGGTTTCTGCCACCTGATCGATCGCAATCTGGGTTTTGCCCTGCCGTTCTTCATAGGTGTCCAGGTGCTGCATCGCACCCTGATAAGCCTGGATGCCTGCATATTTCAGGCCCGGAGCGGTGTCGATGGCTTTGGCAAGGTCAACGACAGGCTGACCATGTTGCACGCCACAGCGCCCTGCACCGACATCGATTTCCACAAGGCATTCGATTTCAGTGCCATGCGTCATCGCAGCCGCCGACAGGTCAGTCACGTTGTCCATGTCATCCACGCAGACAATCGTGCGCGCACCCAAGGTCGGCAGACGCGCCAGACGGTCGATCTTTTGTGGGTCGCGCACTTGGTTGGATACCAGCACATCCTTGATCCCGCCGCGCGCGAACACCTCGGCTTCGGACACCTTCTGGCAGCACACGCCAACAGACCCGCCGAGCTTTTCCTGCAACAAGGCCACATCGACGGATTTGTGCATCTTGCCATGCACGCGGTGGCGCATGCCGTGGGATTTGGCGAAATCGCCCATCTTCGTGATGTTGCGCTCCAGTGCGTCCAGGTCCAGCACAAGGCACGGCGTCTGGATGTCGGCCTCGTCCATGCCGGGCAGGGCAGGGACGTCATAGCCGACTTCGAGGTCTTTGAGGTTGCTCATATCGTTCATCTTGGTTTCTTCCTTAACCCTGCATCCAGGGCAGTTTATCGAGGTCGACATTGCCGCCGGTAATGACGACACCGACGCGCTTGCCTGCAAAAAAGGCTTGGTTCCTGATGATGATGGCCAGAGGCACGGCAGAGCTGGGTTCCATCACGATCTTCATGCGCTGCCAGATCAGCTTCATTGCGTCGATGATGTCCTGTTCGGAGGCAGTGAAAATATCCGTCACATGGTTGCTGACGAAATGCCAGGTGAGGTCTTTCAACGGCACCTTCAGACCATCGGCAACCGTCACGGGTGCATCATCGGCAATGATATGGCCCGCCTTGAAACTGCGATAGGCATCATCGGCCTGTTCAGGCTCGGAGGCGACAACCTGCACCTCGGGCGCAATGTTCGACAAGGTCAGGCAGGTACCGGAAATCATGCCGCCGCCGCCAATAGGTGCGACAACAATATCCAGCCCGTCGGTCTGCTCGATCAGTTCTCGGCTACAGGTACCCTGACCCGCAATAACCCGTGGGTCATTATAAGGGTGTACGAAGTTCCCCCCTGTTTCAGACTGCACACGAGCAAAGACTGCCTCTCTGGAGGTCGTGGAAGGTTCGCATTCTGTGATGATCCCGCCATAGCCCTTCACTGCGTCCTTTTTTGCCTGCGGCGCGGTGCGCGGCATGACAACATTGCACGGTATGCCCCGGCGGCTTGCTGCATAAGACAGCGAAAGCGCGTGGTTTCCTGACGAGTGGGTACAGACACCGTGTTTTGCATCAGCCTCTGACAGGCCGAACACTGCATTTGACGCACCGCGTACTTTGAAAGCCCCGGCCTTTTGAGAGTTCTCACACTTGAAGAACAGCTCGGCCCCAGTCAGATCGTTCAAATATGCCGATGTCATGACAGCTGTGCGGTGAATATATGGTTTGATGCGGGCGTGCGCGTCCAGCACGTCCCGGTAGGTCGGGATATCCATGTCGGTCTGGTCTTTCATCACGCTGCATCCTTCAGGGTCAGGGCAGTGGTGTTGCGATAGTATTCCTGTGCTGCCGCAACACCCGAGCCCAGCTTGATATCAAGCCCAAGGTCCACCATGCACATCTCGGCCGTGGCGATCCCTGACAGGGCCATCACGTCGGTCATGCTGCCCAGATGGCCGATGCGGAACACCTTGCCTGCGACTTCACCAAGACCAACGCCGAACGCAACGCCGTAGTTTTCAGCGGCTTGCGTGACGATCGCTGTGGCGTCGAAGCCTGCGGGCGTCCTGATGGCGCTTACGGTGTCGGAATAGAGATCGGGTGACGCAGCACAAAGCTCCAGCCCCCAGGCTTCAACGGCTGCGCGCACCCCGGTTGCGATCCGGGCGTGACGCGCAAAAACATGCTCAAGACCCTCTTTCAACAGCATCTCTGTCGCCAGCAGCAACCCGTTCATCAGGCCAACAGCGGGCGTGTAGGGATAGGCGTTTGCGGCATAGCCCCTGGTCATGTCGTTGATGTCAAAGAAGGTGCGCGGCAGCCTGGCCGTCTTGCTGGCATCCAATGCCTTTTGGCTGAAGCCGACGATGGCCAGTCCGGCAGGCAGCATGAACCCCTTCTGCGATCCGGTGACGGCTACATCAACGCCCCATTCATCGAACCGAAAATCCATCGACCCGATCGAGCTGACGCCATCGACAAACAGCATCGCCGGGTGGTTTGCGTCGTCCAGGGCTTTGCGCACGGCGGCAATATCGGACTTCACCCCGGTTGCCGTTTCATTATGCGTGGCCAGAACCGCCTTGATCTTGTGGTCTGTGTCGGCTGCGAGGATGTCGCCGTAGCGACCCGCTGGCATGCCCTGGCCCCATGGGGCCTCAACGATCGTGACATCAAGCTCGTGACGCAAGCACATGTCGATCCAGCGATGGCTGAACATGCCGTTGCGCGCGGCAAGAACCGTGTCACCCGCACACAGCGTATTGGTCAATGCTGTTTCCCATCCGCCGGTGCCGGTGGAGGGAAAGAAGAAAACCTCTGCCGTTTCAGTTTTCATGACCTTTTGAACACCTGCCCGCGCCGGGTGCAGGATCTGCCCAAACAATGGCGATCGGTGGTCAATTGTCGGCATGTCACAGGCCTTGCGAACAGCTTCGGGCATGTTTGTCGGGCCGGGAATGAAAACGGGGTTCTGAAAACTCATCGTCCAATCCTCCATTGGTCTGAACGTGTTCTGGCAGAACCGCCAGGGCCACTCAATTTTTTTGAAATTGTTTTTCAGAACACTATGGATGACTAAAAATGTTTGTTGTCAGTGGGTTAAATTTTTCATATCCTGAAATGGAATTTCAAAAATGGATTTACCGATGAAAGAAGAGGCCAAGCGGGGCCGTGGGCGGCCAAAAGCCTGGGATGACAAAGGCGCGCAGAACACGATCAAGTCGCTGGATCGCGCGCTAGAGGTCTTGGTCCAGTTGGGCGAGATGCAGGGCGGCACATTGTCGGAAATTGCAGGCGCATTGGATCAGTCGCCCGCCACGGTTTACCGTGTCCTCACGACGTTTCAGCGCAGGGGGTTTGCCGATTTTGACACACAAGGCCAGACCTGGGATATCGGACCTGCTGCCTTTCTGACCGGATCGCACTTTCTTCGCCGCACATCCCTGGTCGAACGGGCCCGCCCGATCATGCGGGACCTGATGGAAGCTACGGGGGAAACCGCCAACCTGGGGATTGAGCGGGACGGAAAGGTTCTGTTTCTTGGCCAGGTGGAAACCCACGCAACCATCCGTGCCTTTTTCCCACCCGGCACCGCCTCTGCGATGCATTCCTCGGGTATCGGCAAGGCGCTGCTGTGCCGCATGGACGACAAACGACAGCGAGAGGTCCTCGCAGCCAGTCAATTGGAACAGTATACGCCCTTCACCCTGACCGACCCCGAAGCGATGATCGCCGACCTGCACGCAGCCAAGGCGCGCGGCTATGCCATTGATGGGCAAGAACGCAACATCGGCATGCGCTGCATTGCGGCCCCGGTCTATAATGTCTTCGGAGAAGCGGTGGCGGGCATTTCCGTATCGGGGCCAACATCGCGGATCACCCAGGACCGGATCGAGACACTGGCAGGTCCGGTCATGGATGCCGCGGCGCGGTTGACCCGTGCGATAGGTGGTAACAACAGACCCGCAGCCTAGCGCTTCGAGGAGCGGATGGCGCTATCACGGTAATTGGGATCATCGAGATAGGGCGTGGAACCGGGCGGGGTGTCGTCGTTTCTCTGCTTGGGCGCGCGGCGCTGGGTCAGTGTCTTCCACAGCCGGCGTACAAGGAATTGGGCAATGACAATAAGCACGATGAAAGCCCCAAAGGCCGTCAGGATTGAGAACGTGCTTAATTCAATACATGCACCATCTGCACCAAAGATGACGGCGTAAAGAATGCTGACTGTTTCGGTGCAAGTGCCAAACATATTCAGGGAACCCCGGTTTCTGACTGCCCAGACTAACGCGGTCATCTCAAAACGGCAAACCTTGCGCACATCCGGAAACTGCGGTGCTGCGCTGAATTCCGCATGACTTTTTCAAAAACGCTTCTTAGGGTTTTCTTCGGAATAGGAAATACGGAGCCGTCATGCAATTTGGCCTCACCGATGAACAGCAGATGATCGTGGATACGGTGCGGTCTTTTGTCGAGCATGAAATATATCCGCATGAGGACGCGGTGGAACGCAGTGGCGAGGTGCCACAGGAAATTGCGGATGAAATCAAGCGCAAGACCATTGATCTGGGGTTCTATGCCTGCAATTTCCCTCAGGAGGTTGGTGGCGCGGGCCTTTCCCACGTCGATTTCGCCTTGGTTGAACGGGAGTTGGGGCGCGGTTCGATGGCGCTCAACCATTTCTTCGGGCGCCCGCAAAACATCCTGATGGCCTGTCAAGGCGATCAGCGCGAACGCTATCTTTTGCCTGCCGTGCGCGGTGAACGGATGGATGCGCTGGCGATGACGGAACCTGACGCAGGGTCCGATGTACGCGGCATGAAATGCAGTGCGGTGCGCGATGGCGGTGATTGGGTATTGAACGGGTCCAAGCATTTTATCTCGGGTGCGGAACACGCGGATTTCTTCATCGTGTTCGTGGCCACGGGCGTGGATGACACCCCGCGCGGCCCCAAGAAACGTATTACCACCTTCCTTGTGGATCGCGGCACGCCTGGGTTTGAGGTGCGCGATGGCTATGCCTCGGTCAGCCATCGTGGGTACAAGAATTGCATCCTTGATTTCGACAACTGCCGCCTGCCGGATGCACAGGTGCTGGGCGAGGTGGATGGTGGCTTTGCCGTGATGAACGAATGGCTTTATGCGACCCGCATAACCGTGGCCACGATGTCAGTCGGACGCGCACGGCGGTGTTTTGATTATGCCCTCAGCTATGCCGCGGAGCGTGAACAGTTCGGCCAGCCCATCGGCAAATTTCAGGGCGTCAGCTTTCAGATCGCCGATATGATGACCGAGATCGACGCCGCTGATCTGCTTACCCTCTCTGCTGCCTGGCGCCTTGATGAGGGGCTTCCTGCCAACCGCGAGATTGCCTCGGCCAAGGTCTATGCGACGGAAATGCTTGCCCGCGTCACCGATGCGACATTGCAGATCTTTGGCGGCATGGGCTTGATGAGCGATTTCCCGATTGAGCGGTTCTGGCGCGATGCGCGGGTTGAACGCATCTGGGACGGCACCTCCGAAATTCAGCGCCACATCATCAGCCGCGAGCTGCTGCGCCCGCTGGGGGCCTGATGGACCGGCTCGCCAGGCTTTTCAACCCGCGCTCCATCGCTGTTGTCGGTGGTGGCGCCTGGGGGGGTGAGGTGATCCGGCAATGCCAGAAGATCGGGTTTGCAGGTGAAATCTGGGTTGTCCATCCCACCAGGGATGATGTGGCTGGGCTGACCCCTTACCAAGCCATTGCCGACCTGCCGGGGCCGCCCGATGCGGTGTTTATCGGCGTGAACCGACATGCGACTGTTGACGCGGTCCGGTCCTTGTCCGGCATCGGTGCAGGAGGCGCGATCTGCTTTGCCTCGGGGTTTCGCGAGGCGGTGCATGAGGTGTCGGATGGGGATGATCTGCAAAAGGCACTGCTTGCAGCGGCGGGTGACATGCCCATCATCGGGCCAAATTGCTATGGCTTTTTGAACTATCTTGATGGCGTCGCCCTTTGGCCTGACCAACACGGCGGTTTGCCCACGGACGGCGGTGTGGCCCTGATTGCGCAATCCTCGAATGTCGCGATTAACCTGACCATGCAGGCGCGGGGGCTGCCACTGTCCTATGTTGTGACCGTCGGTAACCAGGCGCAGACGGGGTTGTCAGAGATCGGCAAAACCCTGTTGGCCAACCCCAAGGTGACGGCTCTGGGGCTTTATATCGAAGGCCTAGATGATCTTGGTGAGCTGATTGCGCTGGCCCAGGTGGCGCGTGACCTGGGCAAGGCCATTGTAGCGTTGAAAACCGGCCAATCCGAGCAAGCGCAACAAGCGGCGATCTCGCACACTGCCTCACTGGCAGGCAGCGATGCAGGGGCCAATGCGCTGTTCGATCGGTTGGGGATTGGCCGGGTGTCGTCACTGTCGGCATTCCTGGAGACGCTCAAGCTGCTGCATGTGGTGGGTCCGCTGGAGGCGCCACGCATTGCGTCAATGTCCTGTTCGGGTGGCGAGGCAAGCCTGATGGCAGACATGGCGCATGGCAGTGAGGTGATCTTCCCGCCGCTGACCCAAGAACAGCGCGCGGTCCTGCGCGAAACGTTGGGCCCGATTGTGTCCCTGTCCAACCCGCTGGATTATCACACGTTCATCTGGGGCGACGAAGACGCGATGGCCGCGACCTTTGCCGCGATGATGTCCGAGGAGGTTGCGCTGGGGGTGGTGATCTTGGATTTCCCAAGGCCGGATCGTTGTACCTCACCCGACTGGGAACTGGTGCTGAATGCGGTGGCGCGCGCCCAAGGACAGGCCGGGCGACCGATTGCGGTCCTCAGCTCGCTTGTGGAAAACATGCCCGAAACCGTGGCGCATCGGCTTGTGGGACAAGGCGTGCTGCCGCTTTGCGGAATGGCCGAAGCGGTAGAGGCGATCGCGGTTGCGGCTCGGGTTGGCAAGGGGCCTTCTAGTGAGGTGTTCGTCCCGCCGACCGTTGCACCGGCCATTGTGCTGTCCGAGGCGCAAGCAAAGCTGGCATTGGCCTCATATGGGCTTGCCCTGCCGCGATCTCTCCGCCTGGCCGGCAGTGCGGAATTGCCCGCCGTCGCAAAGCAGCTGGGTTTCCCGCTTGTGTTGAAAGGCGAAGGGGTGGCCCATAAGACCGACGCGGGTGCGGTTGTTGTCGGCATCAATGATGAGGCGGCGCTGCTGGCCGCTGCGAAGGCAATGCCCGCAACCAGTTTTCTGGTCGAAGAGATGATCCTGGACACCACCGTGGAGCTTCTCATCGGGATCATCCTGGACCCGGCGCACGGCTATGTTCTGACCTTGGCTGCGGGTGGCACATTGACCGAAATTCTGGATGACAGCGCCAGCGTGATCTTGCCTGTGACCGGCCAGCAGGTTCTGGACGCCTTGGCGCGCCTTCGCATCGCGCCTCTGCTTGATGGGTATCGTGGTGCGGCACCTGTCAACAAAGACGCTATCGTTGACGCCGTGCTTGCCGTGCAATCCTATGTGCGGGCCGAAACGCCATTTGAGATCGAGATCAACCCGCTGATGTGCGGCCCCGACCGGGCCATTGCAGCAGACGCCCTTATCACAACAGGAGAACGCCATGACTGACGGCCCCATCAAGACCAAACGGAACGGGCATATCTTGGAGGTCACGTTGGACCGGCCCAAGGCCAATGCGATTGATCTGGCGACCAGCCGGATCATGGGGGAAGTCTTTGCAGACTTCCGTGATGATCCTGATCTGCGGGTTGCGATCGTCACTGGCGCAGGCGAGAAATTCTTCTGCCCCGGTTGGGACCTCAAAGCGGCGGCTGAAGGCGATGCCGTTGACGGGGATTATGGCGTGGGGGGCTTTGGTGGGCTGCAAGAACTGCCCCGCTTGAACAAGCCGGTCATCATGGCGATCAACGGAATTTGCTGTGGCGGCGGGCTGGAGCTGGCCCTGTCAGGGGACATTCTGCTGGCGGCGGATCATGCGACCTTTGCCTTGCCGGAAATCCGCTCCGGCACCGTCGCAGATGCTGCCTCGGTAAAACTGCCCAAGCGCATTCCCTATCACATCGCGATGGAGATGCTGCTGACCGGGCGCTGGCTGGATGCAGAGGAAGCCGCCCGCTGGGGGCTGATCAACCGGATTGTGCCAGCGGATCAACTGTTGGATGAAGCCCGCAAGACGGCAGAACTGATCGCATCGGGTCCGCCGCTGGTATACGCGGCTTTGAAAGAAGTGGTGCGAGAGGCGGAGGACATGAAGTTTCAGGACGCCATGAACCGGATCACCAGAAGCCAGTTTGCCACGGTCGAGGTGCTGTATAATTCCGACGACCAGATCGAAGGCGCGCGCGCATTCGCAGAAAAACGGGATCCTGTTTGGAAAGGTAGGTAATTTTTACTCATTAAAAACAAACATATAGGAAATTTCTGACAAAAAATATCAGGATATATTGCACAATCCGATCTTTTTTGTCAGGTTCTGCGCGTGATCTTAACCTCCTCAAGGATTCCCTTATGCGTGCATCGCTTCGAAACTCACTTTTCCTTTTCACAGCCCTGTCCGCGCTGGCCACGGCTGTTTCCGCCGACAGTCATGGCGGAGAGCTGAACCTCTATTCCTCCCGCCACTATGACACAGACGAGCGTTTGTATTCTGACTTCACAGAGCGGACTGGCATCACGATCAACCGGATCGAAGCAAACGCCGATGAATTGATCGCGCGGATGCAGGCCGAAGGGGTCAATTCACCCGCCGATATCCTGCTCACGGTTGATACGTCGCGTCTGGAACGGGCCAAGCAGGCGGGTGTCCTTCAGACCATCGACAGCGACGTTCTGGAAAGGCGGATCCCGGCCAGCCTGCAAGACGCGGACAACCAGTGGTTCGGCTTCAGCCAGCGGGCGCGGATCATCTTTTATGACAAGACCGATGTTGAAAATCCGCCGTTGGATTATCTCTCGCTCGCTGATCCGGCTTACAAGGGTTTGATTTGTCACCGGTCATCCACCAACGTCTATTCACAGACCCTTCTGTCCGCTGTGATCGAAAACTACGGTGAAGAGGCGGCAACCGAATGGGCGCAGGGTGTCGTCAACAATTTTGCGCGTGATCCGCAGGGCGGCGACACTGACCAGTTGCGGGCCATTGTTTCAGGCGAATGTGATATCTCGATTGCAAACACCTATTACTTTGCTCGTGCATTGCGCAAGGATGTGGATGGGCTTGACGCTGAGGCGATGGAGAACATCGGCTGGATATTTCCCGCGCAGAATGCCGAAGGCGCACATATGAACCTGTCTGGTGGTGGTGTAGCCGCGAACGCGCCAAACCGTGAAAACGCCATCAAATTCATGGAGTACCTCGCCTCTGATCAGGCGCAGGAATACTTCAGCGCTGGCAATGACGAATATCCTGCCGTGGCGGGTGTTGGCCTGTCACCCTCTGTCGCGGCAATGGGGCTTTTCCGCCCTGACGCGGTTGATCTGAGTGCGGTTGCACGGAATGTTCCGGTGGCACAGCGTATCTTTAACCGGGTCGGCTGGGAATAACTCTGATCCCGCAAGCAGATGCGAGGGGTGCCATGCAGATGGCGCCCCTTTTTCATGCGCGTCAGGCCCGCCCCGTCCCGATCCGCCGACACAGCAGGATGACCGGGATCAGACCGATTGCGGCGATCACCAGGCTCGGCACCGCCGCCCCTTCCAGCCGCTCATCAGAGGCCAGCCGATAGGCCTGCACCGCCAGCGTGTCGTAGTTAAAGGGGCGCATAATCAGGGTGGCCGGCAGCTCTTTCATCACGTCGACGAAAACAATCAACCCGGCGGTCAGCAGGCTTGTGCGCAGCAAAGGCATATGCACGCGCCGGACCAGTCCGGGCATGTCCTGACCCAAGGTGCGCGCGGCGGCGTCCATGTTGGGCGGAACCGATGCGATACCGCCTTCATAGGCACCGATGGCGGCGGCCAGAAACCGGATCAGATAGGCGGCAATCAAAAGCCAGATCGACCCGGTAAACAGCAGCCCTGTCGAGATATCGAAATTCGCCCGCATCCATGCATCCAGCGCATTGTCGAAGGCCGCAAAGGGCACCAAAAGCCCCACAGCGATCACACCACCGGGAACGGCATAGCCGATCCGGGCAAGATAAAGTGATGTACCCGTCAGCCGGCTTGTGCTGACCCTGTGCAATGTTCCCAGGATGAGGGCCGCAAGAACCGTCAATACCGCCGCAATGCTGGCCAGCGTCAGAGAATTGCGGATAAATCCAAGATAGCGCGGGCTGAGCAGGTCCTGCTCTGAGCCCACGGCCATCACGCCAAGCGCGATCACAGGCAGCACCACCCCCAGCAGAACAGGCATCAGACAAAAGACCATCGCGCCGATCTTTTGCCCGCGGGTCAGGGTGAGCCTTTGCATAGGCGCATTTCGCCGCCCTGTCGCGTAAGCCGCATTTCCCCGGCTGAACCTTTCCAACATGACCAGCAGCAGCGCAAAGCTGAGCAACCCCAGTGCAAGCTGTGCCGCCGCCGCCCGGTCTGCCAGCGTGAACCAGCTTGTGTAGATGCCGACCGCAAAGGTTTGCACGCCGAAATAGGCGACGGTGCCAAAGTCGGCGATCGTCTCCATTGCGACGAGCATGACGCCTGACGCAATCGCGGGCCGTGCCATCGGAAGGGACACATGCATGAACGCGGCAAATGGCGACCGGCCCAGAACGCGCGCAGCCAGAAATGTGCTGGCACCCTGTGCGGAAAAAGCAGCACGCGCCAGCAGATAGACATATGGGTAAAGCACGAGCGTCAGCATCAGCGCCGCCCCACCCAGCGACCTAATCTCTGGAAACCAATAGCCGCGCGGCCCCCATCCGGTCACCTCGCGCAGCAGGGTCTGTACGATGCCGGGATGGTCCAGAACATTTGTATAGCCATAGGCCAGCACATAGGCGGGAAAGGCCAGCGGCAGCGCCAGCGCGATCTCCATCCAGCGGCGACCGGGAAATTCCGTCATTGTGACAAGCCAGGCCGCGCCGGCGCCGATGAACGCGCTGCCCGCCATGACAAGCGTGACAAGGACCAGTGTTGTCACCGTATACCGCCCAAGGACCGTATCGGCCAGTTCTCCCAATGTATCAAAAGAACCTGACAGCGCCGCCGCCAGGACACCAAAGTAGGGAACAACACATAGAATCATGACGAAAACAGCCACGCCCTTGAAGCTTACAGTCAGGGCCGATCTGCGTGTCTTGGTGTTTGTCAGCGTCCGTTGCATAATGCGCACCTAATCGAAAGCCGGGTCCGGGGGCAAGCAGGAGGCCCGCGCAATCGCGCTGCATTCAGCCTGCCGGACCGCCCACGAAAAACCCCCGCCTGATTGCTCAACCGGGGGCTTCCTGATCGTCACGTCGAAGGGTCGCTTTAAAGCAGACCTTCGCGCTGGAGCTTCTTGCGCGCCAGCTTACGCTGACGGCGGATCGCTTCTGCTTTTTCGCGCGCTTTGCGCACGGAAGGTTTTTCGAAATGCTGCTTGAGCTTCATTTCACGAAAAACGCCCTCACGCTGGAGCTTTTTCTTCAGAGCACGCAACGCCTGATCGACGTTGTTATCACGAACACTAACCTGCATGTGGTTTACACCACCTTTCTAAGTTGGATTTGCAAAAATTGCAGGAAGTGGGCAGATAGCAAAGGCGGGCTAGTTTGTCTAGTGTGCAGCAAACACAAGAGGCGACATATGACCAATCCCCCGATTGACCCGGTAATGGACACGCTTCTGGATGCCGCCCTGGCGCATGTGGCCTTTGACGGGTGGTCCCAGGCGACGTTTGATGCAGCCGTCCGGGATACGAAGATCGACCCGGCAGTCGCAAAGACGGTCTGCCCTCGTGGCGCCATCAATCTGGCCATCGCCTATCACCACAAGGCAGATGCGGCGATGGGAGAAGCCCTTGGTCAGGCAGACCTTGGAGACATGCGTTTTCGCGACAAGGTTGCCTATGCCATCCGGCTGCGGTTGCAGGTGATTGACGACAAAGAGGCCGTCCGCCGTGGCACCACGCTTTTTGCTTTGCCGCATATGGCTGCTGATGGGGCCAGGCTGGTTTGGGATACCGCAGATGCGATCTGGACCGCGCTGGGTGACACGTCACGCGATGTGAACTGGTACACCAAGCGCCTGACGCTATCGGGTGTCTACAGTTCGGTGATTCTGTTCTGGCTGGGTGACGACAGTGTTGATTTGCAGGCGACGGATGCCTTTATCGACCGCCGCATCGACAACGTGATGCAGTTTGAAAAGTTCAAGGCACAGGCCCGGGCCAACCCCCTTTTGAAGCCGCTGACGGGTGCTTTGGGGCGTATGATGGCTTCGGTCAAGGCGCCCGAGGCGGCGTCAGATATGGACTTGCCCGGTGTCTGGCGTGACCCGCAGTAAGGACGAGTTGCATGAAAGCCGTTGAGATTTCCCGACCCGGCGGGCCGGAGGTGCTGGCCCTGACCGATCGGCCCGTGCCTGAACCTGAATTGGATCAGGTCGTGATCAGGGTCGCCTATGCTGGCGTGAACCGGCCCGACGCCTTGCAGCGGGCCGGGCTTTATAACCCGCCAAAGGGGGCAAGCGATCTGCCCGGGCTGGAAGCCTCGGGCGAGGTTGTCGCCTGCGGCGCAGGCGTAGCCGGGCTGAAACCCGGCGATCAGGTGTGCGCTTTGCTGCCCGGTGGCGGATATGCGGAATATGTGGCTACACCTGCGGCCCACTGCCTGCCGATCCCTGCCGGGCTGACGCCAAAGCAGGCGGCTTGCCTTCCCGAGACGTTCTTTACCGTCTGGTCCAATGTCTTTATGCGCGGCGGATTGCGCGCGGGACAACGCTTTCTCGTACATGGGGGCAGTTCCGGGATTGGGACGACTGCAATTCAATTGGCCAAAGCCTCTGGCGCGCGTGTGTTTGCAACGGCTGGGTCAAGGAAGAAATGCGCCGCCTGCATTGATCTGGGGGCGGAGGTCGCGGTCAACTACCGCGAAGAGGACTTTGTTGAAAAAATGCAATTGCTGGGCGGGGCCGATCTGATCCTGGATATGGTCGGAGGCCCGTATATCCAGCGCAATCTCAAGGCGCTGGCTGATGACGGAACTTTGGTGCAAATCGCATTTCTGCAAGGCCCGAAGGTGGAGTTGAACCTTGTGCAGCTGATGACGCGACGCTTGACGATGACAGGATCAACACTGCGCCCGCAGTCCGATCTGGCCAAGGCGCGGATCGCCGATGACTTGCGCAAGAATGTCTGGCCCCTGATTGCCGCGGGCAAGGTGGCGCCGGTCATGGACGAGGAATTTGCACTGGAAGATGCCGCCGCCGCCCATGCCCGTATGGAAAGCAGCGCACATATTGGCAAAATTGTTCTCAAAGTCGGTCAAGAGCGCAAACACTGATCAAGACATTGGCTCCTGCTCTGGGCCTGTCTCAAATCATGGCTGGCAGTTGAACGACGGGGCCCTTCATGGCTTGAACGGTGCCATTCCCGCACGGGCCAATTCGTCGGCCCTTTCATTTTCCGGATGGCCGGCGTGGCCCTTGACCCACTCCCAGGTCACGTCGTGGCGGGCGGCGGCAGCGTCAAGCCTCTGCCAAAGGTCAGCGTTCTTGAGGCCGCCTTTCTTGGTCCAGCCCTTCTTTTTCCAGCTGTGGACCCACTTGGTGATTCCGTCTTTGACATAGGCACTATCCGTCACAACTGTCAGCTTTGTCGGCCTGTCCAGAGTTTCCAGGGCAGTGATCGCGGCCAGCAACTCCATGCGGTTGTTGGTTGTCTCTGCCTCACCGCCGCAAAGCGCGCGTTCCTTGAGAACCTTGTCACCGTCACGCGCAATCAAAAGGGCCCCCCAGCCACCAGGGCCGGGATTGCCCGAACAGGCGCCGTCGGTATAGGCAAAAAGCTCTGGCATGCTCAGGGTTTCTGCCCCCGCAGGATGACATAGGGATCGACGGTTCCCGCCAATCCTGTTTCGCGGCCTTCTTTGATATGGGTGACGTGATAGCCTGCATCCGTCAGCAATCCGACAAGTTCGTCAACGGTGACATAAGTATAGAGCCGGTCGATGTCATCGCGGGCCGCCCCGGTCCCGGTTTTCATGCCGATATGGATGATGCCGCCCGGTCTGGTGGCCCTGAACAGCGCGGCGATGTGTCGGGACATGTCCGCGCGCGGGGCATGCAGCAGGCTGAAGTTGGCCCAAACGCCGTCGTAGACCTCAAATCCGTCAATGTCATCGAAATGACCCAGCCTTGCATCAAGGCCAAAGGTCTTCCGGGCGAGGGCTATCATGCCTTCGGATGCATCGACCGGATCAGGCACGAGCCCGGCGCGCTGCATATGCGCCGAAGAGGTTCCCGGCCCACAACCCAGATCAAGCACATGGCCGCCAGCGGGGATTACATCGATGAAGCTACGGAGGGTCTTGTCTGGCGCATCGCTGGAAACCAGATCGGCATAATCCGCCGCTTTGGCATCATAGGTCGCAATTGTACGCGGGTCTGTCATCACAAGACCAAGGGCAGAAATGTGACAATGACGATTGCGGTTAGCAGGCCGCGCAGGTGCATCCACCACGCAGGCGCCAGACCAAGACGCCAGAAATGCCAGTCAAGAAGAAGCAACCCAAGGAATCCAACAATCAGGTTCAATGCCGCCGTTGTCGGCCCGCCGCTTATCATGAAGAACGCCCAAAGCGCGGGGATCGCAGATAGAATATAGCTGGCTGTTGCGGTCTGCCCGACAGCTTTCGTGGCAAAACCCCAGAGCACACCTGACATGAACGACAGGACCACTATGCCATAAGCGAGTTGCACATGAGGCCCGGTAAAACGCCCGCCAAGGTTCATCTGCCCCCATTGGCCCAGGTCAGAGACAAGAATGGTCAGCGCGCCCCAGAGGAAGGGGATCAGCCCGACAAGACCAAGGACCAGAGCGGAACGGGGAACGGTATTCATAGCGGCTCCATCAGCATCAGGCAGGCTCTCTTAGCACCCGTGGCACTTTGAATTCGACGTTTTCTTCTGCGGTCACCACGATCTCAACGGTCGTGTCGTGACGTTCCTTGAAGGCGTCGATGACTTCGGCAATCAGCACTTCGGGGGCCGAGGCCCCGGCGGTAATCCCAACAGACGTAATCCCCTCAAGCGCGCGCCAGTCGATATCTGTGGCACGTTGCACCAGTTGCGCGTAGTTGCAGCCAGCACGCGCACCGACCTCGACAAGACGTTTGGAGTTGGACGAATTCGGCGCGCCAACAACCAGCATCGCATCGCATTTTGGCGCCATCACCTTGACCGCTTCCTGACGGTTGGTGGTGGCATAGCAGATGTCCTCTTTGTGGGGGCCGATGATGCCGGGAAAACGGGTAATGAGAGCCTTGACGATATCGGCGGTGTCATCGACCGAGAGGGTCGTTTGGGTCACGAAGGCCAGCCGACCCGGATCACGCACCGTGACGGAGGCCACATCGGCGACGGTTTCAACCAGCAGGACCTCGCCTTCCGGCAGTTGGCCCATGGTGCCAATTGTTTCAGGATGGCCTGCGTGGCCGATCATGATCATCTGCAAACCATTTTCGGCATGGCGCTGGGCCTCGATATGGACCTTGCTGACCAGAGGGCAGGTGGCATCCACATAGACCATTTTGCGGCGCGCGGCGGCGGCGGGCACCGATTTGGGCACACCATGGGCGGAAAAGATCACCGGGCGGTCATCGGGACATTCATCAAGCTCCTCGACAAAAACAGCGCCCTGATCCCGCAGCGCATCCACAACGTATTTGTTGTGAACGATCTCGTGGCGCACATAGACAGGCGCCCCCCATTTTTCCAAGGCCATCTCGACGATTTTGATAGCGCGGTCAACGCCTGCACAAAACCCGCGTGGGGCAGCAAGATATAGCGTCAAGGGTGGTTTTGTCATCTCAAGCTCCGGTTTCAACACCAGAGGTAAGGGTTTGACGCAGGCAGGTCCAGCGACAGTTGAGGTGGCGCATCGGGGCGCGGTTGGGCGCGCCCCGATGCGTTCACAATTCAGGTGTCTTGGGTGACGTGATCGCGCTCCACTTCCGGGCGCGGCTCGCGTGTCGGGCGGCCAACAACATCGCGCAATTCGTCAAGCTCGATGAAGTTGTCTGCCTGGCGGCGCAATTCGTCCGCGATCATGGGCGGCTGGCTGCGAATCGTCGAAACAACAGAGACGCGAACGCCCTTGCGTTGCAGTGCTTCGACCAGTGGCCGAAAATCGCCGTCGCCTGAAAACAGAACGACATGATCGACATGCGGGGCGAGTTCCATCGCATCGACCGACAGTTCGATGTCCATGTTGCCCTTCACCTTTCGGCGGCCCATGCTGTCGGTGTATTCCTTGGCCGGTTTCGTCACCATGGTGAAACCGTTGTAATTCAGCCAATCCACAAGGGGCCGGATCGGCGAATATTCGTCATTCTCCAAAAGGGCGGTATAATAAAATGCCCGGAGCATTTTCCCGCGGCGCATGAATTCCTGCCGCAAGAGTTTGTAGTCGATGTCAAAGCCAAGCGATTTCGCTGCGGCGTACAAGTTTGAACCATCGATGAAGAGCGCCAAACGCTCGTCCCGATAAAACATTGGGGTCGTCCTTCCAAAGTCAATCTTGCGCTGTTGTTTTTTCCGTGAGTGTAGGTAGGGATGTGCAAGAATTCCGCAATCGTAATGTATGGATACAGAGAGGCAAGCCGATAACATGAGCGCCATAAGCCGAATTGTGCTGGTTTCCCTTGGTAGCAATGAGAAATCTGCATGGGGTGACTCTAGGGAAACTGTACAAAAGGCTATGCTGGCGGTGGGCGAACTGTCCGAAAAACCGCCTCGTTTCAGCAATCTTTACGCGACACCCGCGTTTCCGGCGGGGGCAGGTCCGGAATTTGTGAATGCGGGGATGGCGGTCTTCACAAAATCGTCAGCGGTGGAATTTCTGGACAGATTGCATCAGATCGAGGCCGCCGCAGGCCGGACCCGCGCTCGCAGATGGGGGCAGCGGACGCTTGATCTGGATCTGATCGCCGTTGGCGACGATATTTTGCCGGACGCCGCGACCCAGACCCAGTGGCGCAATCTGGCGCCTGATGATCAGCAGGTGATGGTTCCTCAGAACATCATCCTTCCGCACCCGCGCATGCAGGACCGCGCATTCGTTCTGGTACCGCTGCGCGACGTTGCAGCGGATTGGGTCCATCCTGTCCTGGGCCGCTCGATTGCGCAAATCTGCGCCGGTTTGACTGACGTGGAAATGGCGGGGGTCACAAGTTTGGGCAATTTTTCCGGGCCTTGAAAAACCACGCGCGGCGGTGTCTCAACCCCTTGTCAATCTGGTGTCAAGCCACTAAGTAGGCCACTTCAAAAGTCCCTCTTGATTGATCGGAGTACGCCTTATGGCCCGCGTCACCGTAGAAGATTGCGTCGATAAAGTTCCCAACCGGTTCGAGCTTGTGATGCTGGCAGCACATCGTGCCCGCGAAATATCATCCGGTGCGCCGATCACCGTCAACCGCGACAACGACAAGAACCCTGTCGTGTCCCTGCGCGAAATTGCCGAAGAAACACAGCAGTCCGGTGATCTGCGCGAGCGTATGATCGAAGCGAACCAGACGCAGATCGAAGTCGATGAACCTGAAGAGGACAGCATGTCCCTATTGATGGGCGCAGAAACCGACAAGCCTGCTGAAGATGACATGTCAGAAGAGAAACTGCTGCGCGCGTTGATGGATGCGCAAGGGCAGCGCTAAGGCCGCCCAACCGGCCTTACAATGGATAGGCGCGGGACCAGATGACGACTGCTGATGATCTGATCACACTGGTCCGCACCTACAACCCCAATTCCAATCAGGCGCTTCTGCGCGATGCCTTTGCCTTTGGTGCTGACATGCACGAAGGGCAATTCCGTCATTCGGGCGAGCCCTATTTTACCCACCCCGTCGCCGTTGCCGGCATTCTGGCCGAACAGCAAATGGATGACGCAACGTTGGTCACCGCCCTGCTGCATGACACGATCGAGGACACAAATGCGTCCTTTGCTGTGGTCGAAAAACGTTTTGGCCGCGAGATTGCAGAACTGGTTGATGGTGTCACCAAGCTGACCAATCTGCAATTGACCTCGACCCAGACAAAACAGGCCGAGAATTTTCGCAAGCTGTTCATGGCCACATCCCGCGATCTGCGTGTGACTCTGGTCAAGCTCGCCGACCGTCTGCACAATATGCGCACGATCAAATCCATGCGCCCCGAAAAGCAAGCCCAGAAAGCGCGCGAAACGATGGATATCTTTGCGCCTCTGGCAGGCCGCATGGGGATGCAGTGGATGCGCGAAGAACTGGAAGACCTGTCTTTCCGCGTGCTCAACCCCGAGGGGCGCAATTCGATCATCCGGCGTTTCATCACACTGCAACGCGAAACCGGTGACGTCATTCAAAAGATCACCGCTGACATGCGTGTCGAGATGGAGAAGGCCAGCATCACTGCCGATGTCTCCGGGCGTGCCAAGAAACCCTATTCGATCTGGCGCAAGATGCAGGAGAAGGAGCAGGGCTTCAGCCGCCTGTCCGACATCTACGGCTTTCGCGTGATCGTGGCGACTGAAGCGGACTGCTACCGCGTTCTGGGTGCCATCCACCAGCGCTGGCGCGCGGTGCCGGGGCGCTTCAAGGATTATATCAGCCAGCCAAAGTCTAACGGCTATCGTTCGATCCATACAACCGTGTCGGGTCGTGACGGCAAGCAGGTCGAGGTCCAGATCCGCACCCGCGAAATGCATGAGGTTGCAGAGACCGGGGTGGCGGCGCATTGGTCTTACAAGAATGGTGAGCGCGTCGAAAACCGTTTTGCCGTTGACCCGGTGCAATGGATTTCTTCGCTGACCGAACGTCTGGACGACGATCAGGACCACGACGAGTTCCTCGAAGCGGTCAAGCTGGAAATGTATCAGGACCAGGTGTTCTGTTTCACCCCCAAGGGCGATGTGATCAAACTGCCGCGCGGTGCGACGCCGATTGATTTTGCTTATGCCATTCACACGCGCATTGGGTCCGCCTGCGTGGGTGCCAAGGTTGATGGGCTGCGTGTGCCGCTTTGGACACGTCTGAAAAACGGGCAGTCTGTTGAAGTCATCACCGCCGAAGGTCAAACTCCGCAGGCCACATGGATCGATATCGCCGTGACCGGGCGCGCCAAAACGGCGATCCGCCGGTCTCTGCGCGAAGAGGACCGCGAACGCTTTGTGCGATTGGGACGCGAGCTGGCCCGGGTCGCGTTTGAAAACGTCGGCAAGAAAAGCACCGAGAAAGCGCTGCGCACGGCGGCCAAGGCGCTGGCAATTGACAGCGTGGAAGAACTGCTTGCGCGTCTGGGAAGCGCCGAGATCACAGGGCGCAAGGTTGTCACCGCGATTTATCCCGAACTGGAACATACCCAGGGCGATGTGATCG
>Ga0316207_10002238_pt1 | contig 20512 bp, 22 predicted proteins | sample 6weekpyrite_MG_FD_204943 | JGI IMG/M metagenome (GOLD analysis project Ga0316207, IMG submission 204943) | Microbial mat bacterial communities from mineral coupon in-situ incubated in ocean water Damariscotta River, Maine, United States -... | ecosystem: Environmental > Aquatic > Marine >...
CTCAAGAGTTAATTGAGTATATTTCATGCTATTTCTTGTTTTTTGGTCGAAAAAGGTTAGCTGATTCCTCTTTAACTCTCTCTTTCCCGACTATCTCAAAAAATTGCACTTATTTTTAGAATTGGCGCTCCTAATGAGAGTTGGGTCAGTGATATTACTTACATCAAAACTCATGAGGGATGGCTCTATCTCGCAACAATTATTGATCTTTATAGCCGTAAAGTCATAGGTTGGGCTACAAACCATAGAATGACGACACCTCTTGTTTTAAATGCCCTTAAAAATGCAGTATCTAGGACAAAAAAGCTAGATTGCAAAGTTATTCTCCACTCAGACCAAGGAAGTCAATACAGTTCATATGAATATAAAATGTTTACAAAACAGCACAATATAATTCCTAGTATGAGCAGACGAGGAAATTGTTATGATAATGCAGTTGCTGAAAGTTTTTTCAAAACATTGAAAAAAGAGCTTGTTCGTAAACATGTATTCTTAACCAGAGAAATTGCAGCATCAAAAATATTTGAATACATTGAGATGTTCTACAACTCGAAAAGAAGACATAGTTATTTAGGTTATATTTCTCCTAATGAATTTGAAAAAAGATATAATGAAAAGCTTAAAATTAATGAGGTGTTAACTGACTGAATTTATGTCTATTAAATAGGGGTCATTCCAGTTTTAATAATTAGGTAGTGTTCAATAATCTGTGTCAGCATCGGGTAATGTCAAAATTCTATCATAAATTTAAAGCATCATCTAGCCTACCGTCAAAATGTATGGCAAGTTGAGAGATGGTTAGTGACCAGTTTCTAATCGGCATAGTCCATTTTTGTTGAGCATTTTGAATACCCATAAAGAGTAGCTTTAAGAGACTTTCATCGTTAGGAAAAGCACCTTTTGTTTTTGTGAGTTTTCGAAATTATCGATGAACCGATTCGATAATGTTGGTCGTATAGATCACCCTGCGAATATCCTCGGGATACTTGAAATAGACAGAAAGGTTATCCCACTTATTTCTCCAAGATTGAAAAACTATAGGATATTTTTTACCCCATTTCTCTTCAAGCTTATCAAGTTCATACTCAGCTTCTTCTTTCGTAAACGCTTGATAGACGGCTTTGAGTTCATGAGCAAATTGTTTTTGGTTCATAGAGCCAATATATCTCAAAGAGTTTCGTATCTGATGAACTACGCAAAGTTGCACTTGGGTATTTGAATAAACAGAGTTTATTGCTTCGGGAAAGCCTTTAAGCCCATCTACTGAAGCAATCAATATATCTTCTACTCCACGGTTATGCAAATCAGTAAGCACTTGTAACCAAAATTTTGCACCCTCATTCTCACCGAGATAGAGCCCAAGTACCTCTTTTTTACCATCAACTCGTACGCCTAGAACGGTATAAAAGGCTTTTGAGATGTAATGTCCATCTTCTTTGACCTTGTAATGGATAGCATCTAAAAATATAAACGGATATACAGCCTCCAGAGGTCTTGTTTTCCATTCATGAAGCATTGGTATTATTTTATCCGTTACGGCACTTATAGCCCCTTTAGAGAACTCTACACCATACATATCTTCAATGTATTTGGATATTTGACTATAGCTATTGCCTAGTGCGTAAAGCGAGAGCATCTTTTTCTCAATCTCATCACTCATGGTTGTCTGGTTTTTCTTTACAATTTGAGGCTCGAAACTGCCATTTCGGTCTCGTGGCACATCAAGTTCAAACTTACCATGATCACTTTTCATGGTCTTTGTAGCATAACCGTTTTTACGGTTCTTATTTATGTCTTGAGATAGGTGTGAATCTATCTCTGCTGCAAGTGCAGCTTCTGTGAGTTGTTTGATAAGTGAACTCAGTGCTCCATCAGCACCGTCTATTCCTTTGCCTGATTTGATGTCATTAGCAAACTGTTCTACATCTACTTCTATCTTCATGTGTCTTTCCTTGGGTATTCATTATTTTACCCGTTTGACACAGAATTTTGAACGGTCCCAATAATTAAGGTAGGTTTTTTGTGGGGATTCTATATCCTAAACCGTAAATACTTTCTAACGTATTTTGAGGTAATTTTTTTCGTATTCTGTTGACTAGAAATTTTACTTTTTCTTTGTTTACATCCTCTTGTTCATTTTCCCAGACAATAGAGATAATCTCATCATGTGAAAATATCTTTTTAGAGCTATTGAGCAAAAGTTTTAAAAATGCACGCTCTTTTTTGGATAGTTTTATATTTTCATTTGTATCGGAATAAAGCAAATTATTTTTTCTATCCCATATATAATCGTTATTAAGAAAAATTTTTTCTTTTTCACTTGCCTGGTCATTACTTATTGCATCAGATAGATTTAAACTTTTAAAAGCTTTATAGAGTGTTTCGATAAGTTGATCATATTCAAGAGGTTTTATAATGAAACGAAAAACTCCTATGTTAATAAGGTCAATCAGATATTCTCGATCTGTATGGGCAGAAATTACTGTTATTATTTGGTCTGGATTTTGTTCATAGATCGCTTTCACTAACTCAATACCGTTCATTTTAGGCATTTGAATATCAGTGATGATAAGATCATAATAGTTTTTATCTTCTTTTATAGCATCTAGATATTTTTCATATCCCTCTTTACCGTTTGTTGCAACTTCTACATTGATATATATCTCTTCTAAAATCTCTTTCATTTGTGTTAATAATGAAATGTCATCTTCTACGAGTAGGATAGTTTTCTTCTTTGCTAGTTCATAGAGTGTTTTTAGTTTCATAGTATTGTCACTTTTATTTATTATATAGGCAGTTTGATTGTAAATTCTGCACCGTTTTTATGATTACGAACATCTATTTCGCCTTTACAATGATCCTCTACAATTATTTTAGACATATAAAGACCTAGACCGGTTCCGTTATGTTCATCTTTTGTTGTAAAGTAGGGAGAAAATATATTTTCAACAATTTCCGAAGCAATACCGCCTCCGTTATCTCTTATAACTATTGCACCATATTTCTCATCTATATTCATCGATTTTATATAAATCTTTGGTTTACTTATTTTTTTTTCAAGCAGTACGTCAATACTATTTTGCATCAAATTTATACATACCTGAATGAGTTCATTTTTATAACTGTATATTGGAATAGTATCATCATTTTCTACAACAATATTTATGTTGTTTTGTAAAATGATACTCATTAAAATTGAAATTGAATTATTTAAAATTTCATATAAAAAGATACTCTCTCTCGTTTTGTTCGGTTTATAAAAGTTTCGAAAATCATCAATTGTTGCAGACATATGCTGTATGACTTTTGTCATAGTATTGAGTTTATGTTCAAGCTTACTTTTATCAAGAGTGTCCATTCCTATCTTAAATTTTAAACTTGTAACTTGGAGTGCAAGATCACTTAGCGGTTGTCTCCATTGATGTGCAATCATGCTAATGAGCTCACCCATTGCCGCCATTTTTGACTGATTAAAAAGAGTGACATCTTTTCTACGATTAATTTCTACCTGCTCATCAACTCTGTTGGATAATTGCATATTGAGCTTTTGCAACTCCTCTTCTCTGAATTTTAAAGAGAGCTCTGTTGTTTCTCTTCTTTGCATTTCCTCTTTTAGTTCAAGATTGAGCTTGCGTAACTCCAGTGTTCTCTCTTCTACAATTTTTTCAAGATTTTTCTTATATGCTTCAATATCTTTTGTTCTTTCATTTACAGCTTTTACAAGAAGATCATTTACCGTTTCCAACTCTTGAGACCATTTTCTTGAAAGTTGTGAATAGATATAACCGGTTAATGCTTTTTGAGTGATTATGCCTTGAAATATAGAGTTTGAATCAATCACAATTGCTCTTCTGTAATGTTTTGTTTGCATCATATCCAATGCACTTATTACGGTTGCATTCGCATTTATCGTAAGTAACGGGTGTGACATATACATTTCAACATTACCATCCAATTGTTCATGTTCTTTAGATAGCCTTAAAATATCACGGTTTGTGATTATCCCTTTTGCTTTGGAACCATCTAAAACAATGATGCAGTCTATTATCGAATTTTTTAGCTGATAAACTTTGTTTTTTAGTTTCTCTCCAAGTACGGCTGTACCGGTACTATCTTTTCTTAGTATTTTTCCAATTGTGATGTCAGAGAGGTTGGAAAGATCTTTTTTTTCTATCTGTTGCATTACATCAGTGACTGTCAATACACTTGATATCATATTGTGAGCGTCAAGTACGCCTAAAATATCATTTGATTTTCCTAGTGAAGAGATTGCTTCAGTGATTGTAGAGTTTTCATTGATCGTATGAAGCTTTTTTCTTGTTAAAGTAGCTATCTGTTTTTCATACCCCGATTTGTCAATGACAATATCCATGAGTTCTGAAATCGATAGTACACTGTAACTTTCGTCATCTTCTTTGATAACAATGTTGTGAATTCGTTTTTCAAGAATGATATCAACGGCTAACTTTACAGAATCTTTTGCAAGTAAATGCTCCACATTTTTTGTAGCTAACTCTTTTACGGTTTGTGTATTATCCACTTTTTCTCCCTCTATGGCATTCTTTGATGTTGTAATGCATTAAGCAGAGCGTTCTTTAACCTTTACTTTATCTTCATTCATACGATTTTCAGCTGTTTGTATTATATCATTGAAGTCATCATCGATATTAAATTGTGAAATACCGTATGCAAAGCGTATTTTAAGTTCATTGTCCATTATCTGAAACTTTTTCTTTAACAGTATTTCTCTCACAACATGAACCACCTCTTTAACCTCTTGCTCTGTACCGCCGTTAAACAGAATTATGAACTTATCTCCATCGTAGCGCACTACATTTTCAGACAGTTTCTTGAGACGTGCAGTAAGGTGGATAAGAACTTTATCCCCAACCGTATGTCCTAAATTATCATTTAGATTTTTAAAATTATTCAAATCAACCAGAACTAAAATTCCCTCTTTAGTAAATGTTGCATTCTCAGCACTCAGATGATTATCTTCAAACCACTTACGATTTAGTGCTTTAGTGAGCGCATCTTCATAGGCAACATTTTGTAATGATTCAACCTCTTGTTTTAACTTTTGGGTATCTTTTAAAACACTTTGAAGTTCGTTATTGTCTTTTTTCTTTATAGCTGCAATTGCCCGACTTGTGTTATTGTTAATAGTTTTGATATGAGTATAAATTTCATCATTGAACTCTTTTTTCGTATGAATACCTTCGGCACCTATATTAATCCCATTTTCCTTCGCAACCATAGAAAAAAGAATTCTATATGTAGAGGGTAGAAGAATCTCTTTGTTTTGGATCAATTCCATTGCAAGTTTTGTAACTAACTTGAGTTCATTTGGTCTGTTTTTATTCATTTTGTACTTTTCTTAAACATTTTATGTGTCATTCTATAAAAAGAAAGTTGTTAAAAAGTAGTTTCGTGCAAGCAATTCATTTGTATAATCGCGTATTGATAAATGTTAATTACGGGTGTATAAAATATGCAAATGAGAGTTTATTATGAAGATACGGATGCCGGTGGGATAGTTTACCACTCGAATTATCTAAAGTTTTGCGAGCGTGCAAGAAGTGAAATATTTTTTGAAAGAGGATTGTCACCTGCAAGTGAGGAAACTCAGTTTGTTGTTGCTCATGTTGATGCCTCTTTTAAGGCACCTGCAAAACTGGGTGATCTTCTAAACGTAACGACTGAGCTAAAATCAACAAAAAGAAGTTCATTGATATTAAAACAAGAGGTGTTTTGTGAAGAGAAGCCTCTTTTTAGTATGGATGTGACCCTAGTTTTTATGAAAAACTCAAAACCTTCAAGATTAAGCGAAGAAACTTTAGAACTATTTCGTCGTTACAAATCTTGAGTATGTAGCTCTTTTTAGCTCGATAGGGTACTGCATCTGGTTTTGTTTTAACTCAATGTTATTAAACTCTCTTGGTTCGGCGGTAATCAGATGGTAAAAGTAGTCAATCCCAAGTGTAGCTGAGAAGTTGATCCAGTCATATTCTATATTATTATTCAGTAGATTATTGACTTCACTGATGTAGTCATTGTTATTTTGAATAGAGTTTGTAATGATCATATTTTTACGATCTTTATATTGAGTGATAGAGAGTAGCAGAGGATCATAGTTTATCTGTGTTGAGAGAATTCTGTCACTTTGAATATCATAAAGAGTAAGTTGTGACATTACAAGACCACTTTTTACGACAGGAGTATTTAATATTGCAGTTGTAGTTTCAAGCTTTTTATTCTTTTTTAACAGTTTCTTTAGATTTGAGGTACGGTTACTTATACGTTTTTTAAGAACTATATCTTTATGTTGTAGTTTTTCCTCAACACTCTGGCTCAATTTTTTTCCAAGCGCTCCGTCATCGTAGAAAATGGATATCTTTGTTCTTGCCTTCTTTATGAGCTTTTCTATCTGCGCATCGTAATCAATTCCGCCAAAATAGATGTTTTGGATACTATTTGTCTGCAGAGAATTTGCATTAACAGTCGGTAGGAAAATCTTTAGTTCTGTTTTTATGTTTAGAATTTTTTTAGCTCCCACATTTGTTAGCGGCGCAATCACATATCGATATCCTTTGATTTGAATCTTTTCAAGTGCCTCTTTTAGACTTTGCTCACTCTCATCTTCAATATAGAAGTTTTGTAGCTCAAAGTGTCTGTTTTTTGCTAAAAGGTAAGAAAATACGCTGTCAGATATTTGCGTTGAGTAGCGACCGATGAGTTTATGGGGGATTAACAGTGCGATAGAGAGATTTGTATATCTTTGCTGTTCTATATTAAAGAGTGATTTGTATATAAGAGATTGTTGATGCAACTCTTTGTCGGTATTACTTTTTTTAATACGAGCAAGAAAAGAAAAAATTTCTCCTTTATCCAAATGGCGTTTGAGACAAAATTCATTACACTCTTGGCTGTTAAGATTTAAAACGGTGCTTTTTGGAACTGTTATCGGTGAGATAAGATGACTTTTTGCCACGAGTAGGGTACTAACAAGCAAAAGGGAGAGGAAATATCTCACAAAAGAGCCTTTATAATTTTAAGGTCATTAAAAGCCAACATTTTCATAGAAGGATTTCTTAATAAAAATGATGGATGAAACGTAGGGATAATTGTATAATGAGTTTTATTAATTTGTTGCCCATGAATCTGCATTAGATCAGAATTGTCTCCCGTTAAATAGTAGTAACTTGTTTCCCCTAACGTAATAATGAGGCGTGGCTGAATAATCTCTATTTCACGCAGTAGGTATGGTTTACAGCTCATAAGCTGCGTGCTGTTTGGTTGTGTATCCAAAGGCGGTTTACATTTAAGAGCATGTGTTATGTAAATAGAGCTTATATCTTTTCCAAGAACATTTTGTACCATATTTGTAAGCAGTTCACCCGTACGACCTGCAAAGAAAGTACCGCTATCATCTGTAGCACTACATACATGATCCGTTATGAACATAATGTCGCTATTTTGATCACCCTCACCAAAGATCACCTCTTTTCTTGATTTACTCAAATCGCACAGATGACACGTTTGTGCCGTCTCTTTTAAATCATTAAAATTGGTAGGAAGTTCAATGGAGCTAGGTTCATTGATAGTAATGGGGTCGATATATTCAACTCCTAAGGCGCGGAGAGTATAAAGATTGTGTAAAAGTGCTCTATTCTGATAGGAATCCATTATGAAAAGTGTATTCTAATATTGGTTAAAAATAGGTAAGTTTGTGTTTTTTTATTGACTTTCATATCAAAAATAGTTATAGTAGCGGGTATTTTTAACAAGGAGGAGTGTGAAATGAACTTTTTAAAACGTCTTTTAGGACAAGAGGGTATTAACGGTGTAATTGTTGCTCTATTACTGATTTTAATCGGGGTAGGTGCAATTATGGGGATTTCAGCATTTATGGATGATGCTAAAGATAGAGTTATTGCCGATACAAATACTTCAGTTACCTCAATTATCGATAGTAACTAATTACTGAGGGTGAATAATAGTAGGGATGATGAAAAACATCATCTCGCTGTTACCGTTATTGAACGTCTCACTACGAAATAGCTTTCCTAAAATTGGAAGATCTCCTAAAAGAGGAACCTTTTCCACCAATTCACTATCGTTACTATTTACCAAGCCGCTTAAAATAATCGTCTCTTTATCTTTACCTATAACATGAGTTTTGACAGATTTTTCATCAATAGGCGGTATACCATCAATTGCTCTCCCCCAATCTGGTGTACTCACTGATGTATCGATTTGCATATCGACATATCTGTTATCGATAATACTATTTGCAGTTATATCTAGGCGTATACCAAAGGGTATCTCTTGTATGGCGGTAGAAGGTAGACCCTCAGCTGTTGTTGTTTGTGTTTTAATGAGGATATTTCCACCTGATAAAAACTCTGCTTTATTATTTTCGATGACTATGAGAGTTGTCTCATCTAAAACCGAGGCAATATTGTTTCTTTCCATAAAAGATATTGCCGCAGTCGCACTAAAATCTTTTCCAAGTTTAGTAGCAGCCGCACTTAATCCGCCGCTAAGCGTCGTCGGTATCGTTAGACCGGAAAGAACATTCAGCGTCTCTTCCGCCGTACTTGATACGACTGCCCATGAGAGATTGTTTTTATATTCATGTCCCTTACGATTGTCGATATCAATAGTATAGAGTTTGATCTCAATCATGATTGAAGGCTCTTTGATATCTGCTAAGTCAATAAGGTCAACTTCAGTATTGATATTTGCTCGACTGAGTATCTTATAAATTGAATTTTTCTCTTTTTCGTTTTTAAAATTACCTTTGAGTATAATTTTTGAGTTATCAAACTGTTTTACTTCGATGGATGGATTGATGTCCTTTATTGCCTCTTGGATAAATTTAATATTTTTTATAACGTTAAATCCTATCTCTTCTGTCGATGTATCTTGATAGGTTACAAGCATATTCGCACTTCCATACGCTTTTGCGAAAAAGCGCACTTTTTTAAATGCGCTCTCATCGTGCACATCAAAGGTTGCTTGAATGATTGCGGGATTGGATATCTTAATCTCTTTGATCGATTTTTCAAAATCAATTACTTTGTATTCACCTTGATGGAATGTGAATATTTTTGCCCAAAGTGACATAAGAGAAAGAAAAGTAAAAAGGATAAAGTAACGCATAGCTTAGCCTTGAATAAGAGATATTGTGCAGTTTACATCACTGCTGTTAGCTTCATTATAAGCCGATGAACGGGAGATTACTGTTATTACGCCGTTGTTTCCAAGCAGTGGAAATGATGTGTTGTAATCGGCATTTGCAGTAAAGCTTATTTGAGAACTCGAACCCGTAGTTATACAAACAATATCACTACCACTCACACTTGTATAATAATCCGTCTTTTGAGAATTTATCATATTTGCAACTTGTCCTAAACTTTTTTCTAGCGAAATCATTCTTGCTCCCTGTTGTGCAATGGTATCGGTTACATTTTGAACTCTTGCAATATTTGAATAGTCAATAACTAAAAAAAGCATCGTAACAAAGAATACGAACACTAACAATTGCATTATAATGTGATCAAGAACTCCTCTACGCATTAGCGAACGACTTTAGCAACAGATTTATGCATAAAGTTTCCGTCACACAGTTTAAACCAATCTCCCTCTTGCAATAAAAACTCTATTTTTTGACCGTAAAAGGCTACGCCGACTCTTTTAGTTTGAAGAGATGGCTTAAATCTCACATTTGCACCGACTTTTGAGATAACTTGCAGTGCATGATTGCATTTACCGGATCCTACAGCTACTATCTTACTAAATGTTTGGATATTTTTATCTTCGGCATAAGAGATAGTAGCATTGATTGTTTTTTTCTTCATAACATTTTTATAGGCTTCTACTGTTGGCTTTTTCGATCCTTTAGCTCCTTTTATCCCTTTTGCCTCACTCTCTAGCTTTTTAAGCTTTTTGATATCTGCATTTTGGCTGTTTTTATTTGCAAGTGTCATCCAAAGTTGTTGCCCCTTATTATATATCTCTATAAGATATTTAATCTCTTTTGCCTCAATGTCAAGTAGTAGCTCATCTGCATTGACCATGGAGGTGACCTTTTTACCCTCTTTGTTTTTACTCTCTTTTGTCATTTTAGCACGTGGTTGAAAATTACCGGCGGAAAGAAAACCTGCAACTTTTGCACCTTTAATAATTCTTTTTACTTGCAGTTCACCTTCAGTCCAAACACCGATAATATCTATGAGGTCATCTTTTTTAAGTGTATAGTTTGGATTTGTAAAGTATCTAAAGTTTATATTGTAAAGGTCATGTTTAAGATCTTGGATAACAGTAATATCCTCTTTTTTTGTTTCAATCTTAGTTGTTAATTTTTCGGCTCTTATAGGCTCTTGCGGTAATATAGGTACGAGTGCAAGTTTTCCGATAACTTCATTTGGAAGAAGAATTTTAAAGGGAACATATTTTTTTTGCATTGTCTGATAAGCTAGATCATCTTTGCCAATCTTTTGGTATTTTTTGATCGCCTTTTTTGCTATGAGGACACGAACCTCCTCTTTACCCGCTTTAAGGCTATTTTGTGAAAGCTTTATGTAGTAGATAAGACCTGCAACACTAAGTATCAATAAAAAAAGCAGTAGAAAAATTAAAATGACCTTTTTATCTTTCACGTATATCCTTTTAAAATAGGGAGTTACCCATAAGTTGCCCAGCCATCATTGGAAAAATGATAAATGCACCGAGTGCAGGTATTAAAAATACAAATACAATCATAGTCAAATATAGATTTATTGTCGTTGATTTTTTCTCTATTTGGAAGAATTCCTCTTCCTTTATCTCTTTTGATTGACTTTCAAAGATCGTTTTAACACCGATTCCCGTCTCATCGGCAAGTTTAAGAAAATCGACCAAAGCAGATAAATATTTACTACCGGTTCTTTTTACAAGATTGTCATATGCAACCGTTGCACTATAGTTTGTAAGTTCGGTCTCTAAAGTTCTAATTTCTTGAATGAGATCTTTTGAGAGCATTCCCTCAGCTCTTCGTGAAACTTCGTTGAGCGCATTTTTGAGTCCTCCGCCCGCTTCTAAGATAATGATAACAAGATCTAAAAAGGTAGAAAGATCATGGTCAATTTTTTTAACTCTCTCATTTTTTGCAGAATCAAGGTAGAGTTCCGGTCCGTATATGATCATCCCTATAGCAATGATTGCTAAAAATACTGCAAACTTAAGACTAACGTAAAAGTATGGAGCAAAAAGTAGAAGTAAAGAGACTGTATAAATAAGAATTTTGATTTGAAAAAATTCATCTTTAGAAATTGATGCACGAAGTAGTTTCCACTCGAGCTCCTCTTGTTTACCTGTTTTAACTCCATCTTTACTTTTTTCTTTGAGAATGTCTTTACGTTGCTCTTGAAGTGCTGCGATAATTGTACGAATATAGGCACGTTTTTGATAGAGTTTCCATGCATAGAGTCCACCACCGAGAGCTGATATGATGATAAGAGCTGAAAGTATATAAATAAGCATATTTTAATCCAGCTTTGTTAGTACACTATTGATAAAAAGACCGAAGCTCACCCAAAGCATAACTAGCATCATTTGCATCTTTCCACCCTCTGTTCCAAAAAAATAGTTTACCAGTGCGCCGTTAAAGTTACTATTCATCATAACAAAAAGCAAAACTAAAATACCGACAATCATATAACTTCCCACTTTTGCCTCTTGTGTTGCTACGGTTATCTTTTTTTGCAATGATATGCGCTGTTTGATAGAGTTTTCCAGTTTTTCAAGCGTACTGGAAAACTTACCGCCTGAACTTTTTCCAATAGAAATTGAGAGTGCAAAGATACGTATTTCAGTTGATTGGACATATTTGAACATACTCTCAAATGCTTTTTCATCTCCTATAAGGTCTTTTTCTTTCATATACTTTTCAAAAAGGCTTTGAAATACCTTTGATTGTGAGAGTGATATCGCACGTTTAAATGCCTGTTCAAATCCAACACCGTTTCTCATCATTCTAACAAGGATAGATATTGCGTCACTAAGTGCAAAGTTGAATTCATTTTTTCTTTTAGCCATAAGTGTTTGCAAAACAAAATAGGGTATGTAGACTCCTAGTGCAGCACCTATTAGGATGGCAAAGGCATTATCAAAAACTTTAAATACGAGTATCGCACCTACAAACATACTACTCATACCGATTGCAATAAAAGCGAGACTTCCCAATTTTTCAAGTCCGGCAAATCTCAGCAAGGCTTCGAAATATTCTGAATAGTTTTTACGATCACTACTACTTTTCTTCTTCTCAATGAGTGCATCTTTCTTTTGATACAGAGCCTTTTTAAGATGAAAGATATCAATTCTACTCTTTATAAAAAAGGCTATTGTGATAGCTAGCAGTGCTAATAAAAGTGCAATAAATACAAAAATATATACCTGTACCGAATCTATTTGTTCAAACATTATTACTGCTCTTTTTTAAGATCACCATAGTGAGGCCATTTGTCAAAAAGTTCGGGATCGTTTTTAAAAAGTTCGGTGAGATGCTCTTGTTTCCAGCCGCACATTACATTTGGTAAAAACTCTCTTAACTCCTCCATAAGCATCTCTTTTGGCATCTCAAAACTGTCATCAAAAACTCTCTTATCTAACGTGACACCAAACATATCCATTTTTGGAATTGCACGTGAAGGGGTAGCCATTGCAACATGCCTACCGACTGTTCTTTTATCATCGGTTTCACTAAGTTCTCGCTCAAATTTATAGATATCAAGAAGCGATACGACACCTCCGTCTTCAATCCTTTTTTCAACTTCACTAATTTTTACGACCTTTCTTGTACCGTCAGGAAAACGAACAAGCTGAACGATGAGATCAACTGCACTGACGATCTGTGCTCTGATAAAATTTGTATTGGCACTCGGTCTTGCTTCAAGGTACATATTCTCGATCCTAACAATCGCCTCTTTCGTATCATCTGCGTGAACGGTTGTCATTGATCCCGGGTGTCCGGTATTCATAGCATTGAGCATAACAACGATCTCCCCGCCGCGACACTCACCGACAACAATTCTTCTTGGGCTTGATCTCAAGGCGGAACGCAAAAGTGTCTCAAGTGCAATTTCTCCTTGCCCCTCTTCATTTGCTGGTCTTGCCTCATACGCTCTTACACTGTGGCAGGGCATCTGTGCTTTTATCTCTTTTGTATCCTCAATTGTAAGGAGTTGATCTCCCTCATCAACAAAACGGGTCATTGTATTTAAAAATGTCGTTTTCCCGCTTGAAGTACCGCCTGAAACGATGATGTTGAGTTTACCCTGGATCGCTTTGAGAAGAAAGTATGCCATCTTGTAATCCATTTGACCACTGTCGATAATTTGTTCTAAAAAGAGAGGCACTTCTCTAAATTTTCTCACCGTTATACAGCTTCCACCGTTTGCAGCAATTGGGGGAATTTGTACTTCGATACGTGAGCCGTCATGAAGTTTACTTGAAGCTATCGGGTGCGCATCATCAACTTTTCTGTTATTTTCCATAAGCATTTTATCAATGACGCGTCTAAGTTCACTCTCCGTTCTAAAAACATAGGGAGTATTGATCGTTTTACCGTTATAGATCACATCTATATAATCTTTTGTATTGACAATGATGTCGTTGAGCCCATCACCTGTAATTCTTATGATGGAGCTTATGACATCATAACCTTTGAGTTTATCGATGACATACTGCACGACTTCATCTTTTAGTTCACCTTGTTTACAGGCAGGGTTGATCTGAGAGTCAGAGATAAAAGAGGGAAGAATTTCGCGTAATCTCTCTTCAGCAATCTGCTCATCCGTTTTTAGTCTACTGACAAAATCATCATATATCGTATATGCAGCCTCTAAAAACATTTTTTCTGTATAGAGTTTTGGAAAATTTAAAGAGTATTTATCCTTTTTAACACTACTCTCTTTAACAGTTTTACGTGTTATATTTTTACTGTTCTCAAGTTGATCTTGAATTTTATCTTTAAATCCCATCTATGAAAATAACCTTTTAAAAAAACCGATTTTTTGCTCTTTTTTAGTTTCTATCTGAGCATTGCCCTCATTCTCAAAAAGAACCTTTGGAAGCAATTCTTTTTGAAGTGCTTGAACAAAATCACTGTTAGGGTATTTATGACATATGAGTTCTGCATAGTTCCACGTTTCACGAAGCAGTTTTGAATCATTTGGAAGTGTATTGTCAAATGTAACTTGAGAAGAGGATTTGTCTGCATTGATAATATCGCTTGCATCACTAACGGAAATGGCGCTCTCCGCATTGCTTCTATTGATCACTAGATGGATTTTTTCTTTCCAGCCGACCTGCTTGATAAGTTCGTAATAGACTTTGAGTATCGAGATGTGTGCAGTGGTTAGCTCTGTTAAAACAAAGATATCATCCGACATCTCTTCAAGTAAAATTTTTAGTTCACTATCTTCTGCAATGCCCACATCAATAAAGATATAGTCAAAATCTTTTTTTAGGTTATAAATAAGCTCACTCATCGCTCTTTCACTCTCTGGAGAAAAAAGAGAGTCTCTTTGCGCATGACTTTGAATTCCGGGTATAAAGTAGAAGTTATTTGAGATTTGATGTAGACCGTGTTCAAGTAGCTCTTTATGTGATTCATATTCACTAGCTAAAATATCACTGATATCTTTTATCGGTTTAGGGATGCCAAAAAAGAGGTTGCTGATCGCTTTTGTCGGTGAAATATCCAGATAGAGCACATTGCTATATGGTCTATTTTCTGCAACTAGTGTAGCTAGGTTCATAGCAACGGTAGTGGTACCGATACCCCCTGAAATACCCGTGAATGCATAGACCTTACTTTGTTTGTTTTTTGAGCTTGCGATGTAGTTAGAACTGGAATGAATTTTCTCTTTTAAGATAGATGCACTATAGTTTGAGATTGAGAGATAGCTATAAATATTAAACTGTCCGGCGTATAAAGAGAGGTCATAATCATCAGCACCAATTACAATGATAGGAATATTGATGTTTGTACTAAATGTATCAATTTCATCTAAATCCTCTTTTTGCTCAACGGTAAGGATGAGCATGTAGAGTTTAGAGCGGTTGTCTTCAATCGCTTTTTTTAGCTCCTGAGTGAGTTCAAACTCTTCAATCTCTGCATGAATATTCTCTTTAAGATCACTTTTTATTCTCTCTTTGAGTTCAACGTTTTTTCCCATAAGGGCAATGTTGATCTCTTTTCTAAGTGTTGCATTTGAGTTGTGAAATTTTTTAGCTCTCTCAATACCGTTTGAGATATGTTGTGAGATGAGTCTTAAAAGACTAAAGTCAACATCGCTAAATTCACCCTCAATTTTATTGATAGCCTCAAATACTCCTATAATCTCACCGTGTGAGTCATAAATTGGCTGTGTAAAAAGCTGTTTGGTTACAAAACCGCTCTCATCATCCACACCGCCGTAGAAATATTTACTTTTGCTGACGTCATTAATCACCTGTGCCACACCCGATTCAAAAGTAAACCCTACAACCCCTTTGTCAATAGGGAGTTTTATTTTGTGTATACCATCAGCAAATTTTGTAACAAGTGCATTTTCACTCTCCTCATGGACAAAAACGGAGCATCTTTCAACATTAAGAAGCTCTTTTGTAATGTCACTGAGCATCTCTAAAAGTTGATAAAGATCATGTTCAATAGACATTGTTTTCTCAATATCTAAAAGAAGAAGAAGTTTGTGTTCACTATTATCAATAGTCATATCTGCTGTCCTAATCTATAAGTTTTGTTTTTGGTTTTCCTAAAACAGTGGCTGTCATTTCTATCCATCTACTTTCTCCGCTTCCCGTATCGACATAATTCAAACTATCAATACTCAGATTCATAAAACCTACAATCGATTCATCTGAGCCTAAAAGAGCAACGCTGATCTCTTTTGCCTCATAATTTACAGGTGGATTTCCATTAAAATAACCCGTATAATCTTCTAAACCTTTTACAGTATTTGTAACATCAACACCGTTATTTGAAGTATAGGTTCCTAAATAGTCCCCAAGAAGTGTTACATTCTTCTCATCACCATCTTCATAGTCACAATCGTCGTCATCGCCATCTCCATCTGAATCATGGCCATCATCATCGTCACACACATTGAGCTTGTAGTCAGGTTCTTCGTCACTTAGTTCATTTCTATAAAGAATTACTTGATCAGCCCCATGATAATTATCGTTAACGGCAAACATATCTAAGCCGTAAAAGGTGTCCTTTTCCGTATAATCCCAAAGTGATGCAATTTTGAAACGAAATGTTTTTGACGTACCGACCGATAGATTTTGATCATTTATTGCAATAGGTTTGAGTGCCGAGGCCGTCTTGTACTTTGACGTTGCACCACCGTTTGAAACAAGTTGCGCAGTAGAGTTGACCTCTTCAATATTTATGGAACTCAGATCGATAAAACGTAGCCAAAAAGTATCGAAATTGTAGTTTTGAACATTGGCAACAACGGTAGAGCTTGAAAGATTCCATACTAAGGTGGTACTATTAAATAGTTCATTATATAGTGGATGTGAAGACATAACGCTAAATGCTTTTGCTTCTGCTGTGACAGTATTGAGTTCACTCTGATAGATGTTACCTGCCGCAATTGCTAGTTTATCGGTAAAATCTTTGATTTGGTAATATCTATTTTTTAGGATCATCTTATCGGCAACACTTCCACCAAAGATGAAAATTGCAGACATTGCTGTAATTCCAAACATGAAAGGGACTAAAAAAGCTTTTCTAAAATTGCCGTTTTTTGTTATGTCTGAATTATTTTCCATAATAGTTCACTCATCATATATACTAATATTGCCGCAATATACATACTAGGTGCAAAAGGGTACTCTTTTTTCTTTAAAATAAGCAATAATAATAGGTGTAGTATAGCTGAAAATAGTAAAAACAGTGCAATATTCGGAAATCCAAGCAGTATTGCGGCAAAAATTCCAAATCTAATATCACCGCCGCCAAATCTCATATTGAAAATTATCGGAAGAATAAAGACAGATACGATAAAGAGCGTTGCGTAAAAATATTCAATTGATAGAGTATCATTTATGTAGCGTAGAAGGAGTAGAAAAAGAATGGATGGCAGCACTACAATATCAGGGATAATTCTATGTTTATAATCATATACAGAAAGATAGAGACCGACTGCTATAAAAAAGATGAGTTCCATGACGTTATTTTAACATGGTAACCCTATCTAGATAAATGTTTTTACTTTTTTTTGAGTAAAAAGTAGACACCGACACCCGTAAGAATAACTAAAACAACAAGGGTAATACCAAGTGCTGGGGGCATATCTTCTCCTTTTTTTTAAAATTGTAGCGTAATAGTTATTTCGTTTTCTTCTTCTCAATTTTTTGAAATCGCTCAATAAGCTTCTCTTTTTGCTCTTTCGTAAGCATAACGTACATTTGTGCAAAATAGGTGGCTATCGCATTAGTTATCTTTACATTTTCTGTTGCCGTAAAATTTAAAAACTTCTCTTTTAAAAATTTTTCATCATCAAAAAAACCTGATAATTTCCCATCTTTTTTAGGTGCATTTGCTTTAATATCCATAATAGTTTCTTTGAGAATTTCTTCATACTCTACCAACTTGTCTTTTTGCTCTCTATTTAATTTCAATCCTAAGATAGATTTTTTTAGAACACTTAATTCCCTAATCGGTACACATGCACCCGATCGCTTAGCACTCAGTAGTGTTGAACCTATTAATAAAAAAACTAGCATTAACTTAGCCATTGTATATTCTCCTTTTAAATGTGTAATAACCTAATAACAGTAGTAAAAGGTTGTAAAAAACAAGTAATAAAATATTAAAAAACCATGTTTTATTGCAGATTTCACTTCCTAAACATGGTATTGAAACATCTTGTTCCATACTCATAAACTTATCGTATTCAAGATGATTAACCATCTGAGAAATTTGATCATTAATTTCATATCTATCTTCATCTATAAATACCACATTACCCATGACTACCGATTCATAGGCATATTTGACAGGTATTATTTTTGCCATAGGAGGCACTGAATTCAAATCATCTTTCCACATAAAAATTAAATTGTCCATTTGGTTGTAGGGAATGAGACCACCTAATAATATTTGAGGAATGATTACAATTGGTATTAAGTTAGATGCGACTAGGGTGTTGCTCACAATAGAGGAGACAAACAGTCCAATGGATATACTTACTAAGACGGATAGATACATGATGATAGAGTTGAAAAGAACTATTTCATAAGATAAGTCCAAAAGCAGCATTGCTACAATGTTAAACAAAACAGTTTGTATCAATCCGAAAAATGAGATGACTAAATATTTTGAGAGATAATAGCCAAGTAAAGAGACTCCACCAAGTCTTTCACGTTGTATCATGGCTCTGTCTTTAATAATTTCAAAGACTGAGCTAAGCAATCCGAAAAAGACACCGGAAATTAACATAAAAAATAAAAAAGAGGGGTATGAATCGTTTGTTACTAAATTAATATCACTTCGAAATATGAGTGCAGTAAGCCAGGCTAATAATGGAGCAACAAAAAATGAGACTATAATGTTAAATACTTCTCCAAATTTGATTTTAAATTGGCGTTTCATTTGGTAGTACATTTGTATCAAAAAACTGTTTTTATTACGCATAACTATTTTCCGGTAAATCTATCTAGGTAGCTAAATAGATTCCAAAATTTTGTTTTTTCGTTCACTTGAACCTGCAAAAGAAGTTCAGGGTTGGTTTTTTGACAAGTTGGACAACGCACGTCATCATAATTCTCTTGATCTTCAAGAAAATAGACCTCTTCATCTTTGATCAGTTTAAATACACGCAGCATTTGCATTGCGCTGTCCGTATAAATATTTTTTCCCTCTTCGTTTAGTAGGATTACTTGATCGAACTTTTGATACATTGAACTTGAAGGTTGATGTATTATTATCATTATAATTTTACCCGTCGCACATATTCTTTTAAGCTCGTTGATAATATTTTCCGAATCTTGTGATGATAAACCACTGGTTGGCTCATCCATAAGAATAAGATCAACATCTTTCATCAGTTCAAGTGCAATGTTGAGTCGTTTTCTTTGACCACCGGAAATAGTATATTTTCCTTTTTTAAAGACTGGATTGTTTTTTATTTCAAGGATTCCTAAATCTCTTAACAGTCCACTGATTAATGTGTCGACCTCTTGTTCCGTCTTAATGTTTCCATAATGCAAACGATAGTAATAGTATAGATTGTCATATACACTTAGCTCTTTGATTAGAACGTCATCTTGGGGTACATATCCAATACGTTGGAAAAACTTCTTAGAGATAGGTTCATTATTAACATGCAATCTACCTTTTAAAACTTTTGATTGATTAATGAGGGTTTTAATCAGTGTAGATTTACCTGCACCCGAAGGTCCCATAATAGCAATAAGTTCATGTTCATGTATCTCAAAATTTACATCTTTATTGATAATAGTGCTTTTACCATAACCGGTATATAAATTTTCTGCTCTAAGTTTATATATATGATTTTTATCTAGTTTAGCTCTGTTTCTTAAAGTATCATTCTCTTGCGTTAACTTAAAAAATTCATCAGAGGTAGTTGAATTAAATAAAGAATTAACCATTTTAAAGTCGATATAAATTGTTTCATCCTTATTTTGAATATGAAGTATAGTTGCTTCATCCAAATGATGTATTGAATGTTTTCTTATGAGATGTTTTTCAAATTTGTGTGGCATTTGTAAAAAATCTTTGGATATTTCAACTATGCTAAGGTTGTTATTATTTTCATACGTCAATATTTGTAAGTCAGCGCTATCTATGTTAATCAAAACATACTCATCTTCTATGAGCATTAAAACGGCGTTTAATTTGTAAGATTGAAAAATATTTTTAGAATTAAACGTACTACTTCTGTTTAGAGATATTATTTTTATACTTTCCTCATGTCGTTTAAGAATATTATTTGCTTTTTCATATCTTTCATCTAAAAGTAAAAAAAGTGCATTATATAAAAACTCTGAGGAGAGCTTTTTATATATATCTTTCAAAAGGTTCATTGATTTGGAATTTAAACCAAGTAAAGTCATTGAATTTGTATCTAATTGATAGTTTTGAAATAGCAGTTGGACATCTTGATTATTAATACCTTGCAGGGTGACAATCATAAAGAGGTCAAGTAAAATTTTGTACTTTTTAATACTATCAAGGCTATTGACGTATTCAATAGCCTCTTCAACCGATACGGTATCTACAATTTTGCTATACTCTTCGATAGAATTTTCAATTTCGTCATCACTGTACCTTTGAACTAATCGTTTGGATGCGAGTAGGACTTCACTAGAACCCATCTCAAAAATGCCTCATAAGTATCAAAATACATCCAAGTTGCACAAAACCTTGATAATTAGCTAAATGATATTCCCATCTAGTCTGTATTCTTCTGTAGTTTTGAAGCCATGCAAA
>Ga0316207_10002239_pt1 | contig 20504 bp, 10 predicted proteins | sample 6weekpyrite_MG_FD_204943 | JGI IMG/M metagenome (GOLD analysis project Ga0316207, IMG submission 204943) | Microbial mat bacterial communities from mineral coupon in-situ incubated in ocean water Damariscotta River, Maine, United States -... | ecosystem: Environmental > Aquatic > Marine >...
GTAGTTACGGCTGATTTAACGTCTGCTTACCAGATTTCTGAAAAATTAGAACGTTACGATGCAATTGGTAAGGTGCGTGATGCGGCTTATGAAAAGCTGGTATCAGATGACGGCTTTAGCAAAGATGACGTTAAAGGTGCATTCGGAAAAGTTGAGAAGAGCATTGTACGTGGCCGCATTATAGCTGGCGAAAAACGTATTGATGGTCGTAATGTTGATGATGTTCGTGCAATCAGTGTTCGCACAGGTGTGTTACCCCGTACGCATGGTTCAGCATTATTTACCCGTGGTGAAACCCAGGCATTGGTTGTTACAACCCTGGGTACTTCACGTGACGCACAGAAAATTGACGCGTTAGAAGGCCCAGTGACAGACAGCTTTATGCTGCACTACAACTTCCCTCCATTCTCTGTGGGCGAAGCGGGTCGTGTTGGTACGCCGGGTCGTCGCGAAATTGGTCACGGTCGTTTAGCGAAGCGCGGTGTTTTAGCGTGTATGCCAAACACGGATGATTTCCCATACACCATTCGTGTGGTATCTGAAATAACAGAATCGAATGGTTCAAGCTCAATGGCTTCTGTTTGTGGTACATCACTGGCGCTGATGGATGCGGGTGTGCCAGTTAAGTCACCCATCGCGGGTATTGCGATGGGACTTGTTAAAGAAGGTGATAATTACGCAGTATTAAGCGATATTCTTGGTGATGAAGATCATCTGGGTGATATGGACTTTAAAGTAGCTGGTACTGAAAACGGTGTTAATGCACTGCAGATGGATATCAAAATCACCGGTATCACCAAAGAAATTATGGAAAAAGCATTAGAGCAGGCGAAAGCAGGCCGCATGTTTATCCTGGGTGAAATGAACAAGGTTATTTCAGAACCAAGCACTGAAATGTCTCATTACGCACCACGTTACTTAACCATGAAGATCAATCCTGAGAAAATTCGTGATGTAATTGGTAAAGGCGGCGCGGTAATTAAATCAATTACTGAAGAAACCGGCGTAACGATTGATATTGATGACGATGGTAATGTAAAGATTGCATCAAGTGACTTTGATAATGCGGAAGCAGCAAAAATACGCATAGAGCAAATCACAGCTGAAGCCGAAGTAGGTAAAATCTACGAAGGTACCGTTATCAAGATTATGGACTTTGGTGCGTTTGTACGTATTCTGCCAAACAAAGAAGGTCTTGTTCATATTTCTCAAATCTGTGAAGAGCGAGTTGAGAAGGTAAGTGATAAGCTTTCTGAAGGTGAAACTGTTCAGGTTAAAGTGCTGGAAATTGATCGTCAGGGTCGAATTCGCTTGAGCATGAAGGCGGTTAGTGAGGCAGCGGAAGCTTAATTTGCTTTTACTGTTTTGTTTGAAAAAAAGGGGCTTTTAGCCCCTTTTTTTGTGAGGTCTGTAGGAGCATTTGCTAGCCCCTGGCTTTATGGGAATTGGAACTCTGTGGTGTCGGCTGTTGGAGTATTCGCAAGCTCTTATCTTCATGGGAATTAGAATTCTGTGTAGTCGCCGCGCTGGCGACCTACTTTCTTTTCAACAGCGAAAAGAAAGTAGGCAAAGAAACGCCGCCCCGCTTAACACAAGCTTTTATTTGTAAAAAGCACAAATAAAAGTACCTTCTTCACTCCCAATTTTTGTGGCTGCTGCGGAACTCACGAATTAAAAAGCGAATTCGCTCAGACATCCTCGCAGAAAGCCCCACAAAAATCATTCGCTCATCAGCTTGTGTAATGGGAGAGAAAGTCAAAAGCTTTAAAAGCAAAAGCAGATAATGAAATCCGGAAGTTTTCTTTTGCCGTTCAGGTTTAAATTGGTTTAGATTTACCTCTCCTCTGGAGCTTGCCGAAAATTGTATACCTGTAGGGGCAAAATCACAGGGATGTGCCAATATAATTAATTTGGGAGTTCCGATAAGCCTGGACGGCTTACCGGAACGACCCGGCAAAAGAGTATTGAGCTAACAGGTTAGAGTGCTACTGGAAGCCTTCTTTACAATTTTCAGGAATTCTCATCGCTTTTTGATGAGAACAAGCGAGTAAAGGGCGGCAATTTCTTTGGTTACTTTCTTTTTGCTGTAGAAAAGAAAGTGACTCGCTATGACAGCGAAACCACAGAATTCCAATTCCCATGAAGACAAGAGCTTGCAAATACTCCGACAGGCGAAAACCACAAAAATCAAATTCCATAAAGCAAAGATCTTAAAAATATTTGTAATACCAGGCGGGTAAAAATACATCAGAAAGACCTGGTAAAAGAGCAATAAACTAACAGCATAAAAATACCACTACCCCCCCATAACAATATTCTGGAATTAACATCGCTTTGTAAATGTGAAAAGTCGAGTAACCTGGAATACATAAAAAAAGTGAGCCTACAACAGCAAAATCCACTGAAACAAAATTCCCAAAAAACCATGGGTTTGCTAATTTTATAATAAATATATAATTTAACGGCCAAAACTTAGATAAATTATCAAATAAATGCTATAAATACTTGATTCAAATATATAAATTCATAATGTATACTCAGATTAAAGCCTTAACTGTGAGTTAATCGGCGGTAACAAAAGTGGATGTATGATCAAATAACAGCGACGAAGTGATGGATGAGCGTTATGCGTAAATTAATATTAGCTTTATTTACAGTGATGCAGCTGATTTCATTCTCTGCATATACTGCCGATGTAACAAAAGAACAAATCAAAGGTCTCGATGAACAGGTCCAGGACATCAAAAATGATGTTATAGATTTAACCGCCGGTCTGCTTCAACTCGAAGAAAAATTACTTTTTCCATCCAATAGCCAGTTTGCCTTATTTGTATCACTTGCCGATCCAGAAGGTTTACGCCTGGATGCAATACAAATCAAACTGGAAAATAAAGTACTGGCCCATCATCTGTATACGTTCCGTGAGCTTGAAGCCATGCAAAAGGGCGGAGTACAAAAAATTTACACAGGTAATATTAAAACAGGAGAGCATAAACTGGTAATTAGCTACTCAGCAAAAGAGACGATTGGTGGTGTGATGAAACGTAGTGCAAATTACACACTTAAAAAAGGCGTTGGTCCAAAATTTGTTGAAATAAAAATAGGTGGCCCTGATGCGGGGAGTCAGGGTTTAGAGTTTAAAGACTGGTAAAAAACCGGGTTTTTTTAATTAATGTTTCGAATCACTAAACTATTACTTTTTTCACTGCTTTCATTCAGTGTAGTAGCTGAAAACACCATAGATAATGCTCCTGAGCTTAAAGATATTTTCTATGGTGAGTCACTGTTCTATGCATTTCAAGATAAGCATTTTGATGCCATCAGTAAGCTTGATGCAGAGCTGGATCAATATTATGCACTTGATAACCCTTCTTTAGATCCATTCAATCAACATATAAATCATGCAGAATTTTCAGTGGGAAGTTTTGAGCTTGCTTACCGCATGCACCAACGTGCGGGTAGAGCGATTAAATCGATTATGGAATCGAATTTAAATCAAAAAATCCGTAATGAAGCGGCCTTTCGTCTAGCCCAGATATATTATCGTAAAAACCAACCCGGCAATGCATTAGATGTATTAGAAAAAATTAAGGGTGAAATGGCTAACGATTTACGTGTCGATGAAATCTATTTACGCGCACAGGTTTATATTTCTACTGGAAAATTTATAGAAGCTATTAAGTTATTAAAGTCTATTAAAAATGAAGATAAATACAGAGGCTTTGCTTTATATAATCTGGGAATTGCCTACATTCAAAATAACGAAGAAGAAAAAGCTGTTCCTGCCTTAGCTGAACTAGGTCAAATCAGTAGTGATGACCGAGGTGTACTGGCATTAAAAGATAAGGCGAATTTAACACTCGCTAATCGAATGCTTGAGAAAGAATCACCACAACAGGCTAAGCAATATTTTAGTCGTGTTCGTTTAAATGGACCATTTGCCGACAGGGCGCTACTGGGCTTGGGTTGGGTAAATGCGAAAGCAGGCAGGTTTAAAAAAGCCCTGGTACCGTGGAGTATTTTACAGAAACGCGAAATTACAAATGAGGCGGTTCAGGAGTCTATGTTAGGCGTGGCCTATGCGTATAGCCAGTTGCATTATTATGGTCAGGCTGCTTTATCTTATGGTAAAGCAATGGATAGCTTTGGTTATGAAATAGATCGACTTCAGGAATCGATTAAAAGTGTCAGGGAAGGAAAGTTTTTAACCGCGGTATTAAATAAACAAAGTGAACGGGATGAAAACTGGTTACATAACTTAAGGGATTTACAAGATACACCTGAAACACGTTATATCATGTCATTAATGGCATCAAATGATTTTCAGCAGTCTTTAAAAAACTATCAGGATCTTGCAGAGCTCAGGGTAAGGTTGTCTTACTGGTTAGCAACGCTTGATGTTTATGTGGAGTTAATAGAAATACGCCGACAATATTATGAGCCATTATTACCTGTAGTAGAAAAACAATTTAAAAAACTGGACGCTCGAATACGTTTACGTATGTCACAACGTAACCGACTTGATCAGCGCTTAAAATCACTGGTTATTGCACGACGTCCGGAATACCTGGCTTCAGCGGAAGAGCGTGGTATGCAGGATATTCTTGCAACACAAGAATTATATTTATCAAAAAAACCACAAAAATATACTGCAGAAGTTAAGCAAAGAATTGCCCGTTTAAAGGGAGTACTGCACTGGAATATTAATGAGGCATATGATGATCGATTAACGAATGCTTATGAGCAGATGCAAACCCTGGATATTTATATAAATAAACTAAAGCAAGCTTATCAGTCATTTGTGCGTACTCGGCAAGCTGCCACACAGAGTTATGAAGGTTATGGTATTACTATTCGTCAATTAAAAACGAAAATAAAAGAAAACCAGGTGAAGGTTGATGGAATTATGGCAAGGCAGGGAAGATTGATTGAAGCAATGGCCGTAAATGAGCTAGAGCGACGACGTAACCTGTTGGAAGAATACCAGATTAAATCGCGCTTTGCTTTAGCTGAAAGTTATGACAGGGCGAGTAAAAAACAACAGAAGGCAGAAGAAGAAAAAATTAAACAGAAAATTAAGCAGCAGGAAAACTCAAAAAAATCTGCTGAAGATAAAGCACCGGTAGAAGAAATCCAGGAAAACAAGCAGGAGCAGCCCAGTAAAGAGCAGCCCAGCCAAGAGCAATCAGTTGATGAGTCTCAGGGTGAAAAGACTGGAGAGAATGTTCAGTAATGTTGGATAAGTTGAAAAAATTTATTTTATTTTCTTTAATGACATCCATCCTGGTTAGTTGTGCCGCGGGTAGTGACAAAGAAACCCTTGCTAGTCTTGAAGAGGTTGAGCTTGATTTAAAAGAAGCACAAATATCTGGCAGTCTGGAAAAGGCGATGGAAAGTTATCAAAAGTTTCTGGAAGAAACACCAGAAACAGCAATGACACCGGAAGCCCTGCGTCGACTTGCAGATTTGAAGATCGAGAAAGAATATAGCGCATATGATAAAAATAAAGAAGTTGAAGATAAAAAGGATGAAGTTACTGAAGCAAACAAAATAACAGAAACAGAAAAAGCTGATGAATCAGCTGCTCCAGTGGTTTCATCAACAGTTGCAACAAAACCTGTGCAACAGGATAAGAAAGACAGGAGCGACGAAATAATTATAGCTAAAGATGATGCAGGTAAGGGTATTCAGAGCAAAGACAAATCAATTGCAAATATGCAGGAGTCACAAAAAGAGTTTGAAAAACGCACCACTGAAAAAGCTGATTTAAAGGCGAGCAAAGGTAAAGCCGTTGTCGCTGCAGATGCCGCAGTAGCCGATGACCTGGCATCAGCAGGGGCGCAGGAAGCAATAGAGTTGTATAAAGGATTGTTAGTGAAATACCCTCACTTTGATAGAAATGACCAGGTTTTATACCAGCTTTCCAGAGCCTATGAAGAAATTGGTGAAATTGAAGAGGCGATGAAGATTTTAAATCGCCTGGTTAAAGAATACCCTAGATCCAGACATATTGATGAGGCACAGTTTAGACGTGCTGAATATTTCTTTACGCGCAAAAAATATCTAGATGCGGAAGAGGCCTATAAAGAGGTTATTGATTTTGGAATAAGTTCAGCTTTTTATGACCTGGCATTATATAAACAGGGTTGGGCTTTCTTTAAACAGGATTTATATGAAGAAGCCCTGGATGATTTTATAAAGTTACTGGATTATAAAATATCGATTGGTTATGATTTTGAGCAGATAACTGACAAGATTGAACGTAAACGAATTGATGATACATATCGAGTTATCAGTTTAAGTTTTTCGTATTTAGGTGGGCCACAGGAAGTAGTAAAATATTTTGAAGCTAATGGACCGAAAGTATATGAAGCCAGTATTTATAGTCATTTAGGTGAATACTATTTAACTAAGCGTCGTTATGCAGATGCGGCAAGTTCGTACAATGCATATGTTGAACGTAATCCATTAAATAAGGTGTCACCACACTTCCATATTCGAGTGATAGAAATTTATCTTAAAGGGGGTTTTCCAAAGCTGGTTGTAGACTCGAAAAAGAATTTTGCTTCAACTTATGGTTTAAAGGCTAATTACTGGACTTTTTTTGATATAAACGCGTATCCAGATGTTATTGTTTTTTTGAAGGCTAATTTAACTGATCTTGCAAATCACTACCATGCTTTGTATCAGAATAAACGTTTGAGAAAATTTAGAAAAGAAAACTTCTCCGAGGCTAAACACTGGTACCGTGAATACCTGGATTCATTTCCTGAAGACAAACAGGCACAGGATATAAATTTTCAGTTAGCTGAATTATTACTGGAGAATAAAGACTTTAGAGATGCTGCTTTAGAATATGAGCGCACATCATATAATTATCCAAGAAATAAAAAGTCTGCTGAAGCCGGCTATGCAGCTGTTTTTGCTTATCGAGAATACTTAAAAAAAGCAAATCAATCTCTTAGAAATACTATTAAGCTTGAGATAATTCGCAGTTCATTAAAATTTGGTGAAACCTATCCTAATCACAATAAAGCGCCTGTGGTACTGGTTGCAGCAACTGATGATTTGTATGCTATTAGAAATTATCCATTAGCGATTAAAGTTGGTCGGCAGGTCATAGAAAAATATCCTAATATTGAACCTAAATATATTCGCTCTTCCTGGTTAGTTGTTGCCCATGCTTCATTTGAATTGACACTCTATGCTGATGCGGAAATTGCTTATAGCAAGGTGCTTTTACAAACTGCTAAAAATCATAAAGATAGAAATAAGTTAATTGAGAATTTAGCAGCTTCAATATATAAGCAGGGTGAGCAGGCGCGTAAATTGCAGGACCACCGCACCGCAGCAAAACATTTCCTGCGTGTCGCCGTTGCAACACCTACATCGAAAATACGACCGACTGCAGAGTATGATGCAGCTGCAGCACTAATTAGCCTGAAAGACTGGAAGCAAGCGGCTAAGGTTTTAGAGGGATTTCGAAAGCGTTATCCTGATAATAAGTTACAGCCTGATGTAACTAAAAAATTAGCAATAGTATATAAAGAAGATGGGCTGCTGTTACAGGCTGCTGCAGAATTTGAACGTATTGAAAAAGAAACAAAAAATGAAGATCTGCGTCGAGAAGCCTTACAACAGGCAGCAGAACTTTATGAGAAAGCCGATGCAACTGATAAAGCATTATCTGTTTATATTCGTTATGTGAAGTATTTCCCAAAACCTGTTGAGTTCGCACTTGAAATGCGTAATAAAATTGCAAATATATATAAGTTGAAAAAGAAAAAGAAACTTTATATTAAGCAGTTACAATTGATTGTGGCGATAGATCTTAGAGCAGGAAAAGAACGAAGTGACCGCACCCGTTTTCTTGCAGCTAGTGCGTCTCTTGTTTTGGCTCAACCCAGCATAAAACGCTTTAAATCTGTAAAACTCGTAAAACCATTTAAGAAAAACTTAAATATTAAGAAAAAGCGTATGAAGAGCGCAATTGCCACTTTAACAAAACTGGTTGATTATGAAGTGGGTCTAGTTACAGCAGCTGCTACTTTTGAAATAGCGGAAATATATTTTCATTTTAGTCGAGCTTTGATGCACTCTGAACGACCTGAAAATTTAACAGCTTTGCAATTAGAGCAATATGAGCTAGTGCTGGAAGAACAAGTTTATCCGTTTGAAGAAAAAGCGATCTCTGTACATGAAAAGAATATGGAGTTGTTAGATTTAGGAATTTATAATGAATGGATTGATAAGAGTATTGAGAAGCTGGCTGTTTTATTACCAGCTAGATATGCTAAGCCAGAAGTAATCGTTCAGTATATTGAAACTATTTTACCTGTTATTAAAAAGGTAGTGCCAGCATTGCAAGCTGCACCAGAAAAACAAACTGAAGTAGAACAAAAAACGGCAGTAGAACAGCAAACTGAAGCAGAACAGCAAACTGAAGCAGAACAGCAAACTGAAGCAGAACAGCAAACTGAACCAGAGCAGAAAACTGAAGCAGAACAGAAAGCTGAAGCAGAACAGCAAACTGAACCAGAGCAGAAAACTGAACCAGAACAGAAAACTGAGCCAGAACAGAAAACTGAAGCAGAGCAGAAAACTGAAGCAGAGCAGAAAACTGAAGCAGAGCAGAAAACTGAAGCAGAGCAGAAAACTGAAGCAGAACAGAAAACTGAGCCAGAAAGCCAAACTGAACCAGAACAACAAACTGAATCAGCACAACAAGCTGCTCCTACGCAGCTAAACGAGCCACTTGAAAAAAAACCGGCTATAGAAGTAGAAAAATCTACTGAGAATAAACTGAAAAATATTGATAATGATCAAGCCCAAACAACATGCTTACACTATAAATTGGTGGCCTAAATGAATATGTATAAATTACTTTTTGTTGTTGTAATTGTCATTACTCTAATGTCATGTGTAAAGAATGCTTCAAAGTCAACTATAATGGAAGACGGATCTAAAGCTGTTTTAATTGAAATAGATTCGGATGTTGAGGATGACTTCAATTCGGCCCTGACACATCTAAAGGCCGAAGAATATGATGAGGCTATTCTTTTGCTGGAAAAGGTAATTGCGGAAGAAACCAGGGTGCCAGCACCCTATGTAAATTTAGGTATGGCATACAATATAAAAGGTGATAGCAAAAATGCGGAAAAACACCTGTTGAAAGCTGTGGATATTGAGCTAACGCATCCGGTAGCTAATAACCAGCTTGGTTTGTTGTATAGAAAAAAAGGACAGTTTGGTGATGCTCGAAAAGCCTATACAAATGCATTAACTAAGCACCCGGATTATTTACCGGTGTTAAAGAACTTAGGTATTCTCTGCGAAATATATATGCGTGACTTACCTTGCGCACTTAAGCAGTATGAGCATTATCTAAGTTTACAACCAGATGATAAAACGATGAAAATTTGGGTGGCTGACCTTAGTCGACGAGTGAAGTAGGCAGGAGTTTATTATGCAATTTATAAAAATAATTGGCCTTGTGTCTTTTATGGTTTCGTTCATGCCTTTTGCTTATGCAGAGGATGCGGCAAAATCAGATGCAGATAAAAAAGCAGTAAAGAAAGATAATGCGGTTAAGGAGTTGTCTGGTATTTCAATTATCGGTAATAAAGAAGCACCGAAATCGCTTTATATTGTGCCCTGGAAAAACTCAGAAGTGGGGGTTAGATCAAGCTTAACATCCGGATTGTTAGATGAGTCGATGCGCCCAATTGATAAAGAAGTATTTATGCGTGAACTTGATTTTTACGAATTAAGTCATACCAAATAATTAGCTTAGCTACTGTTGACTGTCTTATAAAAAGACAGTTTGTATATACAGTGCTAAACTCACTAGAAATTTATACATGTTTTGAGGAAAGCATGTAAACACTACGAGGAAAAAATAATGGAATTAATCGAAACCATGGTACGATTTTTCCAGACCGGTGGTACTTTTATGTATCCGATACTATTAGTATTTGCGATCGGTTTGGCAATTGCGAGTGAACGATTTATTAAACTTGGAACTGTACGTCGAGCAAATCGTAAGGTTTGGGATGAAGTACATCCTATGTTGGAAGAAGGTGACTTTGATAAGGCACGGGAGCTAATTGCGGATGACAGATCCACTGTAGCGAGACTCTTAAATATGGGGCTGGCGCGTCAGGGCTCGGTGCGCAGACGTGACGATATAGAAATAGCTATGGAAGAGAGCATGATGGAAATAATTCCGCAGCTTGAAAGACGTACACCTTATGTCGCCCTGTTTTCCAATATTTCTACTTTATTAGGTCTACTGGGTACAATTATGGGGCTGATAGAGGCGTTTAATGCAGTTGCTAATGCTAACCCGGCTGAGAAAGCGGATCTTCTATCAGCCAGTATTTCCGTTGCTATGAACACGACTGCATTTGGTTTGATGGCGGGTATTCCACTGTTGATTACACATGCATTATTAACCGCAAAAACGGGTGAAATTGTAGATAGCCTGGAAATGGTTTCTGTTAAAACACTGAATATAATTTCTGAATTTGCAAAACGTCAAGCTGCACTGGCTGCTAAATAATGGGCAGAAAAACGCGCTATCGTCGTACGGATAAAGAAATACCAGAAATGGATATCACCACATTTCTTAATTTGATGGTGGTGCTTATTCCTTTTCTACTTATTACAGCTGTATTTTCTCGGGTCACTGTTCTTGAGTTGAATTTACCCACTGCAAGTGGATCGAATAACCCTACAAAGATTAAACTCAATATTGAAGTTATCGTACGTGAGAAAGGCCTGGAAATTGGAAATGGTCGACGCGTTGTTGCTCGTTTTCCCAAAGTAGAAGACGCATACGACTTTGATGGTTTGTCTAAACATTTGCTGGAGATCAAGAAAAATTACCCTGATAAAACCGATGCTACGGTATTGATGGAACCTGAAATTCAATATGAATTACTGGTGCATGTAATGGATGCGGTACGCCTGGTAGAGTTAGAACAGGGTGAGAATGGTATATTTGAAAAAGTTGCCTTGTTCCCTGATATTTCGATTGGGGATGCGCCATGAAACAAAACTCACGACGCATGAATCGGATGTCGCGATCAAAGAAAAAATCGCCGGGTTTAAATCTTGTGTCCTTAATGGATATATTTACTATTCTGGTTTTTTTTCTACTAGTCAATTCATCATCTACTGAAGTAATGGAACCTCCTAAAGTCATTTCATTACCCGATTCTGTTGTAGAGAAAAAACCACGTGAAACGGTTGTTGTTTTGATAACACCAGAAGAAATTTTAATAATGGGTGAACCGGTAATTAGCACTGAAGATGCACTTAAATTAAAAACACCTGTTATACAGGCAGTTCAGTCTGAGTTAGTTATACAACGTGAAAATGTTATTGGTATAGCTACAAAAAAAGTCGTAGAAAGTAAAGAAGTCACCGTGTTAGCAGATAAAACAATTCCATTTAAGTTATTGAAAAAAATAATGTCCAGTTGTACGGCGGCGGGTTATGGAAAAATTTCTCTAGCAGTAATTCAAAAAGCTTCACAAACAGACTCATAAGGTTTTATTAAGTTGGAAGATCAAGAAGTCTCCAAGGAAAAAGATAAAATCAATCTTAAGATTGATAATGCGCAACACCGGATCGCAGATCTGGAGAATCAACTGCGCCTTGTTGATATTGAACTTGAAGATCTGTTTCAGGTACGTCAGAAATTTATTTTATTAAGTGAAATAAGTGATCGACTGGATAATCTTAATAAACTCGGTGGCTCAGACCTGTTCTGGGGTGAAGACTGTGATGAAAATGAGTCTATGGCCCATTATCATCGTGTGCATAATCTGGTTATTAACTACGATGAAAAAGTAAAAGAGGTTCAAAAACGTCGCGAGTTAATCAAGGAAGATATCCAAAGTGTTATTGCGCAAGTTAATATTCTGCATGAAGAAATTCTGGTGGTGCAGGAGCGAGCTGAAGAACGACTGACTGAATTTGTAATAGAGCGTGAAATGACGGTGCATCCATACCGTCCAATGATGATGCCCTGGACAACTCAGGGTGATGATGAAAGACGCTTTAGAAAAATAATGTTAATCACATTGTTGATTACACTTGTTTTTGGTTACCTGATTCCCCTGTGGGAATTGCCCGTGCAAACCCGTGATGAATTAGCAGAGGTTCCCGAACGTCTGGCCAAGCTGATGGTGAAAAAAGAGCCACCACCGCCACCACCAAAAGTGCAGCCCAAGCTTGAGAAAAAAGACAAGAAAGATAAGAAGCCAAGAAAAGATGTGCCTAAGCCGAAAACAGAAAAGGCCAAAAAAGCACGTAAAGTTGCTGAAACAGCAGGTTTACTCGCCTTTAAAGAAAATTTTGCAGAGTTAATGGATAGTTCTGTAGACCAGAAATTAGGCTCACAGGCACGCCTCAGTAATAAGGGGCAGAAAGCACGTAAGGTCACTCGCTCATTAGTCACAGCCCAGGCTGGAAGCGCTTCAGGTGGCATTAGCACCTCATCCCTTAGCCGAAATACCGGTGGCACTGGCAAGAGTATAGGCGGTGTTGAATTCTCCAGGGTTGAAAGCGCAATCGGTGCTGATTTCTTTGGTGAAGAACGACCATTAAGTGATGGCCCAGGCCCATCCAGAACCGATGAAGAAATCCAGATTGTATTCGATCGTTATAAAGCGGCACTCTACCGAATTTATAACCGCGAACTACGTAAGAACCCAACCCTACAGGGCAAGCTGGTGCTTAAACTCACCATTCAGCCTAATGGTAATGTGTCCGCATGCAGTCTGGAATCCAGCGATATGGACGCTCCCGCGCTTGAAAAGAAAATTGTTGCGCGTGTGAAGAAGTTTAATTTTGGGGCGAAAGAAGATGTGCCGGCAATTACGATTTTGTATCCGATTGATTTCTTGCCTGCGACTTGAACAAGTGTTGTTTGAAGTAGCCAAAAGTGGAAGTTAACAGTTTTATTTACTCACTGCTAAATTGCTCTGTTATGGCACATCTCCATCGGGGATAGACCGCTGCTTTTTGGCGCTCTGTCCCCTTATTGAGACCACCAAGAGTTGTGCAGGGTAGTTTGTCGCACTGCCCATCAGACCGAAATTACCCTGTTGTGAGACCACCAAGAGTTGAGCGGAGTCGTTCATCGCACTGCCCATCTGATCGGAATTACCACATGGGACAGAGCGCCAAAAAGCAGCGGTCTATCCCCGATGGAGATGTGCCATAACAGCAAATCCCAGAAAGGGAAGAATTCCTTTAAATCATACTATGGCGCGTTTTGAGCGCCTTTTGTCGTTATTTGATCTGCAAATCAGCAATATTCAACCATAATAGGTACATGCTGGTGTGCAGGTTTTGTCTTTTTATCCTGTGATTTTCCAGCTGTTTATTAAGCTCATTAGGCTTGTAAAAAACTATATTTCTCCCTATCGATGTGGAAAAAACCAGACACTCTTTAAATAAAACTGGTTAATGTCGCTTTTGTATACTAAAATCCCTAAAAAACAATAACTTATATAATGAACCTAAAATAAATTTTAATATAAATTTTGAGTGTACATTCACACTTCACAGGAATGACAACATGTATAATTGGCAACTTAACTAATTGATAAAAGAGGAAAAAATGGATTTGGCTGATAAAGAAGCAGGTTAGATGTTAGTTAATGGTTTAAAACGGTTTTTTAAATCGACCCTGGTTACGGGCCTAATAACCGGCACGCTTTTTTTATCGTCTATAGAAAATGCTTCTGCTGTTCCCATAATAAACCTCAACCAAACATTCTCTGCGGCTGGTGGTCTCCCCCGAACGTTTATGGAGAATGGGGGAACCTGGGATGGCACATCTGTAATATCGCCAAATAATGGTGATACGTTTATCCTTGAATATATCAATAATGCAGACAATTCAAGCGCTGCAATTATAGCAAGCAATACTGCCTATGATATTTCAATTACATTAGGTGTTGCCCAGGGCATTCGGGTTCCAGCTGAACCCTTTAATGTGAACGTCACCGCTATACAGCTTGGCGCGACGGCTTGCCCTCCCATTGCAGGCTTAGTTAGGGCAGAACAACCAGGAGGAGCTGGGGCACTGGTGACATTTAACCTGCCAGGTAATGTTGATATTCGCCCCAGGTGCCAATATAACTTTGAATTTGAGTTAACCACAAATCATGTATTTCCATTCGCTAACCCTGGTAACAATGCTTTTAATTACGCTACTACCTGGACAAACCAGGATAGTACACCAGGATCCCTGACTCCACCGCCATTCAATGTAGAAGTAAGAAATGGTGGGGATGGAGCAGGTAATTTAACCGTAACTAAAACCATAAGCACACCTCAAATCGTTGATGGCGACCCTGTCAATTTTAATGTTTCAATAAGTAATTCCTTTGCCACTGCAGGTGTGTTTGATATCGATTTTGCAGATATCCTGGGTGCCGATTTAACGAATATCCAGATTGACCTACCGGTCCCTATGTTGGACCCCCCTCCCGGCCAGAGCACATATCAGTTTTTAGGGTATCTCCCACCCAACCAGTCATATGATTTTATTGTTCGTTCGGACGCCTTAATTGATCCCAATGGTACCTGCGTGCTAGACAATACTGCACAGGCTTTTGATGTCACTGGCCAGGTGACCGGTAGTGGCTCTGATTTTGCAACTTATGATTATACCAATGCAATAACACTGACCCATGATCTTGTTAATAGCTATTGCCAGCTCTGTGGTCAGGGTGAAATCGTTTTACGGGTTGCTAATACCAGTAGAATTACCCTTACAGACATAGATGTCAGTGTTGATTTAAGTCCACTTTTTCCAGCGGGAGAATCCGGCTTAACCTATTCACCTTTACCGGCAGAAACAGTAACAGTAATTAGTGGGGTAGTCACAACCTTCACAATGGGGCCCGCCGCTTTAAGTGGGCCCGATAACAGCACGGTTACTTTTAACTTAAATGTGCTAGATAGTGTATTTGATCTAACCCCTTCGGAACCGAGTGTCGTTGAGATTCGCTTTAGTATTGAGCGGGCACCGGGTTTCACTCTGGAAGCGCTTGCTGATCCGGCAGTAACCAATTTAAGTTATCAAACAACCGCCACTTTTGATTCAGTCTGTGGCCCCAGTGCTATTCCGGGTGCAACTACCGGTGTCGATCTTTTACCCCTGCGCCAACCCGAACCTCAGGTCACAAAAACAGGCTGGAATATTGATGCAGGTGCGGATTTTAATGATGCAGCCCCCTTTGTTTATGGTCACCATAATGATCGGGTTATCTGGCAAGTGGCCATTCTAAATAGTGGGGCAGTGCCGGTTGATCTACAGGACCTATTAGTTAACGACACCATTGGCGGCAATTTTACGTTTAGTCAAATGTGCCTGGATGTGACGGATGCAACCAATGCGGCTAATGGAACCCCCCCGGGAAATGGAGCTGGAAACTCCTGTTTTGCAACTGGGGGTACACCCACCACACCCGATCCATTTTTACCCTTGCCAAACCCCGGTGTCGATATCCCAGGTGGTACAACAGGATTTATTTATTATGTAGGCAATATAGAAGGCACCTGTGGAAATGAAACCAATACCGCTGATATCGAATGGGGTTGTGATGCGGATGGTACCGATGGGGGTATTAATTCAAGTAACAGTACCATACCCCCCGCTAATATATTGGATACGGCGGGTTTGAATACCTCGGTCAGTGCGATTGCTGACCTTGATCCTGCGGTAACCGATCAGTTACAGGTTAATGTACAGATCACCGGTACACATCCCACTAATTTTGGTCCGACGGGGCAACCAGCGGGTAGTCGTGGTCGAGTCACTATTACCATCATTAATGATACCGGTGGTACGGTGAGGGATATTGATTTAGACAATGTGTTACCCACACAATATGTGGTCGACCCAAGTATTGGTGATGTCAGTTACATCGCGACTATCAACACCAACAACCCCCAGTTCGATATCACCGTGACACCTGCCAGTGGCACACCCTACGCGGGCATGATTGATGAGGTCGAGTGGACAAACCCCGTGCCCACACCCTTTGCAGACCCAGAAGTTAGCCCGTTAGGTAACACCGCACCGCATTTTACTTTTAGAAGTTCTGGCCCAGGTGGTAATGCACCTTTTCCCGATAATATGCTTCGCCACGGGGATCAGTTAACCCTGAGTTTTGATATCGTGTTAATTCAACCAAGTCGTTATGACCTGTTGGCCGATCTGGATGTACCGACAGAAGCACCTGTGGCAACCGACCCTGATACAAATGCACCTGCGGGTTTTAATATTGATAACAGTCTAACGGTGACTTATGAAGAAGCCTGTTCAACACCTAATCGACTTTCTTTACCTTCGATAGATGATACATTCCAGGCCAATCCTGAAGACCTGGATATAACGATTATCAATCCGGGAACTGGATTAGAAAGCTTAGAATTTATATTAAATACAAATTCTGCGATTCAACTTCCCTTGAGAGTTCAACTAAATAATAACGGCGGACATGATGCCCGTGATTATTTTGTCGCGGTGACCTTTGGTAATGCCATGGAGGTCGTGTCTGCACCGGGTAACTGTACTGACATATCAGGCCCGATCCCACCGCGTGTTTTACCCAGGCCTTATTGGGATATCCCGGTACCTATTCCACCAGAAGGGGATTCTCCCACCGTATACCAATGTGACTATGAAGGCTTTGGTGTAGTTACGCCTGTTATCGATGGAGGAGGGCCACTTGATTTAGATTTCATAGTAAGAAGAAACGATGTATCTACCGTTGATGACCTGACTTTCCGCGCTGATGTGGTTGGTGAAATTCAATTAAGTGATAGAAGTGCGCCTAACTTAAGTGATGGTACAGCGTTAATTTTTCCAGCGGTTGTCACGACACCGATTGCTCAAATTGATAACGTTGCAAATAACTACACCCTCGACGGCATCCAGGCAAGAGTCATCGGCTTTGGCTTAAATAAAACCCTTGAAGGGGATTGCACCGAACAGGCAACCGCACCCGGTTTAAATGAAGAAGTTTTGATAGGTGAAGATTGTAAATTTAAAATTATCTCGGGTGGCTGGTTTGGTTTTGATACTCCCGGTTTCGGCATCATTGCAGTCCATACAATTAGTGTGACGGATCAGTTGCCCAGTGGTCAGGGATTTATTAGTCAAACCAATGGTGGAATTGGAACAGTTGGGGGTGCCAGTGACCCTGAAATTACCAATATCACTTTTTCCGGTGCAGCACCTCTGGCAGATGGTGCTTTAGTCGGTTGGACATTTAACCCTGATACAAGCAAATTAACAGAAAAAGACAAATTATTTAAAACAGATATTACAAGCCGAATTCTTAATGCCCCGGTTGATAATTCAGCTGTACCCAACTTACATGATGAACCAAGCTTAAATATATTACATACCACCTTTGATGCGGACTATACGGATTCTTCTGGAAATCCGGGCTTAGTCAGCTTTGGCCCCACAACGGTTGGTTACCCGGCTGAGAGCCTGCGGAGTTTTAATTTAACCATTACTGAACCCAACCTGATAGTTGAAAAAACTGTTTGTAATGAAACCCTGGCAGGTGGCCCGGGTTCCTGTATGGATGCAGACTTTTTAGATTTTGTTAACACGGGTGATACACAGGATATTTATGTTTACAGAATACGAATCACCAATGATGATCCACCTGGGCCACCAACAGGTGTGCTTAGAGCACCTGCTTATAATGTAGTAGTAAGGGATATATTAGACCCCAATGATCTAATGCAGGTTCATCCAGCTGAACCGTCTCCCGCGGCTACCCCACTCACTTTTCCATTTAATAATGATGATGATTTAGATAATGATTCTGATGGCTTTCCCGATGCTTTAGACCTGGATGGTGAGGGCAGAATACTCACGGATAATAATGTAAATGTTTTGCCGGTTGTACCCGGTGAAATTGAATTTTCCTACACCCATACCGATGCGCTATTGCAAATAGATGATGGTGAGGTAGTGGATTTATTTTATAAAATAAATCCCGATGATTCGATCGCGCCTTTGTTATTAATGACGAATACCGTATCCACCGTTTACGATACTTTATTAGGTGATTTCAGTAATCAAAATGTACCCCAGGTTGCAGCAGGAGCAACCGATGGCACCACTGCAAATGTAATAGCAGGTACAGACGGCAGTGCCCGAGTGCTGAGAACATCAGGTGAAACGGCCAGAGTTCAAATACTACCTCTGGTGGTTGAGCGAAAAGAAATCGTACAAACTTCCACACAGCCCGGAGTGGGGCCATTAACGGGTCAAGTTCCAGTCACACCATCTGTAGATGTGGTTCCCGGTGAAGAAGTTGAATTTCGTTTACGCACCTTAATACCCGTGGCCAATTTACGAAATTTCCAGATTAGGGATGAGTTGCCACCCGGTTTACGTTGTGTTGATGCACCAACTATTAACTTAGATCTGCCCCCATTTGATGTTGCAGGTTTTGAGCCGGGAGGTTCATTTACTCCCAGCTGTGATGAAACTGGATTGAATAACGTTGTTCTATGGGATTTTGGTGACCAGGAGTTAACAGATGCCCAGGGTAATAGCCGATTTGAGTTTATAGTTGAGCTTATTGCCAGGGTTGAGAACACCGCATTAACTCAGGCAGGTTGTGTCATTCGAAACGGTGGCAGTGCTATTCCTCAGGCAACGACACCGCCGTTTCAAGTCTGTAATGTTGATAGCTATGTATTAACAAGTTATGTGAATGATCCAAGCCAGGGAGGAAATACAGTTGAAATATTAATTGACCCCGTAGAAGTCAGGATCACCGAACCCCAACTCCAGGTAACCAAAACCTTTGTCGAAGTCGCCTCTGGTATCCCCGGCGTAGACGAAACCCTTATCGATGCAAAAGACATACTCGAAGTCAGGGTTGATATTGTCAATAACGGTGATGCCGATGCTTATAACCCGCAAATTTTAGATGATTTGACGGGGACTAATTATACTTATGCGGGCAATGTTTCAGCCAGTGTTCCTGCGAATATTCCAAATAGTGATGGTGGTATTACTTTACCTTTACCAGGCAGTGGTTTACCGGGAACGAATCGTCCTGTCTTTAGCTGGCCACAGGGTTATACAATTTTACCGGGTGTGGGTAATGCGGTTAGTTTCACCTATCGTGTAGAAATTAATGATACGGTTCAACCCTTAGAAAATCTTCTTAATCTTATTGATGGGAAATGGACAAGCCTCGATAGTACTATTCCTCCACTGAATAGCAGTGGCGTCATTGGGGCGGATGGAACCGACCTCGGCATGCGCATCGGTTACTTCCCCGGTGAAATTACCCCTGATAATGCAATTAATGATTATGTTGCAAATGATACGGACGAAGTTGATGTCCCCCCTTTGCAATTTACAAAAGTTGATTTAGATTTTCTGGCGGATAATACAGATGTCACCAGAACCATTGGTGAACATCGACGTTATCAATTGGAAATTGTTTTACCCGAAGGCGTTACCACCGGTGTAAGCATTACCGATAATATTGCCTTTGGTGATGAGTCCTACGTTCTGGAAAATTTAGCACCCTATGCGGTGCAGTATGAATTTTTTGATATACAAACCATCAATGGCCAACCGGCTATCAATGCCAATGCGGAAACGATTTTTACATCAGTGCCTGCGGATGAAACACTCAATACGGCAGTATGGAATATCGGTACCGTTGTAACCGAAGTTGAAGATGATTCACCCCTTAATTTAGCACCAGTATTTAATCCGCGAATTGTTATTACCTATTTTGCCCGAGTCAATAATGACCTGGTTACCGATGATGGTGATAATTTAAGAAATGAAGCCACGCTACAATACACCAGTGGCCTGGTACCCCCTACGACAGAAACCATAACGGTAGCAACCGCGGATGTTGGTGTAATTGAACCTTTACTGGATGTAACCAAGGTAGCCAGTATCGCCGCAGGTGCTGCGGGTGACGCCGTTCAATATACAGTGACCATTAGCCATAACCCGCTTTCAACCGCCGATGCATTTGATGTCAATATTGTTGACACCCTGCCGGTCAGCCTTAATTTTACCAGTGCCGATAGTTTATTAATTAATGGTGCTCCAACGGGTACCCTCGCACCTCTAGTGGTGGGCCAGCAATTAACCTGGGGTAGAAATAACCTGGGTGATGAAACCCTGGATATTCTTCAGGGGGAAACACTGGAACTGGTTTATACCGTTACCATTAGTGATTTAGTTCAACCCCTGGAGCTTATACAAAACAATGTTGTTGTCGACTGGACATCAATAGATGGGGATATAACCGGACTGGAACGTATAGGTATAGGTGGTTTAAATTGTCTGGCCAGTGTTCCACCCGATGATTATTGTGTCGGCCCCATTAGAGCAGACGTGAATGTTTTAGATGCCAATGAAGTAATTAAAACGGTTGTTAGCGATACCTCACTCATTCCTTTAGATGCGGATT
>Ga0316207_10002240_pt1 | contig 20499 bp, 11 predicted proteins | sample 6weekpyrite_MG_FD_204943 | JGI IMG/M metagenome (GOLD analysis project Ga0316207, IMG submission 204943) | Microbial mat bacterial communities from mineral coupon in-situ incubated in ocean water Damariscotta River, Maine, United States -... | ecosystem: Environmental > Aquatic > Marine >...
CTGACCGGGCTAACGAAACGCTCCGGCTTCATAGAAACGAGGAGAGGATCGCCGCCGGTGGCGACAGAAAGTTTTCCGTTTTCGCCCTCGAACTGCGCACTGAAGGCGAGCAGTCGATCCCGCCAGGCGGCGTTCCACCACTGTTTACAAACGGTCCTCCGTGCCTTGTGCATACGGTCCGGTTTGTCCCAAGGCGTTTGTCCGTCATCACTGAAGATCACATGATGGCGCAGCACGATGCGGGGGAATGCGCCGAGTTGCGGGGACGCCGACAGCGCGTAATGCCAGTAGCCGTCGGGAACCTTGCCGCCGCCGGCGACCTTCCGGCTCTTGCGCCCAACCAGTTGCCGCCAGGTCGGCTTGCCGTGCGCCGGCGTGAAATGCGCCTTGTTCTTCTCAAGCTGGCCATCGGGGAAGAACCGCGCCACGAGCCCGCTCGACAGCGGAAATGCGCACAGGCCGCGCCGTGTTAGTTCGGTTTCCCAGGCCTGCCGCACAAGATCGCTCACCATGTTCGATGCATCGAAAGAGGCGACACCAAGCGTTTCATTGCCGTCGGAGGAAAAGGTGCGGGTTTCAAGCACGGCCAGGCCGGCTTCATCGAAATCGTTACCGAGCGCCATCACGACTTCATGGGCGGCGGCGAAAGTGAGAAGCCGGTCCCCGACAACACGGAAAGGGTGCGGGAACGCTTTCGCGAGCTTTTCGAGAGTGTCGGACGGCCCGCGAAAGCGATGTGCAAAGAGCCACTTCGGGAGTGTCAGCCGGAACCAGTTCGAGAGATAGCTGTCGGTGGTCCGGACCGGCTTGCGGTCGGCCTCGATGGAGCGCGTGTACCAGTCCATGACGGTATTCGCGCCGGAAGCAGCGGATTTCGGGGCGCCTTCGCGCTCTAGGAGTGCCAACAGGCGCCGCAGCCCTTCCGCCCAGCCGAATTCGAACCGCATGATGTTAAGGTCCTGGATGCTCTCCTGCATGCTGCCGAACGGGAACGCATCGATCTTGAGCGGCACGATGAAATCGCCAAGCCTGTGCTTCTCCTGCGCCGCCTGTGCCAGCTTGAGTTCGCGCAGCGTGCCGGGCTTCTTGTTGGCTTCGAGCGTCGAAACGAACAGGAACCGGAAGGTCGCTTCGTCGATGGCTTCCTCGATATTGTTCCAGAAGCGTTCGCCGCCGAGCAGCGCCGTCACATCGCACCAGACTTCATAGCCCGCGATGGAGAGCTGGCTCGCGAGCCACTTGGCGAAGGTATTATCCTCCGGCGTCGCGTGGCTGAGGAACAGCACGCGGCGCGTCTGCGCATAGGATGGCCCGACCCGTCCGGCCGCCGGTGCGGCCATCTGATCTGTCTTCGGAATCTCGGTCATACGCCAGAATAGAACATACCGGCAACATTTTGTATAGGTAAACGCGAGAAACGTAAGCGGTGCGCCGTTCACACGGGCATGGCGTGGTTCCAGGGCAGCAGCTCTTTGATGTCCGTTTGTTTGTGCCCGGCAGCAATGGCTTTCAGGACGGCGGACAGATAGCCGAGGGGCTCAATTCTGTTGAGTTTACAGGTCTCGATCAGGGACGCGATGACGGCCCAGTTTTGTGCGCCAGTGTCATGTCCGGCGAAGAGCGCATTTTTGCGGTTGAGTGCAATGGGGCGGATGGTGCGTTCGACGGGATTGTTGTCGAGTTCGATGCGGCCATCGTCCAGGAACAGGCACAGCCCATCCCAGTACTTGGCGACGTATTTCAGGGCTTCTCCGGTTGGAGATTTGGCCGAGACGCGTGCGCGGCTTTGGGCGAGCCAATCTTCGAAGGTGTCGATGATAGGTTTTGAGCATTCCTGCCGTGCAGCACGGCGTTGATCGGCACTCTGGCCTCGTAGGTCTTTTTCTATGCGATAGAGGCTCTGGATTTGAGCCAGGCCTTCCTGCGCGATTGGGGCTGCGCCGGACTGGGTGACATCGTGCAATTTACGCCGCGCGTGTGCCCAGCAATAGGCCAGCGTCACATCCTGCGCAGGCCGTTTGAGCAAGCGGTTATAGCCAGCATAGCCATCGACCTGCAGGATGCCGCTGAAGCCCTTCAAAATAGTGTCCGCATGCTGGCCGGAGCGTCCCGGCGCATAGGTAAAGGCCACACCAGGCGGATCATCTCCACCCCATGGGCGGTCATCGCGGGCCAGCGCCCAGAAGTATCCAGTTTTGGTGCGTTTGCGCCCTGGGGCCAGAACCGGTGCCGGTGTTTCGTCCATGAAGAGCTTGGTGGAGCGCTTCAGATCGGCCATGAGCGCCTCGTAGACCGGGGTCAATTCGAACGCCGACTTGCCCACCCATGCCGCCAAGGTCGAGCGATCCAGATCGATCCCTTGGCGGCTGTAGATTTGCGCCTGCCGATAGAGCGGCAGGTGATCCGCATATTTTGAGACGAGCACATGGGCGAGCGTTGCTTCGGTTGGCATGCCGCCCGCGATGATGTGGGCGGGTGCAGGAGCCTGGGTAATCCCGCCCTCACAGGACCTGCAAGCGTATTTAGGACGGCGGGTGACGATCACCCGGAACTGGGCTGGAATGATATCCAGCCGTTCGCTGATAACCTCGCCGATGGCATGACGCTCGGCCCCGCAGGCGCAGGAGACGTCGGGTTCGATGACCACCTCCACCCGTTCCAGATGCCTGGGCAATGATCCGCGATTGGTCTGGCGCGGCTTTGGTGGCCGCACGGGCGCGGTGCGCTCATCCGCGTCAATCTCGGCTTCCACCTCCGCGATGGCCGTCTCGATATCCTCCAATTCCAGCTCATATTGGGCTGGATCAATCTTCTCGGATTTGGCCCCGAAGAGCGCCTTCTTGAAGGAGGCGACCAGAGCCTCAAGTCGCGCATTCTGATCCTGCTGCGCACGGATGATAGCCTTTAATTCGGCAACGTCATTGGGCAAATCATCAGGCACAGTCATGCCGGTTTCTATAACAAAACAAGGGCAGAATGGCCCACGCAAACGGCCTTGTGAGTCACTCCGCCGCAGCAGGGGCCGCCACCTCCAGAGGCTGTACACGCCGCCAATCCAAACCCGCGAACAGCGCTTCAAACTGGGCTGGTTCCAGGCGCATCACCCCGTTCTTGATCGCGGGCCATGTGAAGCTGTTATCTTCGAGCCGCTTGTATGCCATCACCAACCCGCTCCCGTCCCAATAGATCAGCTTCAGCCGATCCGCACGCTTGGCGCGAAAGACATAGACCGATCCATCAAAAGGCTTTTGGCGAAGCTGGCTCTGCACCAGAGCAGCCAGCCCGTCATGGCCTTTGCGGAAGTCCACCGGATCACTGGCCACAAAAATCCGGACCTTGTGGGATGGCGTAATCACGTTGCCATGGCCCGCGCGATCTCCGCGACCCGCGCCGCTGGCGTCCCGGCATCAAGACGAACCGTGACATCGCCACTGATCACATCAATTATGCCGGAGGATGTCGCCGCCAAAGGCTGGGCCACAGGTGCAGGCGTCTCAATCTCAACAGGAACAAAATCCATGCCGTCCAAATTTGGCAAAACCAGCTTGCCCTGCCGCGCCATCCGACGCCAATCAGACACCGTGCTGGGGATCAACTCATACCGCCTCGCAACCGCGTTGACCGTCTCGCCTTCGATCAGCGTCTCAGCCACGATCCGCGCCTTCAACTCCGGCGGCCAATTTCGCTTGCCATCCGCCCGACGCGGCACCATTGCCAAAAACTCGCTTATAGCTCCCATCGAGAAACTCCCTGCAAACCGAAGAGGCCTCTGAATCGCAGATCAGGTGTTATGCCGTAAGTGTGGGAGCGGTGCACCGCTTACCGAGAAACACACATTCTTGTGGAAAATCGCGACCCCTGCAATTGGAGCAACCGACCATTGCCGCTCGGTCTTCGGAAACGCTCAGACGTCGCCCAGTACCCTGCCGACAGGCCGGTCAAGGTTGTTGCCGAGATTTGGCAGACGCCCCGCGACATCTTCGAAGCATAGCGCAAACGCGGCCTGTGCCTTGATGATCTCGGCCTCCTTGACGGTCGAACCGTTGTGAACGATCTCCCCTCGTGCTTCCATGATCGAGTTCACGGCGTCGATATAGTCGTCGATCCCGCGTCTGCCTTTCAGACAGATACGGAGCCGCCGTTTGACGCGTTCCGCCACGCCGCGCGCATACGCATCAGTCAGGAGTGTTTCAAAGGCGACAGCAAGTGCGACGACGGCCTCGTCGTCCGTTACACGGGCGCTGAAAGACTGCCGGTACCAATCGAGCGCCGTCACGACACGGGCAAATACCTTACGCCTGACGCGATCATTGCTCGGGGTGTTGACGTGCTCAAGATGTCCGGCCTCAATAAGCTTGAGGGCTTGCGTCAGTCGCCGCTGTGCATCGCGCACGAAGGATAGCCGCAGCGTATCGACACCCAGGGAAAGCGTGAGGTCTGAAAGGCGCGCCAATTCGAGCGCGGCAACATTCATCGGCACGCGTCGCAACTCCACGGGATCGGATTTTTTCTCGCGCGCCTCGCCGACCAGGTAGTGATGAATGTCAAGGGTTTCCCAGTTGTTGACGCTTGCGCTTGTGTAAAAAGTGCCGGCCTTCTTCCCACGGTCGGCAGCAAGCGCATAGAGCATGGCGGCGAGCGCAGCAGACACCCTGATCTTCAGGGTGTAGATGAACTGGTTCTCGAAGTAGGCGCCGGTATGGGACGCCACCCGAACCATCATCAGCGGATTGCTGGTCATCCAGTCCATGTTTCCGGCGCGGGTATGATGTCCGAGATCGGAGGCGTCGATCTTGCCTGCCACACCAATTCTGGAGGCCATGCTTGATAAAATCCGGCGTGTTGAATCGAAGTGGTTGGTCTGCGGAGCAAGACACATGGCCATGCTTCGAAAGTGAAGAAACGCACGTGAACCGCGCTCCCACTGAAACGGGGTTTCGGTCTCTATCCCGAATCCGTGCAACGGGTAGAGCACAAAACCGGGATTACCAGCGCGCGATATGGTCAAGAAGGACAACACTTCCTGAACGATGTTGCCGTGGTTTTTCTTTGCCGCCTGGAACACGAGTTCGTCGATGATCGAGACGCCCACATAGACTTCGGCTTTCCAGAGTGCGCGTGCCAACTCGGACCTTAAGGCCATGAAATGATGCAAAAGGCCGCTATACGTCCCTTTGTCGAGAGCGTCCTCCCCGTCGACGACAAGGTGCTCCAGCGTATCGAACGCGCTCAGTTCATTGTGTTTGCGGCCAAGATAGGCCTCGGCATCGCTAATCGTCTTACCGGCCGGCACTTTTACACTGCTCAGGGACATCTCTCAGGGGCCTTCAAGCAAATGACACTCACTTCACGCACAAGTCTTGATCCCGGCTGTCGAGTGGAGCGTTTGCACATCTTTTTCATCAGTCGAGAGTCAGCCATTCCATAAAGTCCTGCCGCTGCTCGAAGATCCTTCTCAAGGCATCCTTAATTGGCGAGGTGCGCGCAGAAAGATTGATGACCAGTGTGTCCATCGCACGGGTCAAAGGGATCATCGTCCATTGTGCGGCGAATGCTGCGGCCAGGTCTTCCTGTGTGTCAAACAGCCCGCCCAGTTCCTGTGGCGCGTTCATCCATTGCCGATATTTGTAGTCGTAGAAATCATCGAAGGCGTAGTTGATGACGGTCCAGCCTTCGAGTCCGCGGCAAGAGTCGTACTGCACGATCCGCAGCGCATCGCGATCAGTCGGAAACTGCGCGCGTACATCTACGGCTGTAGCATCCCAGACCAGCCCTCCTTCAGCATTTATAGTGCGTCCAGGTACCGAATAGGTGCTGTCCTCGTCGCGAATGACGAGTGACGGCGGTACGCAGGCAAGCAGGTCGACGGGATAGTTGCCGAGTTCCGCGGCTTCGGCTCTCAGGCGCTCGTAGATTGCAGTGTCATGTGCCATGTCGCCTTCGACAATCAGAACGCGCCCGCCATTTGCGTCCGGATTTGGCTCAAGGTCCCAGTTCTGAAGATCAAGTCCCCGCGCAGTATCAGCAACAAAATGCGCAAGATTGGCCTTCATGCGAAGGCAGCGCCGTAGTCGCCGGGGGCGGAATCTGTCGCGGGCAAGGCCTGCGTCCCAGTCCGCAACCGAGGCGCGCACATATTGGTCCACGCCGTCCGCAACGACAATTCGCTCGGGTGGATAAACAGCGCGCAAAATGTCAATCTCGTTGGACGGCCAGTCCTGCCCCTCATCGACAAACACGACATCCCATGCGAACGCGTCAGCTTGCGTTTCGACGATTTCAGCGAGGTCTTCAGGTGAAACTGCGCCGCTCCGGAGGTAGTCGAGAAGAGCTTCTTTATGCCTCTCGTAGTTTTCCAGAAAAGAGTCATCGCTTCGGATGATCCCCAATTCATGCATCAGGCGCCCGATGAAGGCATGCACGGTATCGATGCTGATACCGCCCCTTTCAAGCTGCCGCGGCACACCGAGAAGCGCCATCGTACGACGCATATCTGCGACGAGTGCCTTGTTATAGGTGAGGATGAGCGAGCGCATGCCGCTATTATCATAGGCGCGGTATGCCATCTGAAGCAGGATAACAGTCTTGCCGACACCGCCCCTGCCGCGGATGACGATCTGTCGTTCGCCAAGATCGTCAAGCCACTCTTCCGGCAGCGCCGCCTTCACGATGCGGTCCATTCGTCGACGATCAATGGGCGTTGGTTCAAGTGTCTTCAGAACATGTGCATCTGGGGCCAGGATGGCATTAAACTTATCGTCTGGCCCGAAACTGATCGTCACATAACGGTCTCTTGTGCGGGGTTGTGAAATCTGGCCAATAATATTCAGTATTTTCTCGAAGCTTGCATCGATACCGAATGAATTGTGCGGCCGGTCTGGAAGGTCGGCCTCGCGCAAACCTGAAAAAAAGATCATATCTTGAATGTATGGGGGAGAAAAACCGGCCCTCTCAAGATAGGTCTTGAGTTCAAAAACCTGTTTGAACGCTTTCTCCGTAACGCATTCCCACCCTCTCGGATATTTCACGGAAGCGACCTTGTCATTGAATTTAACGCCGGTCGCATCATGGGACTTGACCTCTATCGCGAGCGCAAAGCTACGAACCGAAGCGGCGCGTGGAATGAAAGGCTCGCCATTTTTTGGATAGAACCGATTCTCGACGTCGAAAGAACGTGGCTCGGAGAAATGTCCAACCACAAAGACATCGATATCTTCATACTGCTGACCATAGAGTTTGAGACTGACGAAGATTTTGACATGGTCATCCGGATGCTGGCTGAGGTCGGGCCACACAGCCAGGATTTGCTTACCAAGATGCAGCGCCGCTTCGTATTCCTGTCCTTCATTTGCGCCTGCCAGTTCGATCAATTCTTGCTCACAATCCCAACTGCTGCAAAACCCTCCGGCTGACAGCCGGAAGATTCCCACGCACTTCAAGTTCATTTTCTACGATGACCCGATACTCTGTGCCGCCATCTCTCAAATCTGCGACACGTGCATTCGCCGGATGGCCTGTCGTCAAAGGTCCCGAGAGGGCAATGACATACTTCTTGCCACCCGTCTCGACGAGGACAGGCGCCTCCAGGGTTTTGCCGGAACCGTATGAGACCGTACTCCCTGCCAAAAAACTCACTTCGTTTTCGCAACGTCGACGGAGATCATTCAGAAGCAGTTCGGTAGAGTTTCTCAGTCGTTTCTCGTCAAAGCCCGGACGCTGACCAGACAAAAGATACTCAAGGAGTTCGACACCGACATGCCGGTCAAGAAGCCGGTGCTCAAGTTTATTCTTGAAGCTCCTCAAGCAGCGATAGCAGGAGCCGTCGCAACCCTCCGGGCAATTCTTCAGAAGGTAAAGCGCCCGCTGAAATAGTTCGAGGCCGCGCCCTGCAATCTGGGTCGCGAACCCCGCCCCCCCTGGCAGCGTGTCGTAGAGAAATATCTCGACCTCCTTGCCTGATTTTCCTCCGATTGTTAGGGCCGGACGAAACTCGGCCATCAATTCTCCCGGCTCAACCTCAAGGAGTTGGCATGCGGCCTTAGCAAGCGCCTCACTGGCAGTCCGGAGCGCTACCTGAGTTGAATAGTGGACAGGCCTCAATTCGATGGGTTTTTCAACGCGCATCGAAAACAGGGCAATGTCGGTGATGAAGTCGGTGCCCAGGACAAGGTGGCGGGAGGGGTTTATCCCATCACACATTTGCTTGTCGTCGGCGTCGGGATAGGGCTTTCGATGGGGCCCCGCGAGGCTTGGCGTGGGTGTCGAACTCGCCTCGATCCGGCCGCACTTCACGCAGTATGTATATCCGTCGTCTTGTGGTCCGGTGTTGGAGACGAGGAGATGCTCGCGCGTGCTCAGGCTTCGGATGCGGTCATTAGCCGGAAGCCAGCCTGCACTGTCACCAGGCGTACCCATCGTGAGTTTGGCGCGGGTGGCATAGCTCGTCTCCGGAATTTCGTCCGGGGATGTCACTTCATCTTCAAAAACGGGATGGGCAAAACCGGGTGGACGCAACCAATAGCGTGCGGGGCCGAAGGTCCCGCTTTCGCCGCAGGCCTCGCAGTCGGCTGTATCTTTTCGGATCACCTCGCCCTGTTCGTAGGTTCTCGCATAGCCACATTCCGAACACTCCATGTAAAGGCGCCGGGATTGCCAGGCTTCATAGCGATCATCTTTCATGACCGAGTAGATCGCCCCGGAGGTATAACATTTGCCGGAAATCCAGACCTGTTTACCGGGGGCGTATTGCGAGAGGGCCACGGGAAGGCCTTGGGACGGCGCGAACTTCATGATGTGGCGGAATGGAGACGAGCGATCTCTATCGAAAACATGGAATGTCGCTACATCCGTCGGGAAAGCGTAGCGCGGCAGTTTTCCGCAATAGAGAAGCCGGTCGAGTAGCTTGTTCGGCTGCGAACCCTGCTGTGGCCGCTCTTCCCCTTCTTCAGCGGCCTCTTCGTCTCCACCGTCATCTTCATCGTCATCTTCGTCGCTATCGTCCGAAGCGTCCGACGCGATCGCTTCATCAACGGCCGTCAGGCAATCATCAACGAAGCTGCCCAGCAACTCGGCCTTGTCGTCATCAGACAGATCGGAGGGCAGCCAGGAGGCGATGCGGTCTCTCAAACGGGCTTCATTTCCGGCGAGCCAGGATGCGAAGTCGTCACGATTCAAAATTGAGTCCGGGCGGCGGAAAGCCGATACGCTCCCAAGAACCGAGAACAGGTCATGAGGCTGGGTTGCGTCAACGACCGGAAGGCGTTCCTGGTGGTAATTTTGAAGCAGGAACGCACGGATATGGCGGCGGGCAATCTCCGGATTATCGAGCGTTAGTTTCGGGTCGATGACGCTGCCACGGATCATCTCGTCTGGTCTGGAAAAATAGTGTTCGTCGTGACTGTCCGCGCTTCCAAACGCCAAGACGGTTGCGACGGCATTGCCGCGGCGACCGGCGCGGCCGGCGCGCTGCTGATAGTTGGCGCGGCCGGGCGGCATGTTTCGGAGTGCTACGCCGGATAGTGCGCCGAGATCGATACCGACCTCCATCGTCGTTGTACTTGAAAGTATATCGATGGCAGCGGACCGCGAACCCGATCCGGTGCCGGCGATTGCGATGTCCTGAAAAAGGAGTTCGTTTTCTTCCGCTTTCGAGAAGACGTCCTCATTCTGGGGCGCGTTTAGTTGCGCCGTGTGTTCGGCAGCAATGAGCGCCATCGGTTGACGAGGCGGGTCAGCCAGCGCTTCGGTCACAGGCTTCCGGTAAAAGCCCTTACGTGCCTGGAAAACTGCATCGGTATTCGGATCGAGTGCGTCTACATTTGCGCTACCGCAGTCGAGACAGGCGGCATGGCCGGGAATTGGGCGGTGGACAGATTTGCAACTGTTGCAGTGGACCCATTCACCGTCGAACTGGAGCGATAGCTCGCTTCCGTTGAGGTAGCGATTGCCCCCCGCATTCGAGCTTGTAAACTTCGACAACAGCACGGGATGCCAGTGATCCCAGAAGGTTTTTCTCGCATTTTTGTCGGTGATGACTTTGTTGACGGCGTCGATTTTCGACTTTGGCTTGCGGGAACGGATTCTGTAGCCTTCGGAGGCACTCCCATCGATCCAGGTTCCGGGCGAGTGCGTCAGACCGAATCCCGTCCAGCAACGCATCCAGAAACGCGCCAAGGCGAGCTTGGCCTCATCGTCTTCGGCAATCCCGGCAATTGAAGGCAGCCCTGTGACGTCGCCACGATTGCCATCGCGCTCTCGCAACGAGGCAAGCGCCAAAGCTTCCATGCCGTAAAACCTGTCAGAGAGCGTAGTAAGCATGCTGCTGAGGAGCGCCTCGGGCGGCTTTTTGGCTCGCAAACCCATCAAGAGTTGAAGGAGTTTCATCGGATCTTCATGGTCGTTGGCGTTGATTGCCTTCTCGACCATTTCCTCGGCTTCGATGAAGTTCTCGTTGAAATGAAGTTCGGGACGAAGGCGCACATTGAGTTCGTGAGAGGCGATCAACACCCCGAGGAACAGGTCGTCCAGATTCAGAAACGGGCCGAGTGCCGGTTGATCCTGAAGCCACTTGAAGCCGGCGATAATGAGAGGCCGGAGAGAATCCCGTTCGGAGAACATTTGTACGTTTGGTGCCAGGCGCGCCGCGACCTGCCGTGAGTCCGAAAAGGCGAGAACCTTTCTTCCCCTTAACGGGGCGAAAGGCGTCGCCTCCTGTGGTCCTGGCGGCTGAATCTGGATTTGGCGGGTCAGCAAGGCCTGAAAGGGCTGGTCACCTTTCGTCTGGTGATCTTGAACATAGCTGCGGCCGAAACGGGCCGTCTTGCCGCATACAGCACAAGGCACAAACTTACCGGGAGGCTCCGGGTTGCCGCCGCCTGCGTCATCGTCATCATGACTGTCCGCGAGGCGGCCTTGCCGGAGATAAACGGTACGCATACGGGGGCCGAGTGTGTGGGGGTTCAGTTGACCGGTTTCCAGGTCATAGCTGGCCGGCTCTGCTGCATCCTCGTGCGCCGGGTCTTCGAGAAGAAGGTCGAGCGGTTCGATAGGAAGGGACTCGCCACCGGCCATCCTAAGCGCCTCTCCGGGTTCCGTCCAAAGGTCTCGCGGCTCGTCAACGTCGTCCGTGTAGGCGCGGGCATAAGCTGTACCGCAGTTCCGGCATGTGAACAGTTCCAGCACACGGGCGCCGCAACCACATTGGTCCATCGGCTGCGAGTACATCTTCCCGCAGATGCCCCCATGTTCATCGTCGGAGATTTCAGTGCATTCAGGGTCCATACAGACCCATAGCCCCGGTAGACCGCGGAAAAAGTTATGGACGCGACATGGCAGGAGGCCCGGCAATCCGGGCGCAGGCCGGGCAACGCTTCCGAGTGCCATTAGGACGGTTACGGCCTGCTCAGCCAGTCGCTCCGACACTCCATCACCAAACAGGAAGGAACCGAGTTCGGCGATAGGTTTCGCCTCTTCCATCGTTGCGTTGACAAGACGACCCATAGGACCGAAATCCTTCAGCGCCTCATAGAGTGCACGTTCTACGGACTCGGACGCCGACGTACCGCGATAATTAAGCAGCCTCCGAACCGCCTCGATCCGGCCCTCCTCTGAATCTGCATCGTAGAATGCTTGCAGTTGAACCGCGGCAAGCATCTCGGCATCTTTCTGTGAACCGGACTTATCGTTCGGCTTAAGGTCAAGAGACCCTTTCACCGGTACGAACGTTTCTGCTGGAACGCCCGTAAGTTGCGCACCGAACTCTGGTGCATATTCGTGGTCACTGAAGCTGGCCGTGGCGCAAATTACCTGAAGTCGCTCGTCCGGAATACCGAGACGATCCCGAAGCCTGCGAAGCAAGAGGCCAACCTCGGCACCAGCTGCGCCGCGATAAAGGTGGGCTTCGTCAAGGACCACAAGGAACGTCTCTTCAGGGTTCTTTTCGAGCCACTCGCGCGTTTTGTCGAAGATCGGCCGCTCAATGGGCCGCATCAGCATGTATTCCAGCATCGAGTAGTTGGTCACCAGAAGGTCTGGAGGAGCAATTTGAACTTCGTGACGTGTCAGGAGTTCTGAGTCGTCCGGAAGCGTCACGGCGCGCACAAATTCCCCTGTGCGCCTGTCCTGCCAGCCCGAACCCTTCTGTCCGAACCACGCAGCCAGATCAGGCTTTGCCGGCCACTTCCCTCTTTCCCTTAAGGCCTTGAGAAGGGTCTCGGCTTCCGCCTTTTCTTCTGCATCTTCACTTTCCGTCCGCCGGAGTACGTCGACATAGAAATCGTCAAAAGACTGAAGTCTTTGCGAGTCTTTTTTGGCAGTACGAACACCGGCATATGGCGTCCGGCTTGTGTATCGAGCAAACCGGGGCGGCCGTCCGCACCAAGACTTGAATGTATCAACGAGGCGCGGGTCACCAAGCAAGGCGCGCAGGCGACCCAATTGGTCGTTCACGAGCGCGTTCATGGGATACATGATCAAAGCCCGCATTGCGGGCTCTTCCGCAAAAGCTGTCGGTCTTTCTTTGGCTTCCCTTGCGAATTTGCCAAGGATCGGCAGCAAGAAGGACTCCGTCTTGCCAGAACCCGTGCCGGTCATGATGACGAGGTTCTTTCCGTCGACGAGGTTCCCCTTCAGCGACTCTCCCTGATGGCGATATGGCGGGTCGTAGATGAGCTTGGGTAGCTCACCTTCCTGCGCACTGAGCCTATTGAAGAGCTCCAAAGCCGCCCCCGGAAGACCAGCCATGGAACCGAAGGCATCACCTGACTGATACTTCGGCGTAGACTCAAGGTAAGGGACGCGATGTATCACGCCATCACGATCGAGAAGCCGCTGCCGCTGGGCTATCAGCGAAGGCGCGCTAATGTGATAGGTGGCCTCGATATAATCCTTCAGCGACGCATGCAGATTCTCGATAGTTTGCTTGATCGTTTGCATCAGGCGCTCCCTCCTTCACTCGTGTCGTCTTCGCGCACGAGCCACAAATCTGTTCGTAGAAATTCTTCCTCCTCGCCTATCTCGGCCGCAGGTATCTCATAGGCAAACAGGCTTTTCTCGCCTGGACGTTTCTCGCCAAGAACCATGAGGCGTCTCTCGGCCCAGAGCGGCAGTGGAGAGAAAAAGTCGAGACGGCAGACGTTCGCAAGCTGTGTAATACGGTATCGCTGCGGTCGGCCGTTCTCCTGATCAATCGCCATCTGTAGGTGCCATGCCGCATCGCATGCCCGCCAACGATAGGTGCTCAGCGGAAGATCAACCACACGGGCAAGTAGACCCGCCTGGAGTTCGGCAAAGCACCAGATCGGCGCACCAAATTCCTGTGGCCGCCGCGAAACGAAAATACCGCTTTGGCCTTTTGGTGCCGTCCACCGCCCTCGATAGTAAGTCGGTCTGGTTTCTGGATCGATGATTACAAGGCCTGTGATCGGTGCGCAGGTTGGCTCCGATGCCAATCGCTGCATTGCTTTTTCCAGGTGCGCGCTTGCGGTTTGTGTCTTCGGCGCTTTTAGCCACTCGCTTTCCGGGAGACGCGCAAGAGCTTCGGATGCCAGAAGTTCCGCAAGGTCCTCTCCGGCTTGCGGCTCGATGTAACGGGTGTTCTTGCTATGCACGACTCGCATTCCGAGGGATTCCGGCAAGATGGAATCGTGGTCTGGAACAATGCCGGTCAGAAACACGCTGCCACTCTTTCGTTCGACAAACGCAGGTGGAGCGGCAAAAACCCATGTCCCTTTGGCATCGGTGTCTGCTGTCGTGACGTCCGATAGCTCCAGAAGATCACCGGCGACAATTAGTTCGTCTGTTAGTTCATCGATCCGCGAAGGAAGGTCGTAAAGATCGTGAAGAGACGAGAGACATTCGACGATGGCAGTTCGAAGAGCAGTTCTTGAGCAAGGGCATAGCATGCCTGCTGTTCGTCTAAGCAAAGCAGCGAGAAACGCATCATCAACGGTCGCAGCATGTGGCTCGATGCCCAGGGCGGACCGGCATTGCGTGATAACTTCCCGGCGAGAGATTTCGGCTATCATGCGTTCACCTCCGGGATGAGGGACGGGGAGCCCACCTCATCTTCCATTCTGCTAAGCACGGCCAGTCGCGCGCCCCTGACAAGAGCTTGATGCGCGCGGGCGCGCCGGATCAGTTCCGGTAGGCTTTCCAAATACCTTTTCTGTAGAGCGTAGGGTCGGACGGCCAGATCAATTGCGAAACGGCATAGCTGCTGGTCCGATGAAATCCGGTAGCGCGCAGCCGTTTCCGTATACCAGGACGACAGCCCGCCGTGGCCGCCGGAAGCGGATGGAGCGTTCAGACGGATTGCACTCGCGAAACCGCTCTTCTGGGCCACAAGTGACTGGAGCCGGTCCAGATGTATTGTCGCATCCAGAGCACTGGATAGCTTTGCCTCGGCGCGGGCCCAGTCCCAGCCTGCCATGATACCGACGAAGCCATGCATAAGGGTATCGGTTACCTGGCGGCGCCGCGCACCGGCAAGGTTCCCCTCAACTCTTGCCTTGTGCCAATGCCTCAAAACGCGCAACAGCTTGATAATGGCTTGCGGAGACCCGCTAATATGGCCGTGGTTTGGCTGGACACCCAGTCCTTCCAATCCTTGTCCGGTCAGGCCGGTGCTGACGACGACCGCGTCCCTGTTCTTTCCGGCCCTTGCGATGAACAGGCCGCCGGGTGATTCAACCGGGACGCCGTCGAGGACGCTTGCAACGTCCAATCTCCGGAAAGAACGCGGGCGCTCCATCTCGCAGAAGTAAAACTGCCTCTCGACGTCTTCGTCGCTGGTTTCGTCAACAAGCCGGACTGACACGCCGTCCCCACTTTGCCGCAGAACCCACCTAAGCGGCCGTACATTATGCTCGAAGCGCATAACAAAGCGCCCGAGATCACCTCCATCAAGTTCGAGAAGTCCCGTTGTCGCTTCAAGATATCGCCATTCGCACTTTTCTCGCTTCAGGAAGTCGGAGAACCGTTTTTTCCAGGTATCTGGTGTAACCGGAAGTTCGAGAGGTCCGCAGACCTGTCTCTCGAAGATCGTTTCTTCTTTGGCATCCTGAAGAATCACACGCGGCGTAACTTGCCGACTTGGCGGACCATAAACCGACAAATAAAATTCGTTCTCCCAGAGCGTGTTCAACGCAGCGTCATAGGGGTCGCCGGATGCAATAAGCCCGGCATGTGAGGCGGTGCCGGGCATCCAGGGCTCTGGCTCGCGCACGCGCAGTTCCAGGTAACCTTCATGAAGTGGCTGGCGCTCTGCACTCGGACCCTTCCGTTGCGCACGGACTGTAAGAACGTGCCGGCCCGGTGGCAATTGTGACAACTGTACAAAGGTCGGCGATCCGGGGCCACGGGCGTCGAGTGTCAGCGACGCTTTGCCGTTGAGCCCGATTTTATATGTTTCGACTTCGTGGTCCGGCATGATCCCGAAACACGGCTTTTCTGTTGTCAGCCATTCGCTTCGGCCCTCTCCGTCCCATTGACGCCCCGGGAAGCCCGCGGGCCAGACACGAATGGTGCGCGCGAGTTCGAGACCCCTCGCTGCTAGCCATTGCGCGTAGGATTCGGTGAGCGCAGTCGGCACGGCCATACGTATTGAATTGATGCCGGGACAGTTAACCTGGCAGGGCTTCATCCCCTCCAGCAGTTGCTCACGTGGCTCCTTCGTCGCGACAATGTATTCGTAGCCGGGGCGCACGATGCGTCCCCCGATTTCCCGCGCGATTCCGTCACGACCAATCCGAAACAGCCAATATGGCCCATCGCTCATGCGGCATTCGCTCTCAAGAAGATGCGTGAGCGTGCCGTTTTGTTTTTCGAAACCGACAAGGGGCTTGTCCGGGTCAGGCCATTGCTTGAGTAAGGCCTGTCTGCGGCCTGACAGAAGCCAGCCCGGAGGCTTCTTGGCAGACGTGCCATTTAGGGTGCATCGCGTGCTTCTGAGGAACTGTCTTACATCCTGGCTAAATGCAGCAATATCTTTGAAACTCGGAATGTCGATCTGCAAGTCCCAGTGATCTTCCCCTTTATAGTGTAGCCGCAGGTCAGGGCGGATATCGGGGCGCTGCTGCTTCTCGGTTGCGCGACCAGCATCTGCTGTATCCCTAGCAGAACGTGGTCCCGAGCCCTTGCCAAGGCCAGAAAAGCGATCAGATACTACGCGGCTGGTCTCATTCAGCCAGCCCCGCGCGTTGCGGATGGATTCAAGATCATGAACGATCCGTTCAAGCGTAGCCGGCAGTAGTGGATCTTCAGTCGGGGCGTCGTCTTTCTGCTGCAGAAGAGCCAAAACCATTCGCCCGACAAGTTCTTCCTGTTGAAGAAACTGCTCGAAACGCGTGGACGCATCATAGGCGTTGGCTGCGATCATCCGGCCGATGGCGGCAGGCTCAATATCATCGAGACGTGAAATCTGGAAACGAAGCACATAGAGCGTGCGCGCGAACTGACGTTGAAGGTATCGCGGCAGGACGGCATGGGTGATCGGCCAGGCGATGATACTGAAATGCGATGCCCATGGCCCTGACGGTTTGAAGCCGTTGTAGTCTTTTCGGAAGCGCGAAAACCAAGCGGACACACGATACCGGTCATTGCTGTCCCAACCCGGAGTAACCTGCTCAAAGGATTGCCAGTACTCGCCGCCTTCATATGTGTATCCGCGTTCGGCCGCATAGATCGTCCAGAGGAGCCAATGCGGTGCTAGGCGAGCGCCGCTGACTAGCCGTGCGCGCAACTGCCGACACACATCCTCGATTTCATCATCTCCCAAGCCATGCTCAAGTGCGAAGAGCGGCAACCCGGAAGCGGCACGACTTTCCGCGAGCGTCTCGAAATGCTGCTCCATTCGCTCCTGCCATTGATCGAGAGGAACGGCCATCGTTAACTACGCTTTCGTTGCTGATTTCCGGGACGATGAGTAGGAGGCTGTTCGGGAACCAAGAGCGCGGCTCTGACTGCCAAACAGGGAAACAAGATCGTCAGTGGTCCACGCGCTGAATTTCGGCCGCCTTGCCGCGCGGGGTTTCATCCAGCGTTCGATGCCCCGCTCGGCAATATCCTTTGCTGAAAGTAGTGTGCTCGTATCAGGTTCGCCGTGTCCGGTGCGCAAGATCGACGTAGCGTTCTCCGCCAGCCGTGAAATAAACACTTCGCGTTTTACACCGTGCCTCAGCATGTCTTCCTTAAAACCGAGTGCTGACAACGCCGCACGCGTTGTACGCAAGCGCCAATTCGGACCCTGTCCATAGCGATGTTGATCGGCGTATGTGTGGTCAATATCGCGAAGATAATCTCGAAGTTCGACAAAAAGACGGTCTGGGATGTGAAAATGGCCCCAGCCTCCGGTGTAACCAATCGACTCCAGGTACTGTGTGCCATCAAGTTTGAGGCGGTTGTAAACCGATGAGCGCCCCATCGAAGACGAAGTCGTAACGGCCAGCAAGCGGGCATGTTTATCTTTCCCGGAGATAATTCCCGTCGTGTTGCCATAGGCCGCCGCGAAGTCGTCATAAAGATCGCGGCTTCTGAGGAGGCATGCCATAAGTTTACCGCCCAGCAATGCATTATAGGGCGGGATCGCACCGAGTACGTAAGCATCCATGATGTTGACAAGGCGTGCGCTGCGGTCTTTGGAGGTCCAGCCGATCAGTTTGTCCCTGACGGCAAGGTTGAACACGGGATCACCAATTGCAATGAGCCCCATGAGCTTACCGTTGTTCTCGTCCCATACGACATACCGAAGTCGTCGCCCAAAGCCGTTGGAAACCGGTACTGACCAAGTAAGTGATGCCAGCCGAAAGAGGTCGCCGTTGGTTGTGCCGGAAGAAACGCGCTCAATGACAGGCGAAATGCGATCCGGGTCGACATCCCGACCCGATGCAAAGTAGGGAAGAAGCCCTTCTGCCTTCTTTGCGATGAATGTGCCGTTTTCTTTGAGACGGTCTTCACGTTGTACGCGATGAAGCGCGCGAACAACATCCTTCCCTTCACCGTCTATGGTGAGTTCGCCACTCTCGGATTTGGTGAAGCCGATACCCCGGAGATGCCTGCGCAACTTGCGCTTTAGGTTCGCTTCGCGCGAGGAAATGCTAACAATTGAATATATCTTGTCGGGCAATTTGGCTGCTCCCTCCTGCTTTTGTTGGGTCTAGCAGATCCTTCCATTGCCCGCCTCCCCAAATTCGTCAAAAAATCCATTCCATCTCTGCCATATCCAGCGCCATATGGGAAGTTTTTTCTCATGATAACATAGATTTACGATGACATCCTGCTGAGGTTCTGCCCTGCTTCGCTGGAGCCGTCCGTCACCCCTCACGTTGTGACAAGGGGTGCGGCTGCGACAAGAAGCACGGCGCCCCGATCTCTGCTTTTCTGGTGAGTTCCGGGCATGTATGGAAACAACCTCAAGCGCGGGCATTATAATACCCGCGAAGCGATCTCATGGGTCATATCTTACCCGCAAAATTGACTTCTGCCTACTCTTGTGCCTACAATGACCACTTAAAGACCCGCGAAGCTGTTTTGTGGGTCATAAACGACCCAGTTGGGACATGGCATGAAGCGGACACGCAGCTACTCACGCGTCACAAAGCAGGCGCTCTCGATTCTCGGCAAGCTTGTAAAGCTTGGCCGGGTGGAGCGTGGCCTGACGGCAGCCGAACTCGCCGAGCGTGCCGGTATCACCCGCAAGACGCTGCGCCGGATCGAGTATGGCGAGCCTGGCCCCGAGATCGGCACTGTCTTCGAGGTCGCCGCGCTCGTCGGTGTGCGCTTGTTTGAGTTCGACGAGCGCACACTCGCGATGCACAACGCCCGCCTCGACGAGAAATTGACTTTGCTGCCGAAGAGCGTTCGACCCTCCGGGCGGGAGGTTGATGATGACTTCTAACCGCAAAGCGCCTGATGGCGCCTTCGTATGGATATGGCTTCCGAGCAAGACCGAGCCTGTTGTCGCCGGACGGTTGACGAGAGAGGGCAACCGCCTCACCTTCAACTACGGCGCAAGCTATCTCCGCCGTAAGGACGCGATTCCGATCTACGAACCGGAGCTGCCGCTGCGGCAAGGCCTCATTGATCCTCCCGCCGGCATGGACATGGCCAGTTCTATCCGCGACGGCTCGCCGGACGCTTGGGGGCGTCGCGTGATCATCAACCGCCTTGTCGGTGCAAAGGCGGCCGAAGATGCCGACAATCAACTGAACGAACTCACCTTCCTGCTTGAGTCGGGCTCGGACCGGATCGGCGCGCTCGACTTTCAGGAAAGCCCCACTGAATACGTCCCGCGCCTTGCGACGGCCGCGTCGTATGAGGAACTGCTCACCGCGGCCGAGCGGGTCGAGAAAGGTCTGCCGCTAACGCGAGCGCTCGATCAGGCGATCAATCACGGCACCTCCATCGGCGGCGCGCGGCCGAAGGCGCTTATTGAGGGCAACGACAGAAAACTGATCGCGAAATTCTCGTCCTCGAACGATCTCTATAGTGTCGTGAAGGCTGAATTCATGGCCATGCGGCTGGCCGCATCCTGCGGCCTGAACGTCGCCTCGGTCTCGTTGATTGAGGCCGCCGGTAAGGACGTTCTGCTGATCGAACGCTTCGACCGCTCGAAGGCGGACGATGACTGGCAGCGCCATGCCATGGTGTCAGCCCTCACCATGCTCGGCCTCGACGAGATGATGGCACGCTACGCGTCTTACGAAGACCTCGCAGAGATTATACGCCACCGCTTCACCGATCCGAAAGACACACTGCGGGAACTCTATGGCCGGATTTGTTTCAACGTCCTTTGCGGTAACACGGACGATCATGCCCGCAACCATGCGGCCTTTTGGGACGGCAAGATGCTGACCCTGACGCCGGCCTACGATATCTGCCCCCAGGGCCGTGCCGGCAACGAAGCCGCGCAGGCGATGCTGATCACCGGCGAGAACCGCATGAGCACGCTTGCCACATGCCTCGCCGCCGCCCGTCACTTCCTGATCGGTGAAGATGACGCCACCGCAATAATCGAAGGGCAACTGGCGACCATCACCGAAAACTGGGCTGCCATCGCAGACGAAGCGAAGCTGTCAACGACTGACCGTACTCTGTTTGCCGGACGGCAATTTCTGAATCCCTACAGCGCCGAGGGCCTCGAAGACGCGCACGTCGCGCTGTACGAGCTTTTCTCCGTAGCGCGGGCGGCGCTGATCGACTAAACGGCACCAAACTGCGCGATCCACCTCATCCCCGTGTTCATGCTGATTGTGATGATCGCCATGCCCATAATCATGATCTCCCGCTAGCACATCAAATTTGGCCTCAAAGGCTGATCAGATGGGTCATGAGGTTCTTCTGATGGTTGTCGGTCAGAGCATCCGAACTGCCCGATCTGAGGTGCCCCTAGTTTCCTAGACACCTGCCTCGTTCAGTTTCCGCTGTCTGATTTCGAAGTCAACGGGCGACAGCATGCCGTTGTTCGTGTGCTTGCGTTTCGGGTTGTAGAACAGCTCGATGTAT
>Ga0316207_10002241_pt1 | contig 20486 bp, 19 predicted proteins | sample 6weekpyrite_MG_FD_204943 | JGI IMG/M metagenome (GOLD analysis project Ga0316207, IMG submission 204943) | Microbial mat bacterial communities from mineral coupon in-situ incubated in ocean water Damariscotta River, Maine, United States -... | ecosystem: Environmental > Aquatic > Marine >...
CTTTCTCGGACAAGATACAAGACAGGATACAGGCAACAATGGCTAACTCAGCACAAGCAAAGAAACGCGCTCGCCAGGCAGAAAATCATCGCCAGCATAACGCCAGCATGCGTTCATTAATGCGTACGCGCATCAAAAACGTTGTTAAGGCAATTGAGTCAAAGGATAAAGATGCTGCTAGCGCTGCTTACAAGCTCGCCGTTCCAGCTATCGACAGCATGGTAAGTAAAGGTTTAGTACACAAAAATAAGGCTGCTCGTCATAAAAGCCGTCTTAATAATCACGTCCGAAATATGTAATGTGACGTCCTTAAGTCACTTAAAGTGACTGAGGTAGTACTTGCCGACGCTCGAAGAGATTCTGCAAGCATAGATTATAGAAAAGCCGCTCACTGAGCGGCTTTTTTTGCTCTGACCCATAAGATAGGTAGAGTACTCATAATGACCAGAACTATCGGAGGTGGTTTAGGAAATCCCTGATGAAGCTCATAGAGGTTCTAAGGAGAACGACAAGGTTCTATACTAGACCTAAACCTTTAGTTCTACCAAGGCATAAAACTATTTATCTTATTCATTGGTCGCGACACACTGTAATTCATCACTGACATATCGTGACGCATTTGATTCATAGATGCATTCATACCACGTGTATTCGCAACCATTTCACGCATAGCCACTGTTTGATGATTTGTGTTTTGTGAGATGACTTGTACGCTTTCTGATATCTCTACCATGTTTTTAGACATCGCCTCCATATTTCTCGACATCTCATGTGCATCCTGCGTCAAACTATAAATTAGGTAGAAGCCATAGCCCGCCAATAAAATAAACGCAAACAATGATGGGTAGACAATCATTTCCCAACGTTTAGCGCTAGCCGAAAAAGTATTCGCGAGCATTTCCATGCTCTTCCCCATACAATCTTCCATCGACTTTGACTCAGCCGTTATCTCTTCACGACACTTTTCACAGTCCTCCTTGCCGCAATCACTGTTCTCACACGTTTGCGTTGACACACCTTCTAACGCATTTTTTCCATCACTCATAGCAGACTCCTAAACTCAAAAATATAATACCAATGCAATACTTAGATATCCGTCTCTACAAGTATCAATTGATTTAAAAATCACCATCTGCACCGCGATGCATAATAGCGAGAATTGTTTCTTTCACTTTTTCAGCTTCAACTTTTAATGCAGGTGGTAATGGCGTTCCACCATGAATCATCAAATCCATATTTAAAGTATAAAGCCAGACTTTACCCTGTTTGTCCTCTACCATTGCAACACGACATGGCAAGTAAGCAGAAAAGGCATCACTGTAATCCAGCATTTTTACTGCCGTTAACGGATCACAGAACATATAAATTTTTAGTGTGCGGTAAGGCTTACCCAACATAGCCTCAACTTGTTTGCTCAGTGGCAGTTCACCAACATTCTTTATGTTGTACTCATTCGCAACTGCACGCATTGCCTCTTCAGCATCCCCAGAACTAACGCCATCAGCAAGCGGAACCCGCCAAACCGTTGCTTCAGCAGCATTGCCAGTCGCTAGTACGGTCTTCATCATATCCAGATAAACTTCTCCGGCCTTCTTATCAAATCCTTGTACTGCTTGTATCTCTTTTTGAAAATAAATGCCCGATGCCACTATGATGGTAACTAAGATAAAGCCTATTACTGCAAATAATCTCGACAGAAATCCCATCTTTGCTCTCCTTATTTTTCGATAATTGGCAGCAATATATAAAGCTCTATATATTATTTAAGCTGCGTAGGCGTTCGTTAATACGTTCCGATTGCTCCCGATCCATCTGGTTAACTAAACCATGGAAAAAAGCAGCCTGCTGCATATCCTTTTTATCAATTAATAATAAAGTGACTTCAGTATACGCGTTCGCAGCTTCCTTCCATTTGGCCTGCATATAATAGATATTACCCAGTTCACCCCATGCATTGATATTATCCGCATTCGTAGTAATGATTTTTGAATACAGAGTCTCTGCCTGCGCAACATCTCCAGCCCAATAAGCTTGGCGCGCCCCTATCAAAGAGGCATCAAATGATGCAGATGTATCTGCTGCTGCCATCCGATTCATGCCAGTATCATGCTTATGCTCATCCCCGAAAAAAATAAGCACCGATCCCATCAAGATAATAAAACCCGCCGCGATCAATAATAAATTTCGCATTGCCATTTTCATCTCCTTATTTCCTCAAATAACGTAAGCTATTAACCATGTAAAGGTGCTTGTAAGGTTTGTAAATATTCATCAATCCGTTGTGCTTGTGCGGGGTCAAGTCCAATCACGATGTAACGTAAATACATCGCCTGAGGAAAGTTCCCTTTTTTCAATAAAATAAGCGCCGCCTCTGTATAGGCGGTAGCCGCTTGTTGCCATTTCGCTTGCAAGTAATAAACATTACCTAACTCACCCCAGCTGTCGGCATTAATTTCAGCCATTTTTATTTGTTCTTTGTAAAGTGCTTCAGCCTTCGGTAAATCTCGTTGCCAAAAAGCCTGTCGTGCATAAGTAAGATTAACCCCACTTCGTTTGACCTCAACTACGGGCATCTCTACCGCGCTCTCCATCTCTATTGATTCAGCCGCTACGATTTCAGGAGCAACCATTGCATCCTTAGTAATAGCAGGCCCAAGCATGACTGCCGATTCGTTTACGGGCTCTTCAATAACCTTTGTTGTCGCCTTGGTATCGATAACATCCACTGCTGGCTTCTTGCTTAATTCTTCATCTTTAACCGCGGGACTCTCTTCCTTTACAATGTCGTGTTGTTCTTTTTCAACAACAGGTTCAGGATCCGGTATTGCGGCAACAACATAATTGGGTTTACTGTTTTCTTCATTCGTCTTACTTGGCTCTACTTTAGGCATCGAGACAGCAACAGATTCATCCTCTTTACCAAATGTGAATAAATCATTTAGCCATGCTTGTGCTCGTTGTACTTTTATTTGTGCTTGTTGGGTACCGTCCTGAACCTGAGGCCACCACATACTCTGGTAATACCAGGCAGCTCCCGCTGCACTACTGAGTAATACCAAGGTAATAACAAAACCTGTAAAGCCAGATTTTTTAGTCACTACCGGACGTTCTTCGACGACTTCATCCATCACCACTTCGTCTTTAACTTTTGTTTGTTCTTTTCCTGATTCGTCTTGTGCGTCACTCATGTTCCTGCACTCTCCTAAATTACTGATACAAGGCACTGGCAAAAGCATCGAATTCATTCGAGCCTTTACTGCCGCGCCACAATTCAAAAACTGCTAAGCCTTCACTCATCGAACGTCGATAAATAGTTCGTTGGTGAAGTCGTTGCGGTAACAACGTCACACCCGGCAATTGCGCTAATGCTGCTTCAGTATCATCCGATTCACGCACCGCATGGTGCGTATCCGCACGATTAACAAAAACATAAATAGCTAAGTCACCAGATATTCCTTCACGTGCTTCACGAACTATTTTTAAAAACCGCTGTGTTGCCCATACATCTGGCTGACTAGGTGGCACTGGAATAATAATTTGATCCGCATGTCGTATTGCCTCACGCATACCATCTGAATTTGCCGCTCCTACGTCAAAAATAATTTCAGATTCAATGTCTTTATCTAAATTTGGCATTGTTTCTGCCGTAACATTTAATTCTGGTTCATGACCCTCATCTTTTCTAATTTGTGCAACATCATACAATGTTAATTGCGGGTCAAGATCCACTGCCTGTACGTCAAAACCACGATCAGCTAACCAAATAGCAAGATTGAAGCTCACTGTGCTTTTTCCAGAACCGCCTTTAAGATTTGCAATAACCGTGATCATTTTACCAACGCCAACCATTCCCAATATTCGGGTATCCAAAGAAATCATTATAATACGGTCGGCGATAACCTTGACCGTAGAAGTCATCATAAATATTACCGTGATACTCCATAATAAAATGCGTATCACCTGATGCGGTCATTGTACCTCTAACATTCCAGCCGAGATTGTTATTTCTATATGGTTGTTGCACATATGCCGGCCATGCATTCGGCCAGTAACCACTGCGGTTTGGCATGTAACCATAAGGACCATTCCACCATGCCATCGCTTGATTAGTCGACACCAGCAACAATATCAGTGGCACAAATCTCATTTAAGGTTTAACCTGCCTCTGTAACGGTGCGGGTTGAGGTGGCTGCGCCCTGCGTTGATAATCTTTAGGAATATTAAATAAAGTGGATTTAACTTTTCCAACCTTAATATCACGCAGCTCCCTGACATAACCATCCGGGTGCTCCTCACGAATAACCAATTTCAATTCCCGGTCATACCATTGTAAAAATTGGGCTCGCTTACCATTCGCACCCATTACTTGCATGCGCCATTTTTCAGCCTTGCGTTTACTTACCTTGTCGTCACCAAGCAAAAACATTTCAACTGCTGAACCATCTGCAAAAAATTCCCGCACCGGAAGTTCACGCACCGGATCTATCCAATGCAAAGTATGAACTGGCCGACCTTTTACAACATGGCTGAATTCCCATTTCTCTGTTTCAATACCATTCACAACTTCGTCTGCAAGTTTACGGCAAAGTGTGCCTGGCAATTTATCGCAAGGACTCTTATTACCTGTCACCCGACGATCAGGGAACGCCGGGGCATATTGTTCAATAAATACTTTTTGTCCGGGAAATAACATTACTCGTTTATTCTCATCCGGATGAATAATTTCAATAAATTTACGACCGTCCTGTTCATACTCATTGCGAATCGCATCTTGAGAAATATAGATACGTGTTTGCGTCACACCCTGTGGTGTAATTTGTACAGCGGTCGCTGAAAATGGCTTACCCGCATCTTGTGCGACAACAGTGTTGATCACCATGACGCCTATCATCGTCAATACAATATGCCTTAACCAAACCATTTTACTTTCCTCACTTAAATCAACAATAAAAACCGGATACACGCTCGGCTAAACAGCCGAACGCATACCAACGGATCTTACTTAGCTGGTGCTGGTGCAGCTGGCGCTTGTGGCGCATAGCCGTACGGTGCAGGTGGGTAACCGTATGGTGCAGGTGGTGCATAGCCATATGGTGCAGGCGCATAACCTGGACCGTAACCACCATAGTATGGGTTACCGTAACCACGACCGTAGCCGTTACCGTAACCACGACCATCGCCATAGAAGTTACTATTACCACTACTACGACCGCCCATGTTGAAGGACATATTGCCATCACCCCAACCATTGCCGTTACCCCAGCCATTACCATTGCCCCAACCATTATTGCCATAGCCATTGTTCCAAGGACCACCGCCATTCCATGGGCCACCACCGAAGGGTCCCCACCATGCTTGCGCAGTAGAAAAAGGTACAGCAGCAGCGCCAACAATAACGGCAGCAACTAATAGTTTGCTTACTTTCTTCATAATACTCTCCTCACATTGTTGCAGTTCACATTAAATGCAGACTACGCTTCCCTCAAGGTTGCAGACAAAAAGTACGGGAAGAAGCACTCATCGCCTGTAAAAAATAGTTACCAAAAACCGTGCCTTCCTAACCACGGTCCATAAGTTGCAGTTCCCGCCCACCAGGGTAAGCCGCCATGTGCCTCGTAGTACGGATTAAGTTGCTGCATATAGCGTCTATATTCATACTGTCGCTGCGGAATAATATTCAGTGGCGCAACATGAAATTGTTTTGGCAAAACGCCCGCAGGCTGCGCAATATGTGTGCGTCCACTAATACTATTTCGCTTATTTATATAGCCATGTTGCTGATGCTGTGACCGCCACGGATTATATTGCTTCGAATAAACATCCCTTACTGGCATCATCGCATTGTCTACTGCTTGCACTGCACTCGTACAAAACATTCCCGGCAACATCATGATCAACAAAGGATACTTAAACTTCATTTTACAGTTTTCTCTTGTTGTTCTTCAGTGGGTGGCTGCATCCACATAGGAGGTTGCGGTACATTCTGACGCTGTTGCACAACCCACTCCGGGATCGGTGGTCGCTGTGGCGGACGTTGTGCCCACTCAGGACGTGCCGGTGGTTGCGGTGCATTCTGACGTTGTTGCACAACCCACTCCGGGATCGGTGGTCGCTGTGGCGGACGTTGTGCCCACTCAGGACGTGCCGGTGGTTGCGGTGCATTCTGACGTTGTTGCACAACCCACTCAGGGATCGGTGGTCGCTGTGGCGGACGTTGTGCCCACTCAGGACGTGCCGGTGGTTGCGGTGCATTCTGACGTTGTTGCACAACCCACTCCGGGATCGGTGGCCGCTGTGGCGGACGTTGTGCCCACTCAGGACGTGCCGGTGGTTGCGGTGCATTCTGACGTTGTTGCACAACCCACTCCGGGATCGGTGGCCGCTGTGGCGGACGTTGTGCCCACTCCGGACGCGCCGGTGGTTGCGGTGCATTCTGACGCTGTTGCTGAACCCATTCAGGCACTTGAGGACGTGGCATTTGTGATTGATACGGCCCTGGCGGTGACGGTACAAAGCCTTGTGTCTGCGCAGCTGTTTCAGCCATCACAGAGGTCGACATGACCACACTCACTACTGCTGTTGCCAACAGTGTCTTTGTCGGTTTCTTCATTACTATTCCCCGTTTCACTGATTTCATTCGTCAATATCCTGTTTTAACTGGATGCCACGTCTCATCCGCGACTTTTTCTTAGCAACCTTTTTCTTGGTTGTGGCTTTCTTAGTAACCGACTTCTTCACGACCTTTTTCTTCGTTGTTGCTTTCTTTGCAGCCGGTTTCTTTTTCGTAACCACTTCTGGTTTGCTTACACTTTCGATAACCACATCTTTTTCATTCTTGTCACTCTCGCTTTCTACTTCAGGCACTGGCGGTAGCTGAGGTGGCGTATCGTCAGGTTCATTACCACCAGAACCGTCTGAAGGTTCACTGCCATCTGGCGTATTACCACCATCAGGTTCTGTTCCCTTGCCAAACAAACGCGCCCACAATGCGAGAATAAAATCCATCAATACACGAACAAAGCTCTCTATCGCGATTGAACCTTTAACCAGCGCATCGCCAATCATGTACTCGCGATCAATGCGCTTTTGTCTGCGCGACATGGCGGCCATTTCCGGATCATTCAAAGCACAATCCGCATCACCGTTCTCTGGTGTGACACCCGCCATTTGATAAAACTGTTGCTGCGCACTAATACAACCAAGCGGAATCACGATAAGCGTCAATACCGTGGCAACCGCTGTACCAAATAACAGGCTCGCTGCCATACCCTGAAAAATCGGATCCGACACAATCGCTGCTGCGCCTGCCATCAAGGTAAGTGCCGTAATCAAAATCGGCCGCATGCGTGTTTGACCGGCTGATATAACCGCCTCTCTGATCGGTGTACCACGCTCCACTTCATTATTCACAAACTCAACGAGCAAAATTGAGTTCCGCACAATGATCCCCGCAAGCGCAATAAAACCAATCATTGATGTTGCAGTGAATTCTGCACCAAGAAGCCAGTGTCCGGGTATGATCCCGATCAAGGTTAGGGGAATTGGTGCCATAATTAGGCCACCAATTCGAAAATTTTTGAATTCCCAGACAATTAGTCCATAGATTAAGAGTAATGCGGCCATAAAAGCGCCACCCATATCACGGAAGGTCTCATAGGTCACCGTCCATTCACCGGTCCACTCGAACCCTGAAACATCATCACTGGCAGGTGGGCCGAGCAAACCACCGGGCATACCCGTTATTTTCACACCATCGGGTGTCGTGTAGTTTTCCAACAGATCTTCAACACCAAACATACCGTAGATAGGTGCGCCAAGTTCACCTTCCATTTCACCCGTGACGTATTCAATCGCACGAAGATCCTTGTGATAAATAACCGGCTCTTCAATGTGTCGAACAAAACGTCCCAATTCAGCCAAGGGTAACGGCGTACCATCACGAGCACGAATCGGTAAATTACCTAATCGTGGAAGTTGCGCTCGCACCGCCAGAGGTACTTGCATGACAATCCAGGTTGGCTCCAGTACTGCCTCACGCTTTACATCACCAAGACGGTAATCGCCCATCGCCATATCGAGGTTACGATTAATATCATCGACACTGATACCGTGACGCACTGCTTTTTCAACATCGACCTCAAAACGCCAGAACTCATATTCACCGGTTAGATAGTTATCGACATCAACAACGTATTTAGCCTCTTCAAACATCTGTGTCATGTCACGTGCTACCTGACGACGCGTCTGTGCATCCGGCCCATAAACTTCAGCAACCACCGTTTGTAAAACAGGTGGCCCAGGTGGCATTTCAACAACCTGAATACGTGCATTAATATTATTGTTACGGATGTATTCCCACAGTAAATGTCGCGCCTCAACAGCAACTTCGTGACTACCGCGATCACGATGTTCCTTGTCTGTTAGCATGACCTGAATATCCGCTTGCCATGCTTCTCTGCGCAAGAAGTAATGCCGTACCATGCCATTGAAATTAAACGGTGATGATGTGCCTGCATAATTTTGCATGGCTGTTATTTCAGGAATTTGTCGTAACTCCTGAGAAAGTTGTGCAGCGAGATTTGCCGTAACAGGTAATGCAGTGCCTTCTGGCATATTGATAACAACATTGAATTCCGGCTTGTTATCAAATGGCAACATCTTTACTGTTGTCGCATTAAAGTAAAACATTGAGCATGCCATGAAGGTCAACGCAATCATACTGCCAAGAAAAGCCAGACCCAAAGTTCGGTTAGTGCAAAGCCGCATCATGATCGGTTTATAAAAACGCCCAATCCATTCACGCGATGCTATTTCACGTTTCTCCGCTTTCTTTAATGCGGCCAATTTAGGACGTACTCGCATCGCCAACCAAGGCACAAAGACAAATGCAGCAATCAAAGAAAAGAGCATTGCGGCTGAACCCAGCACAGGGATAGGCCGCATGTAAGGCCCCATCAAACCACTCACAACACCCATTGGTAACATCGCAGCAATAATAGCTAACGTTGCCAGAATCGTCGGGTTACCCACTTCCCGCACGGCATCAATGGCAATATCAACCGTGGTCTTACCTGCTTCAAGCCAACGCCGAAAAATATTTTCCACAACAACCGTTGCATCATCGACAAGAATGCCAATAGAAAATACCAAGGCAAATAGGCTCACACGATCAATCGTATAATCCAATATCCATGCAGCCCAAACCGTAACAAGAATAACAATCGGAATAACCGCAGTGACAACCGATGCTGCACGTACACCAAGACCAATCAAACACAAAACACTGACTGCCACCGCAGCTTCAAACAGTGCTATTAGTAATTCGTTAACCTTCTCATCAGCCGTACGTCCATAATTACGTGTAATAGTGACATTGACATCATTCGGAATAAGCGTGCCTTGTAGAGAATCCAGTTTAGCCAGAATAGATTCGGCAACGGTGACACCATTCGTACCAACCTTTTTTGCCACCGCAATTGTTACTGCCGGTACGCCTGTAGCGAGTGGCACCAGATCATTGTCTTTATGCCCACTATAAAAGGTAACAAGTTGTGATGAGTCAGCCGATGCTTGTTCAACCAAGGCAACATCACGAACATATACCGGCGCATCATCACGAATGCCAATAACAAGATTTGCTACATCCTCGGCTGTTGTCAGGAATGCACCACTGTAAACTGTAAATGTTCTATCAGCTGCTTCTATTCCACCAGCATCCAATTCAGTATTCGCCGTGCGAATAGTCTGTGCCAATTCATCCAGTGTGACCCCATGACCACTTAAGCGCTCAGGCGATGCTTCAATACGGATTTGTTCACGTCGACCGCCTGTAACAAAACCATTGCCCGTATCGGGCACTTGACCAAGGCGTTGTAGTACATCCAGTGACAATCTACGCAGCGTTGCGTCATCAACTGTTTCAGACCACAAGGTTGCAGTGACAATAGGCACATCATCAATACCAACAGGTTTGACCAGCGGCATCGCAACACCGGGAGGAATACGATCAAGGTTCGATTGCACTTTGTCATGTACCTTAACAATCGATGCACCCAGCTCTTCACCCACTTTAAAGCGCACTGTGACGATAGCAGCACCACGCATCGTCGCCGAATACACATGGCGAGTGCCAGGAATTTCGTCCATGATGCGTTCAAGTGGTTCAGTGACCAGTGTGGTCACTTGCTCGGCTGATGCGCCTGGATACTTCACGTAAACATCGACCATCGGAACAGAAATCTTTGGATCTTCCTGACGAGGGGTAAACATCAAACCCATTATGCCTATCGCAAGGAATGCAAAGATCAATAACGGCGTGACCGGCGAATCAATAAATTGCTTCGCAATACCACCAGCAACCCCGGGATCAGGCATATTGTGCTGTGCTGAATTATTTTCTTTCATAATAAATACAAATTAATTATTTTTTTAGTTATTTTGGCAAACAATGTTTTTTAATATCGCGTCGCTGTGACTGCTTGGCCAGCTCGGTAACCCGGTGGTGGCGCTGCCAAAATTTGTTCTCCGGCACGTAAGCCTGATAACACTGGCACAAAACCATTCCCCAATGGTTCACCAAGACGAATTAATCTTAGTTGCGTTTTATTATCTGAACCAAAAACAAAAACAGCAGGTAAACTACCGCGTCGAATTGCCGCGTTGACTGGAATAACCGGTGTCAGTTGTCCTCTCCCGTTGCCATCTGGCAGCATCACTTCCGCATACAAACCAGGCCCACCCGGCGTCCCTTCAGGTAAATCCAGCTTCACCGTCACTGTATGACGATTGGCATTGGCGGCAGGATAAATCTGCGCAATACGTGCTTGAATTAGTCCCCCGACATCCAAACGTGCAGGAATCGACATACCTACCTGCAAACCACCGACAACACGTACAGGTACTTCAACCTGTATTTGCAGACGACTCACATCAGCAATACTCACCAGTGGCTCACCAGGTTGCACCGTGTCACCAATTTCAACAAACTTCTTCGTTAATACCCCAGCAAAAGGAGCCACCGTTCGTGCATCACGTAGTTTGGCTTCTATTGAATCGATACCAGAGTGCGCTTGTAACAGTTGTGATTGCGCTTTTTGCACACCTGAACTCTGACCATACAAATCTGCCTGTCTTTCAAGCCATGGGTTACCCAACCCCATGCCACTACCAATACCACGAGTAAAAAACTGATCAAACATGGATGGCATACCCATGCCTGGCATACGTCCAATGTCGCGTGATCTCGGTGCCCATAATTCTCGTGAATATTGAACCTGACTATTCCGCAACATGCTTTCAGCCGTGCCTAATTGAGCAATAGCACGACGACGCTCGGCCTCAAGACCATCATCACTCAAACCAACAATCACTGCTTGTGAAGTAAACCAGTCTCCTTCCCTGCCACCAAGATATTCAATACGCCCAGGTAGCTGCGCCGTAAGGGTCACTTCGCGCATCGCGACGACCGTACCACCGAGGATCATGCTGTTATTTTGTGGCGTTGCCATAACACGATATACCCCAGCCGCTCCCGAATAGAGTTGACCAGTCTGCATTGCTGGATAAGCTTGATAAGGGATTGGCCCAGCGGGGGGCATTGCTGCGAGTGAAATTGGAATCACAACCCCTGTTGCTAATAACACACTCTTTATAACTTGGGCGTACATACTCGTTCCTTCATGCGTTAGGCAGCTTTATTTTTATAATACTGATTATAATTACTGCATTGTTTGTGCCAAAATTAAATTATTGTTTTATAAGACTTTTATTTTTTAGCGTTGCAGCTAGCCCGCAACATTATCAACACCTTAGTATAAGTATTTTATTATTTAACTTTTTTATTAATCACTTATCTGTGTTGCGGATGTTGCAGCAAAAAGCAACATGACGCATCATAATGCACATCTGCAACTTCAGGGGAAAATACCGTATGAACAAGACTGAACAATTTCTTGAGGCATTAGCGCCCATTCTCAGTCATGTCGATGAAGGTGTCCTGATATCTAAACAGAATGACAATATACTCTACACCAATTCCCGCTTTAGGGAACTAATTTCCCTTACAGATGATATGACTTTAAACTCCTTGCAAGACATCAAATCTTTTAACCTGAAAAAACTTATTCTGCGCGCCGCAATAGATTCTGGTGAAGCTGATGCAGCTAGTCGTCCAACAGGAAGCTTTGTTGATTTTGAGCATAGCCTGACATCGGGAGACTCAATCCGCTATTTACATATCCGCAGCGGCCTAATGAATCTGCCCTGTAGTAACGATTTAATGCGTGTAGTGATGATTCGGGATCGAACGGAGCATAAACAATTAGCTGCAGTGCTTTCACACAGCAAAGAGAGCGGCCTGACTACAAACGATTCGCAAATGTTAGAGATCATTGCCCGCCTAGAACAAATTGCGCCATCACAGGCCTTCGTACTTTTACAGGGTGAATCAGGTACCGGTAAAACACAGCTAGCACGTTACCTGCACCTACAAAGTTCGCGAGCCAAACACCCCTATGTTGAAGTTAACTGTGCGGCAATTCCGCATAGTTTAATTGAGTCTGAATTATTTGGTCATGTTAAGGGCGCCTTTACCGGTGCACATCAGCGGCGTGAAGGTCGTTTTCAAGCCGCAAATGGAGGCACACTCTTCCTCGATGAGATAAGTGAAATACCATTAGAATTACAAGCCAAGCTATTACGTGCGGTGCAAGATCAGTGTTTTGAAATGGTCGGTTCAGACAAGACCATTGAGGTTGATGTGCGTGTTATTTCTGCTACCAACCGTAATCTACGAAATGAAGTCGATGCCGGAAATTTTCGAGCCGACCTGTTTTACCGACTTGCGGTTATCCCGATCTTTATCCCCCCTCTACGTGAACGCCCCGGTGACATCTCATTACTTATAAAAGATTTTATGAAACAATTAGTGCAACGTGGCTATCCAGATAATCTTCACTGGAATAGCGAAGCACTGAGTATGATGCTCGACTATGATTGGCCAGGTAATGTACGTGAATTACGCAATGCTGTTGAGCACGGCATGATATGCGCAAAAGACAATACCGTTACCATTGGCAGCTTACCTCAAGACATTAGTCACCAGAAAATACCTGCCGAAACCGAGCACCATCCGTCTCCATCCATTGAGGGTTCTCAACAACGCAGCAATATAATTAATGCCTTACGTGCGGCTGATGGAAATCGTGCTGAAGCAGCAGAGCAGCTAGGCATAAATAGAACAACGCTATGGCGGCGTATGCAACGCCTAGGCATTGATGAAGATACACTTCCCCACTAGCTAAGACGATTTGTCCGGACGAACAAGAAAAAGTTCGCGTGCAGCCCATTGCGCGAATTCAGCTCGCGTGCAACTGTCGGCACTTCTTAAGCCATGCCCTTCTACTACACGATAAATCACCATGTCTTTTTGTGGGTCATCATGATGTGCTTCATCAATAATGTGCCGTACTGACCACTCTGCACCATGTTTGTTGTTTGTGTAGTAGTGATTGAGTTTTATTTCACTCGATGACAAGCTCGGCATCTCAGCATGTTCCACTGCCAAAGCAAAAATTTGTTGTAAATCACTGCTATTAAGATCAACAACCAGATCAATATCTTTTACTGCTCTTTCTATGTGTTTTTTATCAATGACGCGCGCTGAGTCTTTATTGCTTAGCACGGGGACATCCGTAAAGCGCATCAAACTACTTGGGTATCGACGCCAAGGAAAAACACTATTAAAGGCCAGTGCCGTAAAAAAAATAATCATGGTATTTAATAGCACAGGTGTGATTATAAATTCATAACCCAGCGTATGGATTTGCTCAATACCAATCACTGCAGCGAGCGCCGTCGCACCACCGGGTGGATGCACACAACGAAAAATATGCATTGCCCCAATAGCCAAACCAACCGCCACGCCAGAGGCAAAAAACAGATTTGGAATAAATTGATAGCAGGCTACACCAATCGCGGCAGAAATAAGTTGCCCGCCAAATAAAGCCCACGGCTGCGATAACTTGCCATGCGGTACAGCAAATACCAACACCGCAGATGCGCCCATCGATGGGACAATCAAAGCTGCACCACTCGCACCAGTGAAATAGAAACTCACCCAGCTGATAAGAAAAATACCAACAAAACCGCCTAGCGCTGCGGTTAACTTTTCAGCGTTGCTAACCGAATCATTTATGCCGAGAACATACTGAATTTTCTTTAGAAAACGGTTCATCACAAAAGAAAACGTCTTGTTTGTTTATATTCTTTAATACTACCTCGTTTAATAGGTGATTATCATATTTTTTTAGTTATTCGTTCTCTTAGCGATATCGATGGCAAACACTTTTGCAGCATTGCCTGATATAGTTATTTTCATGGAGTAAGACAATGACTGGAAACAGGCAACGACATAGCCCCCTTGATGAAGGCGTGGTGTTTCATGTTCACGGTGTCACCAAGACATACCAGATGGGTGAGGTAGAAGTACACGCGCTGCGTGGGGTTGATCTTGATTTGTATCAAGGTGAATTTACCGTCTTACTTGGTGCCTCTGGTAGTGGTAAATCTACTCTGTTGAATATCCTCGGCGGACTGGATACGCCTACTGACGGTCATGTGCTGTATGGCGATCAAGATCTGACCCGTGCCAGCGAAACTGAACTAACCCAATACCGTCGCTACCATGTTGGCTTTGTCTTTCAGTTTTACAATCTAATCCCCAGTCTTACCGCACGCGAAAATATCGCGGTAGTCACCGAAATTTCCAACACTCCCATGCAGCCTGAAGATGCTCTGCATCTGGTTGGTTTAACTAAACGCATGAATCACTTCCCCGCTCAACTTTCCGGTGGCGAGCAACAGCGCGTGGCTATTGCCCGCGCCATAGCAAAGAATCCTGACGTCCTGTTATGCGATGAACCAACAGGAGCACTTGATTCCAAAACTGGCATCGTAGTCTTGGAGGCACTACAACACGTGAACCAGGAGTTAGGTACGACAACCGCAGTCATTACCCATAATGCAGATATCGCACAAATGGCGGATCGAGTCATTCACCTGGCTGACGGCAAGATTAGTCAGGTAGATACTAACGACACCAAACTCTCGCCTCACGAACTGAGTTGGTGAAAGTGTCTCCATGAAAGCAATCGACAAAAAACTTTGGCGAGAACTATGGAATATGCGCGTGCAAGCACTGGCAATCGCCATGGTCATTGTCAGTGGCGTAGGCATCTTCATCATGTCGCTCAGTACGCTCGACTCATTATTCGAGACCCGCGAAAATTATTACCGGAACCACCATTTTGCCCATGTATTTGCCTCTCTTAAACGTGCACCTCTGTCACTCATTAAACGTATCGAAGAAATTCCCGGTGTCGATAAAGTCGAAACTCGCGTAGTGGCATACGTGAACATTGATGTAGAGGGCTTTAACGATCCTGTGAGCGGACACCTGCTGTCGTTACCAAGTAAAAGTGCCGGACAGTTAAACCAGATATTCTTACGCAAAGGCCGACTTCTTGAAGCTGGCCGTGACAATGAAGTCTTACTCAGTGATGAGTTCGCTATCGCACATGGTCTGCAGGCCGGCGACAAGATACGCGCGACGATCAATGGGCGTCGCAAGGCGCTTACCGTTGTTGGCTTTGCCCTTTCTCCGGAATACATCTATCAGATTGCGCCTGGTGCCATGTTCCCTGACCATAAACGGTATAGTGTTTTATGGATGTCAAGAAAACCACTGGCAAGCGCCTATGATATGGATGGTGCATTTAACAATGTCAGTCTCACCCTAATCAAGAATAGTAATGAACAAGACGTGATCGACCGGCTCGATGCATTGTTAAAACCTTATGGTGGTGTCGGTGCCTATGCACGTAAGGATCAACTCTCCAACCGTTTTTTGTCTGAAGAGCTCAAACAACAGCAAACCATTGCTACCATATTCCCAATCATCTTTTTCTCTGTGGCTGCCTTTCTGCTTAACGTCGTAATCAGTCGCCTGATTAGTCTTGAACGTGAGCAGATTGCTACTCTCAAGGCATTCGGTTATAGCGAGTTTTCCGTAGGTCTGCATTACACAAAGTTGGTGTTGATGATTACGGCTATCGGCGTACTTGCGGGTACCGGTGTCGGCGTATGGATGGGCAAGGGCATGAGTAATATCTATATGGAACTCTATAGCTTGCCGTTCATGATCTATGTACTCAAGCCGCAAGTCATTCTTGCCGCGGCCACTATCAGCATGACAGTCGCCAGCCTAGGCACATTATACGCCGTGCGCACAGCCGCCCGATTGCCGCCAGCTCAGGCCATGCGCCCCGAAACCCCCACTGTCTATCACGCGACCATTGTCGAACGACTTGGTCTGCAACGCTGGTTTTCGCAACCAACGCGCATGATCTTGCGCCATATCGAACGCCGCCCCGTCAAGTCTCTGTTAACGACACTGGGGATCAGCATGGCCTGCGGAACTATGATGATTGGCGGTTTTCAGGAAGGCGCCATCGATCACATGGTTGATGTGCAATACCGTATGAGCCAGCGTGGAGACCTCATCGCAAACTTTACCGAACCCACCTCGTTTCGTTCTCTCTATTCGCTGCGTAACCTGCCGGGAGTAGAACATGCCGAAGGATTCCGTCATGTGCCGGCAAAGCTACAATTTGAACACCGCTCCTATCGAACAACCGTTCAAGGCATCCAGCCCCGTGGTGACTTGATGCGTCTGTTAGATACAAAGTTGAAGGTTATCGACATACCTCAACAAGGTATCATCCTGACCGATTACCTGGCTGAACTGCTGCATATCAAAACGGGTGATATGTTAAGTATCGAAGTATTGGAAGGCAGTCGCCCCACCGTGCATGTACAGGTTGTCGGTACCACCAAACAATACCTCGGCGTAAATGGCTACATGCAACGCGAGGCATTAAACAAATTATTAAAAGAAGGCGATGCCATCTCCGGCGCTTTTTTGAACGTCGACGAACAGTATCAACGTGATGTGTATAGCAAACTCAAGGGTATGCCACGCATCGCCGGTGTCGTTGAGCACAGTTCAGCCATCAAGGCCTTCTACGATACCCTCGCTGAAACTATCTTGTTCTTTACCTTTATCACTACCCTGCTGGGTGGCAGCATAGCCTTTGGCGTTGTTTACAACAGTATGCGAATTGCCCTGTCCGAACGTAATCGCGAACTGGCTAGTCTGCGCGTACTGGGTTTTGAGCGTAGTGAGGTCGCCTATATCTTGCTCGGAGAAATGGGTCTACTGACCCTGATAGCCATCCCTCTGGGCATGCTCATTGGCTATGGTCTGAGTGCCTATATGGCCTTTAAATTTGATACCGATCTGTATCGTATCCCTCTGGTGCTAGGTCTTAATGTCTATGCCTTTGCTGCTACGGTAGTGATCGCATCCTCGATTATTTCAGCTATTATGATCTGGCGTAATCTGGCTCACCTCGATATGGTGGCCGTACTCAAAACCAAGGAGTAAAAAATGCGCATCGCGCTGCGAAAACATCCGGTTATTGCAACAACAGCCATATTAATTGCCGTATTACTGGCATGGGGCTTTCGGGCTCAGCCAGTACTCGTTGAAACAATCGTAGTAAAGCGCGGCTCCTTAACTATCGCCATCGAGGAAGAAGGTCGTACCCGGGTAATCGATCGCTATATTATCTCTGCGCCCGTCGATGGTGTTGCTTGTCGCATGCACTTAAAAGTCGGTGACGATGTTGAACAGGATCAAGTCTTGCTGGGCATCACTCCATTAGCATCAAAAGTGCTTGATCCACGCAGTCGCGCGCAGGCACAGGCAAAAGTAGCCGCCGCCAAATCCACCCTACATTCCGCAGAAGAACAGGCTCATGCCGCTGATGCTGCTGCAAAGCTCGCCAACAATGAATTGAAACGCCTAAGCCCGCTACTAGACAAAGGCCTTATCTCACGCGAAGCATTCGATAAGGCATCAGCTGAAGCAAAAACATCGATGGCCAATAAGCGCTCGACTGATTTTAATATTGAAGTAGCCAGATACGAATTGCAGGCTGCCGAAACTGTACTTGAATACACAGCTGGCACCAATGGTGAACCCGCTGAGCGTGTTCCTGTCCTCTCACCAATAACCGGAAAAATCCTCAAGGTCAAACGACAATGTAAAGGTCCTGTTCGTACTGGTGAAGCGTTAGTTGAAGTCGGCGACCCAACTGCTCTGGAGGTAGAAGTCGATGTCCTTTCTGCTGATGCCGTGAAAATCAAACCGGATATGAAAGTTTTATTTGATCGCTGGGGTGGTAAACAATTGCTAGAAGGAACTGTTCGTGTCGTTGAGCCTATCGGTTTTACAAAAATATCTGCACTCGGAGTTGAAGAACAACGTGTGCTGATTATTTCAGACTTCACTTCACCTCAAGAATTATGGCAACGCGTCGGCGATGGCTACCGTGTTGAAGCGCGGTTCATTCTTTGGCAAGAGAACAATGTATTACAAGTACCTGCCAGTAGCTTGTTTCGTTACAAGGATGGCTGGGCAGCCTTTGTCGTAGAAAACGGTCAAGCCAAACGACGGGAAGTCAGCGTAGGCCAACGCAATGGATTAACTGCTCAAATCCTTAACGGGGTTAATGAGGGTGAAACAGTGATAAATCACCCGAGTGATGCTGTTGAAAATGAACGTAAGGTAACCACGCACTAAATTCAACTTTCAAAAATCAGATCACCATAAGGTTATCTCTGTGAATCAATTCTGATTCACCAACATAGCCGAGTAGTTCTTCAATATACTCACTTGACTGACCCATGATTCGGCGAGTTTCATCGGCATTATAATTAATCAGTCCACGAGCAACTTCACGGCCAGAGTCGTCAACACAGCGAATTATTTCACCGCGATTGAAGTTTCCATCAACAGCAGCAACACCAACCGCCAATAAACTCGAACCCTGTTCACAGACTTTCTTTACGGCTCCCGCATCAAGATGCAGCGTGCCGTGCAAATTAATTTGCCCTGCCAACCATTGTTTACGTGCCGTAAGAATTTCTGTGCTCGCAGTAAGCAAGGTGCCAACTTCTTCACCAGCATAGATTTCTTGTAAAATTGAATTATGTCGACCTGACGCAATCACTGTTGAAGTACCAGAACCCGCGGCTAAACGCGCTGCGCGTAACTTGGTTAACATACCACCACGCCCAAGTGCCGAACCTTCTCCAGCCAAAGCTAGTAATGACTCATCAGTGGCATCACCTTGTTGCACTAGCTTCGCGTCTTTACTATTGCGCGGATCAGCATCAAATAAACCTTCTTGATCAGTGAGAATAACCAATAAGTCAGCATCAACAAGATTCGCTACCAGTGCCGCTAATGAATCATTGTCACCAAAACGAATTTCATCCGTAACAACAGTGTCATTTTCATTCACGACAGGAATAACATTCATTTCATGCAAGGTACGCAAAGTACTGCGCGCATTAATATAACGCTCACGATTCGCCGTATCTTCATGGGTTAGTAAGATTTGTGCGGTATGAATATCATGCTTTTGAAAAGCCGACTCATAACATTGCACTAATCCCATTTGCCCTACAGCTGCCGCGGCTTGTAATTCATGTACCGCATGTGGCCGTGCAGCCAAACCAAGTCGTTGCACACCTTCTGCAACTGCCCCTGATGAAACCAAAGTGATTTGAATACCGGCTTCACGTAATACAAACATTTGTTCAACCCATGCTTGAATTGCAGACACATCTAACCCTTGGCCATCATTGGTAAGTAAGGCACTACCAATTTTGATCACCCAATTACGGCTTTTCTTAATGTCTGTTCTGTTTTCCATGGCTTATTAATTTTTATTTATATTCTTCATCTATTACTTGCTGTTCACGTTTTTCTTTTTCTAATAATGCCTGTTCATCAACATGTTTCATAATAGCGTAAACTAAATCTTGAATACCTTCATTGGTTGCAGCGGAAATCTTAAATACAGGGCCATCCCAATTCAGGCCCGCAACGATCTCATCGCAGAGCTTCGCTCGCTCTTCGTCCATAACCAAATCGACTTTGTTTAATACAAGCCAACGCGGTAATGCTTCCAATTCACTACTAAATGATTTTAATTCTCCAATCAAACCCCGTGCATCATCAACCGGATCGTTCGAACCTTCTGGTGGCAGCACATCAATGATGTGTAACAATAAACGGGTACGTGCTAAATGTTTAAGAAATTTAATCCCTAAACCAACGCCCTCAGCTGCACCTTCAATCAAACCGGGAATATCTGCGACGACAAAACTTTGATGTGTTCCCACATCAACCACACCTAGATTTGGATGCAAAGTTGTAAATGGATAGTCGGCTACCTTGGGTCTTGCTGCAGAAACACGCGTTAAGAAAGTAGACTTACCCGCATTCGGCATACCCAACAAACCGACATCAGCCAAGACCTTTAACTCAAGACGTAAACGTCTAGTTTCACCCTCGG
>Ga0316207_10002242_pt1 | contig 20474 bp, 12 predicted proteins | sample 6weekpyrite_MG_FD_204943 | JGI IMG/M metagenome (GOLD analysis project Ga0316207, IMG submission 204943) | Microbial mat bacterial communities from mineral coupon in-situ incubated in ocean water Damariscotta River, Maine, United States -... | ecosystem: Environmental > Aquatic > Marine >...
TAATCGTGGCGGTATAAACCGTGTTTTCGGTTAACGCCGCACTGGGGGTGAAGATCACTTTCTTCGGATCAACCAGATCCCAGGCCACGGTGCCCGTCACCGCGCCAGCGGATGACGTGAGGGTAAATGCACCATTGCCGGTGGTAATACTGCTTTGGGTCATCGCTTCGCTAAATGTGGCTGTAATACTGTCAGCTAGTGATCTGCCTATTGCACCCTCCAGAGGCAATACAGAGTTTACCGTTGGCGCTGTTGCAATTGTTGTAAAACTCCATTGTTTATTCGAAACTAATTGCACGCCGTTTGCGTCAGTCACCGAATTATTTATAGTCACAGTATATGTTGTGTTCTCAATCAACGGATCAGTGGGATTAAATGTCGCCACATCGTCCACTACAGTGACAGAACCAGCTACAGCGACATCATCAGCATCCACTACGCTAAAACTTGTCGCGTTAAATGTTGTACTTGCCATTGGCTCACTGAACTTGGCTGTGATGTTATCTGCCAATGCAGTATTTGTTGCACCTTCAATCGGAAATACTGAATTTACCGTTGGCGCTGTGGCAATGGTAGTAAAACTCCATTGCTTACTCGAGCCCAATTGCACACCGTTTTCATCAGTCACTGAATTATTTATTGTCACAGTATATGTTGTGTTCTCAATCAACGGATCAGTGGGATTAAATGTGGCTTCATCACCCACTACGGTGACGGTACCAGCCACGGCTATTGCATCAGCATCCACTACGTTAAAACTTGTGGTGTTAAACGTTGTACCTGCCATAGCTTCACTGAAATTGGCTGTGATATTTTCTGCCAAATCTGCGTTAGTTGCCCCTTCAACTGGAAATACTGAATCAACTGTTGGCGCTGTGGCAATGGTAGTAAAATTCCATATCTTTTCTGATGCCAGCGGTACATCACTTACATCGGTTACTAAAGTACTTATTGTTACAGTGTAAGTGGTGTTCTCAATTAACGGATTGGTGGGATTAAACGTTGCGACGTTATTCAGCAATGAAACAACGCCTGTTACGGCCACAGCGTCAGAATCTTCTATACTAAAACTTGTTGTATCAAACGTACCTATTGCCATTGTTTCGCTAAACGTTGCATTGATATTTGATAGTAAAGCGATATCTTGAGAAGACTCTATTGGTATAACTGAATCTACTCTCGGCGGTATATTATCTTCAGTATGAAATTGAGAAACAAACGCACTTGCAAGCGAATTTCCGCTCTCATCGGTCGCATTTGTAGAAATACTAAGATCATACAAAGTATCCGCCGATAAATTCGCACTTGGGATTATGGTGAGTAATGTATTACCAAGTGACCATTCAGCGCTAAATAAAATTGATGGTGAAAAGTTTATTGACGCTGTAAATGAGCTCGGGTCCATGTTGTCATTAAATGTAATAACAATATTTGAATTTTGCTCCACCACTTTAGCTGCCGCATTATTTACCGGGTCTATTGTGTTCACACTTGGCTCTGTGAAATCTCCAATGGGAAATTCTAATGGCAGTACACTTAGTAATTGATTGGGGGAAGCGGCCAAATCCGTAATAAATCGCTCATCAACAGTTACTACGTAATTTTCATCTTCTGTCAATGAAGTTTCAGCAGAACTGAGCGTCAACTCTACCAAACTATCCGAAATCCAATCCGCAGGAGATAATGTGATTGAACGCCCATTCTTAACAGATAGCGAAAAGGGTTTCGCGCTACTTTGAGTTAATTGCACGGGTTCTGAAAAAGCGATTTGAATGGCTGGTCTGACCGGAATTCTAAGATCAATTGGGTCAGTGGATGACGTTGGTAAAACAACGATATTGGCCGTCGGCCCCTTAAAGTCTCCACTGATAAAGCTCCAAACCACATCATTACTTGCATCAACTCCACCTAGGGCATTATTCGACGTGTCTCTGATTCCACCCGATAATGTTAAAGTGTAATTCTCATTTGAATTAAAATCGGCGTGCTCAAATCTTATTGTATGAGTACCAACTATAGCGTTTGGAATCGATTCTGGAGCATTTAACGTTATTGCTGGTTCGATCGTTAAGATACCATTTGTAATAGTTGACTCATCCAAGAGTTCATCAAACACAATGACAATTGATTCATTGCGAGCGACTTGAGAATTTCCATCATCAGGACTTTTTGAGACTACTTGAGGAAATTGAAAATCACCAATTTGAAATCCAATAGGAGTTACTACATTCAACTCGTTTCCTGAAACATCAAACAATTGAACACTATCGACCCTGCTATCATAAATTTCTTTTTCGGTTAAGTCTGCGTTGGCACTCGGAAGCTCTAACTCTACCAATGAATTCGGAATACCTGCGTTACTTTTCCAAGTTGCTTTGAGAATAATTACTTCTTCTGGTGCTAATCGAGGGGATAATGTGAATATTCCTGGTGAGAAATTTGGATTCATTTCTTCAGAAAACACGACATCCCAGATTGGGCGGGTGTTCACCTGTCCACTAATATTATTTTTAGGCTGAGATATAGTCGCACTCGGGGATTCAAAATCGCCCACAGTGAAGAGTAATTCGTTGTCAGCAGCATTATCAACAAGTTGAAAATAGCCATCATCGATTTGGGCAGGATCGACAATTACTCGATAACTGTCCCCTTGCATAAGCACCAAATTGGTATTATTGCTTCTATCCAATAAAAGGATCGCCGTAGAAAATTCATTAGCTTTTGATACTGTTCCGCTCCAGCTAACAAGCGTATCTATTTCAAGCCCAGAATTCTGCTCAACTAGTTTAATCGCACTAGAATTTGGTGTAACCGGCTCTGAAAAATTAACAATAATGGTTGGATCATCTGGCACCTGACCATTGATAAGTGAAGTAACTATACTTTGCACAGTCGGAGCTATCGAATCACCTGTTTTAAATTGTATATCTAAATCTTGCGCCAGCCCTTTTCCAGACAAATCCACACTAGCGCCGGTAATGGAGATCTTGTAATCCTCATCTTCAACCAATCCTTGATGACTAACCAGTAATGTTTCCTCCCCGTTACCAGGCCCTGGCGACCATTGGTAACTATTTATAATTGGTATGCTCAGGTTCGTGTCCGTAGGAAATATTGAAAAATTCCCTTCGACAGAAGTTCGATTCATTTGCTCTGAAAAAATCACCTGTATACCTTGCGAAGCATCAAAATTTATGGCGTTATTTAAAGGTGTAGTACTTTGAATAGTTGGTGGGAAAAAATCATCCGTTGTAAAACTCCAAGTGTAATTCTGCTCTAACGCAACTCCACTCGCATCTTGGGCATTTGTATTGATTGTAATTATATATAGCTGCTTTTCGATTAAATCAGATGTAAGCGAGAGAATAAATTCATCATCAATCCAACTTGTTGTTGCAGATATTGCAGGGGTTATTTCATAAGCTCTTTCTTGTGGATCAGAACTGACGAATCGAGATTCATTCATTGCTTCGCTAAATATTACGGATATTTGCGGCCTTTCAGAAACATCGATTGAATTACTCAAGGGTGTGGTTGCAGTAATGAACGGTCGTGTAATGTCTCCAACTGTAAATGAAAAACTAAAGTCTGTTTCCAAATTGTTGCCATCATCATCACTGGCGCCATTACTTAGTATAACGGTATAAACAACAAGTTCACTTAGTGCTGAGTCAGGCGTAAAAACTAATGTATCAGTCTCCCAGGTGACGGACCCAGTGACTGGTGGCGAAATGCTAAACGCTGATCCAGTTTCAGTCTGATCCATTGGCTCATTGAACGAAATTCTAATCACTTGAGTAGGCGAAACATTCAACGCATTATTGTTCGGTGTCGAACTCAATATTTTGGGGGCAGTAAAATCACCCGTCGCAAACCCAGAGGTATATTCACTATTTAACGAGTTTCCATTTGCATCGCTAACACTCGTATCAAGAGCAATCGCATAAATCGTCTGTTCAGAAAGCGCCGTGTCGGGAGTAAATGTCATGGTACTGCCTGACCAACTAAAAGAGCCTGTAATTTCTGGCGATATGCTAAATCCATTTTGAGTTGCAGGTTGATTCATATCTTCATCGAAAGTGATACTGATTAACTGAGCTGTTTCGACACCTGATGAGTTGTTTATTGGCGTAGTATTTGTCACGCTAGGAGCAGTAAAATCCCCCACCGTAAAAGACCAACTATAAGGCACCATAGCATTAGGTGTCGTTGCATTATCTTGTGCACCATTTCCAATATTCACGGTGTATTCAGTCTGCTCATTTAATTCCTGATCAGGCGTAAATGTTAAAACATTATCAGTCCACCTAAAATTGCCAGTGATTGGTGTAACTGAACCACTATCTAAATAGGTAACACTAAACGCGGATTCAACTGTGCTCTGATTCATGGGCTCGTTAAACTCTACGCTAATTGGAGAATTTGTGGTTACACCCACAGCAGCAATTGCTGGAATTTCTGATGCGGTGACTATTGAAGGGGGAGTTTTGTCTGCGGTGGTGAACGACCAAGAGGTTGAACCACTAATGTTATTTCCAGCTAAGTCTGTTATGCCCGAATTTACGTCAACCGTGTAAGTTGTTTGCGAAAGTAAAAGCCCGACAGGATCAAGCGTGAGAATGTTTGAGGATGTATCATATGTTGCTTCTACATTAACACCAGAAACGCTTTCTTTTAAAATAAAATTTTCCGCCACCGTTGTGGGATCAATTAATTCGTTATCGCCAAATGTCACAATCACGTTATGGTCTAGGTCAACATCTATGGCATTAGCATCGGGTGAAAATGTTTGAATACTCGGTGCAATTTCATCCCCCGTGGTAAATGACCATTCAAATTCTTGAGCAAGTGAATTACCAAAAATATCTTGAATATCGGTATGCGCCACAACAATTACGTTGGTATTTTGTGGATAGTCATTGCTGGGAGTAAAAGTAATGGTATTTTCAAACACCGTAATTTGATTTGAGACATCAATGGGATTATTTTTATCACCCATAAAAACACTCAAATAATCCTTATTATTGACGCCTAAGTCTCGGATATTTTCAGAAAATGATATTGATATCGTCTTATTTCGGGTTTGATTTATTGCCAGGTTATCCGGCTCTACCGCAGTAGATTTGCCTTGAGGTACACTGACAACAGGGGGCGTAAGATCACCCGTGGTGAAAAGGATAAAATTTGTAAACTCCGAATATTGCAAGTTCTCATCTTGCACCTGATTTGTGATTATCAATTGATATTGTGTTTTTTCTTCCAGAGCTACCCTAGGTGTGTAAACAAAGGAATCACTTGCACGGAATTCAATGTCGCCAGCAATACCACTCGGCACATAGATATTTTGATCGTTTATTATTTGTAGAAAAACCGAATTTTCATTCACGCTTTGTTGATATAGGCTTTCTGTAAAAACAACTTCAATTTCAGGCTGCCGCGCTGCGCCTGAATTATTAACTTCTTGTTGGATAGTGTGACCAATCTTCTCTGGCGGTGCTTGGTCCGCATCAATCGTGGTAAATGTCCACTCGATAGGTTCGATTTCATTGCTTGATAAATCTTTGACTCCGCTTATCTGAACTTTGTATTGTGTATTGAAAAGGAATGCCCCTCCATTTTCAATGACAGAATATTTTAATATTCGATTGTCAAAATTCACGGCACCGATCACAGGATCCGAGTTAGTCATATTAGTGACTTTTATTTGATTAGTGGAAACTGTTGTTAAGTCCAGAGATTCGGAAAGTGTTGCAAGTATTTCGCGAGTGACTGGAATGTCGGTCGCAGAATCGGCAGGAGAAAATTGAAGCACAACTGGCGCTTCTAAATCCGCCTCTTCACCCGTAGTAAAACGCCAGGAGTATGAGTCGAGAATTTTGTTTCCTGCAATATCCGTTACACCAGATATTACGACAACATACTCAACATTCGCAGAAAGGCCCTCCGAAATAGGCTTGAGAATAATTGAAGACCCGGTGGGAGAGAGAGTGCTAGGTATCTTTTCACCGAGTCCGTCTGTTTCGGTATCCACGATGTAAAGCCCAACCCCGGCAATAGAACCTGCATGAATTGTTTCGCTAAACGTAACACTAATTTCAGTATTTATAGGAACGGCAATTTGATTTTCTGTCGGCTCAATGGCCACAACAACAGGTGGTGTACTGTCTTCAGAAAAAATTGTTGTAAATTCTAATTTAAAATCTCGCGGAAATTGATTATTTGCATTGATAGAATAATCCTTGGCAATGCTTAATGTATAGCTGGTATTATTTTGTAATGGACTACTCGGCGTGAAAACGATGGTATTGCCAATAATTCTAATTGTTCCTCCGATTTGTAAACCACTGTTTTCATCTTGAAGGTAAATTTTTTCTGCAACAATGTCGGACGCATTGATAGTTAAAGAAAGGGTAACCGATATATCGGTGTCTACATTGACATTTTTTGCGTAACTTTGAGGAGTTGTACTTTCGATAGAGAAATCATCTAAGAGATTAGTTTCACTGTCTTCAGTCTCTTTGGTACCACCACCACAAGCAACTAAACTTACGATGGACAATAACAATAGTACTGCAATAAATCGTTCTTTCATTCTCATTCCTACGCACTGCTTTTGTTATTGCTTTTATTATATTGCTAATCATCACGATGTATTTTGTGCCGCCACAGTAGTGAATACGCTAGAGGCTCAATTACTCGTCTACGGTTTGATGGCTGAAAAAGGATTTGATTAACTGAATTGCTCTAACTTTTCAAAGCAAGGCACAATAGAAAAAACCTGTAGAGCGACAAGATGGCGCTAAATTTCTAAACGTTGCTAATATATGTTACACAGCAGCCATTCAAGGCTGAAAATTCATCCTTCATCCATCGATATTATTTTTTTGCTTTTATTTTATTTGTTCCTTGAAATATTAATGCCAACCATGGAAGCGGAGGCGTTATCCAAGAAATTTAAAATCGATCAATTAATACTACTAATTGTTATTTTAATGCGACGAGGCAAAATTATAATTTACGGGGAGATTTGGTCGGGGCGAGAGGATTTGAACCTCCGACCCCTACAACCCCATTGTAGTGCGCTACCAAGCTGCGCTACGCCCCGACGCGGACGCAATTATATAACAAGACGGGTTTTAGCACCAAAAAAGATGTGCAAAATAACTAAAAAACACGCCTAAGCGTGTAATTTTTATTGGGATTTTAAAACTGATTAAACTTCAAGCGTAACTAATAGATCTTCAAGCTCCTGACAAAGGTCACTCACTAATTCGGAATCAGTTTTCTTTTCAACAATTGGGGGTGTTTTTTCGACGGGGTCGCTCAATTTCAACCTTGCCCCACCAATGGTAAAGCCTTGCTCATAGAGCAGCCCACGAATTGTACGGATCATCTGTACATCGTGCTGCTGATAATAGCGGCGATTACCGCGCCGTTTGGCGGGTTTAAGTTGAGGAAACTCCTGTTCCCAATAGCGCAGTACATGTGGCTTAACTGCGCAAAGCTCACTAACTTCACCAATGGTAAAGTAGCGCTTACTGGGTATCGACGGGAGCTCCAGGTTGATCTTGGCTTTTCTGCTCGGCACTTCCAGCATAGGCTTCCACTCTTGCTTTAAGTTTTTGCCCAGGCCGAAATGTAACAACACGACGGGCAGAAATTGGTATTTCTTCTCCCGTTTTTGGATTTCTTCCGGGGCGTTGCGTTTTATCTCTCAAAGTAAAATTACCAAATCCTGATAGTTTTACATTCGTATTATTTTCCAACGCACAGCGAACTTCTTCAAAAAATATATCAACTAAATCTTTTGCTTCGCGCTTATTCAAACCTAATTCTTCAAACAAACGTTCTGCCATGTCTGCTTTTGTCAATGCCATAGGATTATTCTCTCAATGTTGCACCAATAGATTCTTGCAGCGAAACTAAGATTTTCTGGATGATGGGTTCGATGTCTTCATCAGTCATCGTTTTGGTATCATCCTGAATGGTCAGAGATAGGGCTAGACTTTTACAACCGTCCGCTATACCTGAGCCAACATAAATATCAAAGATTTCCGCATGTTGCAAGCGTTTACCACCCGATTTGTTAACTTCGGCAATTACCATGCCGGCAGTTACGTTTTCACTCACGACAAGTGCCAAATCTCGCTTGATGGAAGGAAACTTTGATACTGATTTATATTGAGGAATCATCCCCTTATCCAGATCAGTATAGGTCAATTCGAATAAGAATACAGGTGAATTTAGACTTAATTTTTGCTCAATCGCGGGATGTAACGCGCCCACCCAGCCCAAAACCTGATTACCGGACAATATTTGAGCTGACTGCCCCGGGTGCAGCGCTGCACGCTGTGCGGCAATAAAGTCAAAACTGTCAGGATTACCCGTCAGTTTTAATATGGCCTCAACATCAGCTTTAACATCAAAAAAGTCGATTTTGCGGTTAGCCGCACCCCATTGGATTGGTTGTACCACACCCATAGCAATACCAGCAATAACGGTTTCTTGACGATTTTCACCATTAACGGGAATAAACCGCTTACCAATTTCAAACAACCTTACCCGACTTTGTTGTCTTGCTTGATTATGTTCTGCCGCTTTCAACAAACTTGACCACAGTGTCGTACGCATAATTGACATATCTGATGAAATGGGATTCGCCAGTTCAATGGGATCTACATTGGGATCCAATAATTCTTGTATAGCAGTATCAACAAAACTATAGGTAATCGCCTCCTGATAATCTCGATCCACCAAGAGCTGTCGAATTTTATTGAATGTAATTTTTGATTCTGGCTCTTCGACAAATTGTAAATTCGTCACAGGCACAGATGTTGGCAAATTGTTATAACCGTAAACTCTGCCGATTTCTTCGATTAAATCTGCCTCAATGGCAATATCAAATCGATAATCAGGCGCTGTCACTCTCCAGCCGTCATCAACAGTTTCCCAATTCATGCCAAGCCGGGTAAGAAAATTTTCCACTTGCGCATCTTCAATGGATAAACCCAATAACCGTTTAAGTCGGCTGCGACGAAATAAAATATTTTCTCGTTGAGGAAAGTGACTTTCATTAACAGTTTCAGTAACAGGCCCAGCTTCGCCACCGGCAATTTCCAAAATCAGTTGCGTTGCACGCTCCATAGCGGTGGTTTGTAAATTAAAATCCACCCCTCGCTCAAAACGATACGATGAATCTGTTTGCATGCCATACTGTCGAGCTTTACCACGAATGGTATCCGGCTGAAAATAAGCGCATTCCAGAAATATGTCTTGTGTTTGACTGGTAACAGAACTGTCCAAACCACCCATAACACCCGCAAATGCGACGGCTTGTTTGGCATCAGCAATTACTAAAATATTTTCGTCCAGCGTCACTTCAGACTCATCAAGTAATTTAAGCTTTTCACCTTTTTGAGCCTTACGCACAACAATGTTAGCCTCCAGTTTTCCGAGGTCAAATGCGTGCATGGGTTGACCCAACTCCAACAATACATAGTTAGTCACGTCAACTGTGGGACTCAAGCTACGCAAACCCGCTCGGCGTAATCGCTCTTGCATCCAAATCGGTGTTTCAGCCTGTGCATTAATACCTTTAATGACCCGACCTTGATAACGGGGGCAGTCAGCAGAAGCATCCACGACAACATCGAAAGTATCATCGCAACTGGGTACGACCTTTGGTGATTCTTGAGATAACAATTCTGCATCATTTAACACGCCCACTTCACGTGCAATGCCCGCAACACTCAAACAATCTCCACGATTTGGCGTAAAATCCACTTCGATAACTTGATCGTTTAAACTTAAATAATCCCGAATACTCTCACCTACTGGCGCATCACCCGGTAATAATAAAAGGCCTTCAGCAGATTCAGCGATTCCAATTTCTTTTGCAGAACACAACATTCCAAATGATTCTATTCCACGTAGTTTAGCTTTTTTAATTTTAAAATCGCCAGGAAGCGTTGCGCCGATAACTGCAGTAGGCACTCTAACGCCAACAGAAACATTACTTGCACCACAGATGATAGAAAGGTTTTCTGATTGACCAACGTTAACTTGACACAGATTTAAACGATCGGCTTCGGGATGGGGTTCCATTGATACCACTTCGCCCACTAGCACATTATCAAATGCTGGCGCCGCTGGCTCAACAGAATCAACTTCCAAACCAGCCATTGTGAGTTGTTCGGCAAGAGTGTCTGTATTAACGTTGGGATTTACCCATTCACGTAACCATTGTTCGCTGAATTTCATTTGTTTTTTCCGGAGTTCATTTACACCTGAGTCGCATTAGCTACGGAAATTACCGCAGCCTGGTTGGAGCTAGCGCAACCCTGGAGCTCGTTTAAGAACCTGAGTTACGTATACATCACCCAGGTTATAAAAAATAAATACTAATTTCACATAAAGACGTGCTAGTTAAATTGCGATAAAAATCTTAAATCGTTTTCAAACAATAAACGCAAATCGTTTATGCCATAACGCAACATTGCTAACCTATCCGCACCCATACCAAAGGCGTAACCGGTGTATTGTTCGTTATCGACACCCACGTTGGTTAATACCTGTGGATGCACCATACCGCAGCCACCCACTTCTAACCAACCGGAGCCACTACATACACGACAGCCATCACCACCGCACATAACGCATTGAATATCAATTTCGGCTGACGGCTCAGTAAAAGGAAAATACGAGGGGCGGAATCGTAACTCTAAATCTTTCACTTCAAAAAAGTGACGCATAAATTCCACTAAGGTACCTTTTAAATCTGCAAAGCTAACGTTTTCGTCAACCAACAAACCCTCAACCTGATGAAACATCGGCGTGTGTGTTATATCAAAATCACAGCGAAAAACACGCCCCGAGGAAATGATTCGAAAAGGCGGTTCAGAATTTTCCATCACTCGAATTTGAACAGACGAAGTTTGGGTACGTAATAAGGTTTTTTCGTTAATATAAAAAGTGTCTTGCATCGCTCGTGCGGGATGATTATCGGGAATGTTAAGCGCTTCAAAATTGTGATAATCATCTTCTATTTCAGGTCCATCAGCCGTGACAAAGCCCTGACCATGAAAAAATGATTCAATACGTTGAATGGTTTTAGTGACTGGATGCAAACCTGCTGGTTGAGTTCCACGACCAGGCAAAGTCACATCGATGGATTCGGCTTCTAATTTTTTCTGTAAGGCCAATTCTTGTAATACATTTTTTCGCGTTTCGATCGACTGCTGCAAAGCCTGTTTTGCCTTATTAATCGATTGACCGGCTTCTTTTCGCTGATCCGCAGGCACATCTTTTAATGCTTTTAACTGTTCGGTGAGCGATCCTTTTTTACCAAGATACTGTACACGCACTTGATCAAGCGCATTCGTATCTTCAGCTTCTGCCACTTTTGTTTGGGCTTGATCTAACAGACTATCAATATCTAATGACATGCTTTATTACACTTAGTTAAATTTGGTAAATCAAAACAAAAAAGGGAAGGCTAATAACCTTCCCTTTTTCATAATCAAAAAACATCACTCAGCAGATTATGCAGATAATCCAGCTTTTGCGACTGCTGCGATTTGAGCAAAACCATCTTTATCGTAAACAGCGATATCTGCTAATACTTTACGATCGATTTCAACATTGGATTTTTTCAATCCATTAATGAATCGACTATAAGACATATCATTCATGCGCGCTGCAGCATTAATACGTGCAATCCATAAAGCGCGGAATTGACGTTTACGTTGTCGACGATCGCGATAGGCGTATTGCCCCGCCTTGGTGACAGCTTGTTTTGCTACACGAAATACCCGACTTCGTGCACCTGAATAACCTTTTGCCAGTTTTAATACTTTTTTATGACGCTTTCTCGCGGTTACACCACGTTTAACTCTTGCCATTTTATTTACCTCTTAGAATCTGTTGTTAAGTGGATAACCCGTTACCGATAAGGCAACATACGATTAATCAATACAATATCAGACTCATGCACTGAGTTTGGTGAACGCAATTGGCGCTTACGCTTAGTGCTTTTCTTGGTCAAGATGTGACTACGGTGAGATTGGCCACGTTTAACGCGTCCTTTTGCCGTTACTCTAAAGCGCTTTTTGGCGCTACTACACGGTTTCATTTTTGGCATTACTATATACTCCAAATTTTCTTCTAGTGTAACTATTCAGCTTACCTTTATTTGACTCCACAACGGTGTCAAAAAATGCTCATTTGTATTAAACAAACTGCGCTTTTTATCCTTGTTCTGAAGCCAAATAAAGGCAATCTGAACAGTCACGCAACATTTTTTAAAGGAAATCTATCATTACAAATTTATTTTAGTAGGCAGGTAACTGATATAAGCTAAATCAATTTTTCAAGGACTTCTGTCCTCACCCGTTCTACCTCTCGTTACTACTTTTTGAGTGTATAAACTTTAAAACTCAAAAAACTGCTCAGAGCGTTTAGGTTTTGCTCTGTCTCAAGACCTAAAGCGCGGAGTTCACAAGTGGTCGCTCTTACATGTCCGTATATCCGCGACACTCGAACATCCTGTTCATCGTGAATGAGCACTTTTTAGGTCTTGAGACAGAGCAAAAGATGAATGCTATGAGTAGTTATTTGCCTTTTTTGGGGGCAACTACCATTACCATCTGTCGGCCTTCCATTCTTGGCCATTGCTCGACAGTTCCGATTTCTGACAGATCTTTCTCAACACGCTGCAGCAGTTGCCTACCCAGTTCTTGATGAGCCATCTCTCGGCCACGAAATCGTAAAGTAATTTTTGCTTTATCGCCGTCAGTGAGAAAGCGCACCAAGTTCCGTAATTTTACTTGGTAATCACCTTCTTCCGTACCGGGGCGAAATTTAATCTCTTTTACGTGAGTCTGTTTTTGTTTTTTCTTAGCGAGTTGTTTCTTTTTCTGTTCTTCGAAGACATATTTGCCGTAATCCATAATACGACAAACCGGCGGTTCGGCATTGGGCGATACTTCAACCAGGTCCAGTTCCCCTTCTTCCGCCTCGGTTATTGCAGCGGCTATATCAACAATACCCTTTTGTTCTCCTTCAGCGTCAATCAATCTGACCTGAGGTACAGTAATTTCTTCGTTTAATCGAACGTCACGTTTGCCAGCAGCGATGGCATCTTCCTCCTAAGCAGTTCGGCCACGTTTCGCGATTTCATCAGTGAGAAATTGGGTAAATGCATCAATTGTCATCGTACCTAGGTCTTCACCTCCGCGCGTTCGTACAGCCACAGACTCGTTAGCGACTTCTTTATCACCAACAACCAATAAATAAGGCACACGCTGTAATGTGTGCTCGCGAATTTTAAATCCGATCTTCTCATTTCTCAAGTCGGAATTAACCCTGAATCCTTGTTTTTGCAGCTTTTCTTGAACATTTACCACATAATCTGCCTGTTTGTCGGTAATATTGACGATTACTGCTTGAACTGGCGCCAACCATGGCGGAAATGCACCCGCATAATTCTCAATGAGAATACCGATAAAGCGTTCCAACGAACCTAAAATTGCGCGATGTAGCATGACAGGCACATGTTTACTGCTGTCTTCGGCAACAAAATGTGCATCCAACCGCCCAGGCATAGAAAAGTCCACCTGGATTGTGCCGCATTGCCATACCCGCTGAAGACAATCTTTCAGGGAGAATTCGATTTTCGGCCCATAAAACGCGCCTTCGCCAGGCTGCAACTCCCATTCCAGCCCCTTGGAATTTAAAGCGGTTTCCAAGGCATTCTCTGCTTTATCCCACACTTCGTCTGAGCCTACCCGTTTTTCCGGGCGAGTAGAAAGCTTGATAATTACCTCATCAAAACCAAAATCGGCATAAACGCTATAGAGTAAATCGATGAAGGCAGAGACTTCCGATTGAATTTGATCTTCGGAACAAAAAATATGAGCATCATCCTGCGTAAAACCCCTCACTCGCATTAAACCGTGCAAGGTACCCGATGCCTCATTCCGGTAACAAGATCCGAACTCTGCCATACGCAAAGGTAAATCGCGATAACTGCGTAAACCTTGATTGAATATCTGAACATGACAAGGACAGTTCATGGGTTTAACTGCGTATTCCCGGTTTTCCGACTGGGTCGTAAACATGTCGTCACGAAACTTTTCCCAGTGACCCGATTTTTCCCATAAAGATCGATCCGCCAGTTGCGGTGTTTTTACTTCCTGGTAATTGTGTTCTTGCAAGACTTTGCGAACATAGGCTTCCACTTCACGATAAACTGCCCAACCCTTGTCGTGCCAAAATACCATACCCGGCGATTCTTCCTGCATGTGAAATAAATCGAGTTGTTTGGCGAGTTTTCGGTGATCGCGTTTTTCCGCTTCTTCTAGGCGATGCAAATAGGCTTTTAATTCTTTTTTATTACCCCATGCTGTACCGTAAACCCGCTGCAGCATTTCATTATTTGCATCACCGCGCCAATAGGCGCCGGCCAACTTCATTAACTTAAAAGATTTTAATTTACCGGTAGAAGGCACATGTGGGCCTCGACATAAATCAATGAAATCACCTTGTTCGTACAACCCAATTTCTTGGTCCTCAGGTATGCTAGCAATAATTTCTGCTTTGTAGTTTTCGCCCATATTTGTAAAAAACTGGACGGCTTCATCACGCTCCATAACTTTACGACTAATAGGAATGTCTGCCTTTGCCAGCTCTGCCATTTTTTTCTCGATGGCTGCCATATCTTCTGGCGTAAAAGGTTTTTCATAGGAAAAATCGTAATAAAATCCATTATCGATGACTGGACCAATAGTCACCTGAGCTTCCGGGAAAAGTTGCTTTACCGCTTGTGCAAGCAAATGCGCAGTGGAATGACGAATAACATCAAGCCCTTCCTCATCTCGTTCAGTAATCAAACTCAACTCAATGTCATTTTCAATTTGAAAAGAAGCATCAACTAACTGGCCATCGATTTTGCCAGCCAACGTTGCTTTTGCTAAACCCGGACCAATATCCGCAGCCACATCCATTACTGAAATAGACTGATCAAATGAACGTTTAGAACCATCAGGGAGTGTAATAACAGGCATGTGAAATCCTTTTTATCAGTGGTGATCCCTACCAAAGATCACGTGACTAATTTCGTATAACGATCAACTAAATAAAAAAGGCACCGTCATTGAAAAAGACGATGCCCGTTTTGTTTGGTAGGCGCGAGTGGACTCGAACCACCGACCCCCACCATGTCAAGGTGGTGCTCTAACCAGCTGAGCTACGCGCCTGAAAAATCAGGTTGCGAACTGTATCATATGCTGCCGAGATGAATCAATACACGGTGAAAACAAAACAACCCGCAGTATATTCCTTATACTGCGGGTTGGGTGCTTACATCCCTTTAATACTGCAATTCCATGATACTAAAAGACTAAATCCCAATGTCTTCATCTTGTAGTCGACGTAATTCATCACGAACTTTAGCGGCTTCTTCAAATTCCATGTTTTTCGCGTATTTGTACATCTGCTGCTCCAATTTCTTCATTTTTTTCGCCATCTGAGCAGGACTCAGCGCAGCATAACTGGCGGAAGCATCCGCAACCTTGTCCAAATAGTCTTTTTTACCACCAGAGCCATAAGCACCTTCCATGATATCTTTGATGGGTTTTGAAACACCGGCAGGATTAATACTGTGTTTCTTGTTGTAGGCCATTTGCTTTTCGCGACGCCGATCGGTTTCATCAATCGCCTTTCGCATGGAATTGGTTATTTTGTCTGCATACATTAATACGCGACCATTAATATTTCGCGCGGCACGACCTATGGTTTGAATCAAGGATCGCTCAGAACGCAAAAAACCTTCCTTGTCTGCATCCAATACAGCAACCAAAGACACTTCGGGTAAATCCAAGCCTTCTCTCAATAAATTGATACCAACCAGAACATCAAATTCACCCAACCGCAGGTCACGCAAAATCTCCATGCGTTCCACGGTATCAATGTCTGAATGTAAATAACGGACTCTTATCCCATGCTCAGAATAATAATCCGTTAAATTTTCTGCCATTTTTTTCGTTAACGTGGTGACCAATATCCGCTCATTGCTTTCCACGACCTTATTAATTTCTGAGAGCAAATCATCCACTTGAATCGCAACGGGACGGATCGTTATTTCAGGATCAACCAACCCAGTTGGCCGAATCACTTGCTCCACAACCGCACCGGAATGCTCTGCTTCATATGTGCTTGGCGTCGCAGAAATGTAAACAGTTTGTGGCATTAATCTTTCAAATTCTTCGAAGCGCAGTGGTCGATTATCCAGGGCCGAAGGTAAACGAAAGCCATATTCCACCAAGGTTTCTTTTCGTGACCGATCGCCCTTGTACATGGCGCCAATTTGGGGCACGGTAACATGGCTCTCATCAATAAATAATAATGCGTTTTTAGGCAAGTATTCCATTAAGGTAGGTGGTGCTTCACCCGCTTTTCGGCTGGATAAATAACGGGAGTAGTTTTCTATACCGCTGCAATAACCCAGCTCCACCATCATCTCAATATCCATATTGACACGCTGCGCAATACGCTGCGCTTCAACCAGTTTATTGACTTCATTAAGCTGTTTTAAACGTTCTTGTAATTCATCCTTAATATCGTCAATGACACCCAAAATCGTGTCGCGAGAAGTGACATAATGACTGGACGGGAAAATGGTTAAACGCGGCACTTTACGGGTAACTTCCCCCGTCAAAGGATCAAAATAAGCAAGAGAATCAATTTCATCATCAAACAATTCAACGCGAACCGCATCACGTTCAGATTCAGCTGGATAAATATCGATGATCTCACCACGAACTCGAAAGGTGCCCCGATGCAGCTCCACGTCATTGCGTGTGTATTGAAGAGCCGTCAATCGACGCAACAACTCGCGCTGATTCATTTGATCTCCACGATCAAGATGCAATACCATTTTTAGATAGGCCTGTGGATCACCCAAACCGTATATGGCAGAAACCGAGGCAACAACAATGGCATCTTCCCGTTCTAGTAACGCTTTGGTTGCTGATAAACGCATTTGCTCAATATGATCATTAACCGATGAATCTTTTTCAATAAACGTATCCGATGCCGGAACATAAGCTTCGGGCTGGTAATAATCATAATAAGAAACAAAATACTCGACTGAATTGTGAGGGAAAAACTCCTTCATCTCGCCATATAACTGCGCCGCCAATGTTTTATTGGGCGCCATAAACATCGCAGGACGTTGCAGGGTTTGAATCACATTGGCTGCCGTAAACGTTTTACCAGAGCCAGTAACCCCAAGCATTGTCATTCCTGCTTCGCCAGCATTAATACCTTCAACCAACTGCTTAATGGCAACAGGCTGATCACCAGACGGTTTAAAGTCAGTAACCAACTCAAATTTTTTAGCCATATTTGAACTCCGCCAGCCGCTGTTGATTAAAATATGTGGTAATATTTTTGTAACGCATAAATAAATTAGGGGACATTTGCTTGAACTTCACACTCTCGCAACGTGCAAAAAATCTCAAACCCTCACCCACTCTCGCTGTGACTGCACGCGCGGCAGCATTAAAAGCAGCCGGTAAGGATATCATAGGTCTTGGCGCCGGTGAGCCGGACTTTGATACACCCGATTTTATAAAAACCGCTGGCATAAACGCCATCGAACAAGGCTTAACCAAGTACACAGCCGTGGATGGCACCGTTGAATTAAAAGAAGCCATCATTCACAAATTCAATCGCGATAACAACCTCAGCTACGACAGTAACCAAATACTTGTCTCCTGCGGCGGCAAACACAGTTTTTATAATCTCACTCAGGCGTTATTAGATGAAGGCGATGAAGTTATAGTTCCCGCACCCTATTGGGTATCTTACCCTCCCATGGTCGAGTTGACTGGCGCCAAAGCCGTCATCATTGAAGCTGGCTCGGATCAAGGTTTTAAAATCACGCCAACACAATTATCCAGTGCCATTAACAAAAATACCCGGATGTTAATTCTCAACAGCCCCTCTAATCCCACAGGTGCTGTGTATTCAAGCGATGAGTTACGTGCTTTAGCCGACGTATTAATAAAATATCCCAATATCTTAGTCGTGTCTGATGACATATATGAAGCCATCGTTTGGAACGTCACGCCCTATCAAAATATATTAAGTGTTGCACCTGAGCTTTATAACCAAACCATGGTGTTAAATGGGGTATCGAAAGCCTATAGCATGACAGGTTGGCGTATTGGTTACGCCGCAGGGCCAGCCGACGTAATTAAAGCGATGAAAACCATACAATCCCAAAGCACATCGAATCCCACGTCTATTTCTCAAGTCGCTGCGACATCTGCATTGGATGGGGATCAAAACTGCATAAGCACCATGCTAACAGCATTTATTGAACGACATAATTCAGTGCATCCACTATTAGAAGCGTTACCCGGAGTAAGCTGTAATCCAGCACAAGGCGCATTTTACTTGTTCCCAGATTTTAGTGAGGCCATCCAAAACACCACAGGCATATCCAATGATATTGAAATGGCGGAACACCTACTTGAACACGCCGGTGTTGCTTTAGTGCCCGGCTCAGCTTTTGGCGCACCTGGCTTTATGCGACTTTCATTCGCCACATCCATGGAGAATCTCAACGAAGCATTAAAGCGCTTAAAAAACACGCTTTAACAACACGTAATAATCGGCAAGCCCTTAATTTTACTAAAAAACATGGCGGGAAAACATCATTTCGCCAATTTTTTACCACTGAGTATTGACCCCATTAATCCGCATCAGTAAGATACGCGCTCTACAATTCCCCGATAGCTCAGTTGGTAGAGCAAATGGCTGTTAACCATTGGGTCGCTGGTTCGAGTCCGGCTCGGGGAGCCAAACATAAAAAGGCTTGCAGATTTGCAAGCCTTTTTAAATTTCACACCTAAAATTCTGATTTTCCCTTTTGAGATATACATATTTAGCGTTATCAATCAAATATCTTCATTCCAATGTTCATATACTTGTTTGCCATTTTAAAATTCAAAATGTGATCCTTCATCATTGTCTCAATATGTAATAGTTATAAAATAATTACACAAAACCGTCAGTACTCTTTAGCACAATTCAATCGCAAATTGACATATATTACACCCAGTGATAGATTGATGAGAGAAAACGTATCCAGAATTTAAGGATTTTCTTAAAAAACTAACTCAACGAAAAAAAACAATTAAACGTACATAAAAATAATACATCTGGTACTGCATTATCTTCAACTGAGTTATAAATCAATTCAAAACTCACGACATGCTATTCCACACCATTTAATTTTTTATCCATTTTTATATTGTATGGCTTAATGCAAAATAATTAATACTCGCATTGAATCACACTGGTTCGTTCAAATTAAAATTTGTCTAATAAAAACTTGAAGTTGAGAGTCATCAATCATTACCAAACTCCATCGCAGGTTTGTAGCAAGCAAAAAAAAGAACCAAGTATTTCAGCTCAACGAATAAGTGCTTTATAAATCATTTTTTTCATAAATAACGGGAGACTCCACAAAAATGAACACAAGAATTATTAATATAGTACTCGTAATATGTTTTCTGGCCGTGTTGACAAGCTGTGCAACTATCATCGACGGGAGAAAACAAACAATCACTTTTCAATCATCCCCAACTAACGCGATTATAAGAATTGATGGAAATGAAATTGGCAAAACCCCATTAACCATAGAATTATACAAGAAGGAATCGCAAATGCTCACGTTTGAGAAGCGAGGTCATCAATTAGTCACAATGAATATGGATACAAAAATCAACCCTGCATTCTGGGGCAATATATTAATTGGAGGTGTTATAGGAAGTACAACTGATGTCAGTACAGGAGCTATATACGAGTACTCGCCAGGACAATATGTAGTTACTCTCGACCCAAAGATGTCCAGTGGATTAAAAGGCGACATTCTCCAAACGAAGAAAAACCAAGCGAGATTATTTTTATTTAGAAACTATAAAAATTTAGAGATTGATCTGAGCCAAAACTCAGGAGACTATCTCAATGCCATGTTAGTGGCGCTAAATATTCCAGAAGCAAACAAAGAAATTGTCGTTCAAGAAATTAAAACAATTATGTTTAATCAAAATGACCCTGCAGAATTTGTAAATATTACGTTGAAAAAGTTTTTTAACACTTGATTAACTTATCTCATCGAGAGCTAAGTGTTTACTAAAACCAAGCTCTCGATGTAAATCCATTGCCACAGTAAACTCTTAAATCTTCACATTTTAAAAATAATATTTTAAAACCATCTCTCAAACCTTCCGCCAAACGAACAGTTATTTTCCAAATTACGTCTTTCGCCATCACCGTAGAGTTATAACCTAATCTGGTGTTTCACCTATTGAAAAAAAGCGGCGTATCTGGTTGATTGTAGTTACCACAACTATAAACCAACATAGGAGATACGCCACCATGAACAAGGATAACGTGATTGAATT
>Ga0316207_10002243_pt1 | contig 20462 bp, 22 predicted proteins | sample 6weekpyrite_MG_FD_204943 | JGI IMG/M metagenome (GOLD analysis project Ga0316207, IMG submission 204943) | Microbial mat bacterial communities from mineral coupon in-situ incubated in ocean water Damariscotta River, Maine, United States -... | ecosystem: Environmental > Aquatic > Marine >...
TGAGCAGAGAGCAGAAGGACAGATTTATTGGGATGATATGCTGGCTATCACACGTGGAAACCTAGAGTTCTTTGTTTTAAATGAGATCAAGAACAAAGACGCAGTTATTGTTACCTATTGTAGAGGTGGAAGCCGTGGAGCATTAGCTGCACAAACACTTAGAAACCTTGGATTTAAAAACGCAACAAACCTTAAAGGCGGGCTTAAAGGCTGGGCTAAAGCGGGTTATCCAATAGAGACAGGTCTTGGGGTTACTAAACTTTCTAAAGATGAGGAGTAGCACTCCTCTTACTTAACTATCAAACTTGTGAACACTCTATTTTAAGCGCTTAGGCACAGATAAAAGTCACTTTTACCTCAATTAAGAGCCTTGTTTTATTTAATGAGTCTTCCCTTGAAGCCCATATCTTCCAGGGCCTCTTTTATCACTTCGACGTTTATATCGCTGCCGTCTTTACTCTTTACACGCATCACGGCGCTACCATAATCGACATAAACCTTATACTTCAAAAAGTCTTCAGCAAAACCTTCATTTATTCCGCTGGCACATCCGCCGCACGTCATTCCAGTAACATTCAATTTAATACTGCTATCCGCCATTGTCCATGTACTTAAAACCAGTACGAACAGTATTGTCTTTTTCATAGTTCTAAATCCTTTTGAATTTCTTTAATTGCCTTAGTCACATCGCCTAAACAGCACCCGCCACTTGGGTTCAGTACTTCACATGAACAACCGGGATTTTCCATCTTAGCTTTAATGTCCTCAAGGGCTACAGTTTCACCCTTGTTGATAAGCTCTTCTCTTATCTTCTCCTTACTCCACTCAAAGCAGTAACACAGCGTTTCCGGACTTGAGCCCTCTTTTAAACCAACCCCTACAGTGAGATCTTTTTGTAGTAAAATATCGTTTCCTCTAAAATAGACCACCTCACATGAGGGTGTTTTACAATAATGAAAACCGTCCAAATTGGTAAATTCTTTTTTGGCTTCATGAATAAGCAGATGTTCCAGAGTCTTTGATAAAACGCCCTTAGCCTTATCATGACACTGAGGGCATTCCTCCTTTCCCTTTGGTTGGGGTGTACAACAGTTGTCTCTATCGCTGTGAGCATCACTTGTACAACTTTTTGTACTATTTACACTGCAACAACTTTCTTCTTTAACATCTTCTTTTTTTACCTTAAAACCGTTAAGCATAATTTACTCCTTATTCCTAAACATTATTGAATACGGGAACTTACAGGCTTATACCCTGTTGTTGAAATTACTTTCATTATGATATTAATATCCGTCCTACTCTTGTCAAACTCAATGATGGCATTCTTATCCGGCGTAGATGCTTTAATGCTGATTACTCCCTCAACTTCGCTGCCAACCTTTTCAACTGTGGCTTCACAGGCTGCGCAGGTCATCCCTTCAATACGAACAGTGCTATTTAAAATATTTTTCTTATCGACAAGAACAACCCTTGGCTTATTACTTGTAATCAGACTATCCCCCCAAGAAGGAAAAGAGAGCATCATAACTGCAAAAATTGTGACCATTGCCAAGAGTTTTTTACTGTACCAAAAAGAGACTTCTCCCTCAACCTCACACGAACAATTGAGATTCCTTTTTATAGGTTTAAGCTGATCCCACCACGCATAAACTAATACAATCACTGTCAAAGCGATAAGATAAGGACGAAACGGTTCCATCCACGAAAAACTCGATGCCATACCCGTTGACCCTGCTAATACGGCGAAAATAGGCGTGATACAACATAATGAAGCGCCAAATGCCGCGAAAATTCCCGTTATTATCTTCTTGTCTATCATCTTCTATCCTTTAATTATCTTAGCAAGCGATTCTTTTTTAGAAGGGTGGATACTATAATAGATGGTCATCCCCTCTCTTTTATTCACTAACAGGCCGCCGTCTTTTAGCTTTCGAAGATGCTGTGATATAGGAGACTGTTTCATCTGCAGTGCATCACTAAGATCACAAACACACATACGTTCGACGTCTAAAAAAAGTCTTGTGATCTTTAAACGCACCTCATTTCCTAAAAGAGAAAAGAGCCTTGCCTGATTTAAAATCTCTTCTTCATTTTTTCTTAGCAGCTCTTTTGAGTTTGCTATCACTTCATGGTCCACACTTAGACGACAGCAGCTTTCAACATCATTCATATGAATTCCTTTTATAGTATATTAGCATATTCTAATATACTATAAAATTAAGTGTTTAAATTAAAATTTATCAAGTAAGGATAATAAAAATGGTTTCAGAAGAAAGTTAAATGCTCAAAAGAAGAATCCCCCCTCTTTTTATCAAAGAGGAGGCGTAAGGGAGTAGACTATTTACCTCCACATTTTCCTTCACCACATTTCATCTCATGTGAAGGAGCCTTTGATGGGGCTGGATTCTGTTCATGAATACCTTGTTCATCTTCATAACTAAGTGCCGTATAGCCTTTCATCTCCAAAGCCTTTATAATAGTCTGAATATCTGTTTGCGTCTTGTCAAACTCAACGATAGCTTTTTGTTCGGGGCTTGAAGCCTTAACATTGACAACTCCCGTGTTTTCACTAATACGCTCAAGGGCTATCTCACACGATCGACATGTCATACCACTCATATTGACAGTTTTCTTCACCACATTTACAGGGTCAATCACCTTAGGCTGTTCTTCGTATGTAACCAGTAGATAACCTGCTACAGCAATAATGACGGCTGCTAGCATGCCCATTAAAACTTTAATATTCATATTTTTTCCTTCTAGGAGAACTGTGAGCATAGTCTATTATAAATAGACTAGTATTTAGCTAAAATAACAGATGCAAAAAACAATACTGATTACAGGCTGTTCTAGTGGTATAGGCTATGACACCGCACACTATTTACACAACAATGGTTACAGGGTCTTTGCCTCTGCAAGACAAGAAAAAGATGTTCAACGCTTGCAAACAGAGGGTCTGGAAACCTACCTTCTTGATGTGACCAAACCGGAGACTATCCGACAGACTCTGGAGTCCATTTTAGAAAAAACAGAGGGTAAGCTCTATGCTGTTTTTAATAATGCGGGATATGGTCAACCCGGAGCCGTAGAAGATATACCCACTGATGTACTCAAAGAGCAGTTTGAGACCAACCTCTTTGGTCTGCATGAGGTAACACGCCAAGTCATTCCTCTTATGCGGGCACAAGGCTATGGACGTATCATCCAGCACTCTTCCGTCTTGGGGCTTATCTCTTTACGGTTTAGAGGGGCTTATAATGCAAGTAAGTATGCTATAGAAGGTTTATGTGATACCTTGCGTCTTGAACTTGACAGAGATGACATTCATGTTGTCACTATCAATACCGGTCCCGTACATTCAGACTTTAGAAAAAATGCAACAAAGAAGTTTTATGAACACATACACGGCAAGCCTACTATCTTTGAAAAAGAGTACAATCAAGAGTTAATCCCTCATGAGAAGAAAAAAACCAAAGACCCTTTCACAAGAGACTCTGATGTCGTTATTGAGAACATCCTTAAGGCACTGGAATCCAGAAAACCGAAACCGCGCTACTACAACACCTCAGCGACCTATCTACTGGGTGCTTTAAAACGTATACTTCCAACATCGATCTTGGATAAGCTTTTGTTGAAAGTCTAGTACTTTTGAGTAAATATGATACTTGAACCACTAATGAAACTGTGTAGCGTATCCAAGCCTGTAGCATTTGCATCTACCTCTTCAAGTGTTGATATTTATGTCCAGATGATCCCATCATCCGAGGCCAACACCTCTTCATCCAAACTCACAAACTGATTCTTATAGATCACTTCATGAGGACTTTCCATCATAGTTTTCCAAATATTGAGCTACAAGTGCTTTAGCTTACCAAAGCTATTCCGTAACGATTCGCCTGAGAGATGTGTTTTATCTGGTTTAACTCTTGTTCACAGAGAGAGTTGCTGTAAACCTGTTGCATCATTCTTAGCATTTGATCATACGAGCCAAATTGTATTGTCTCTTTGAAAAGTGCTTTTTTCGAGATGAACTCATATACCTTCTGCATGATCTGCGTATCAAAAGAGTGTTGTAGGTTATGCAGATAAAGACTTGCTTTTTCACTCTCTTCTCCAAAGACCTCTTTGGCACGCATAATAGCAACTTCGGAATTCATACCCTTAGCTTGAAGCAGATCGGATATCTTCTCAAAGGCGAAATTAGACACAAAACGGATATGCACAGTAGAAGTATTGATAAAAAGAAATTCGTTATAAAACATTTAAAACCTTATGAAAAAAAGCAAGCTATTGAAGAGCTTACTTTGAATGGATTTATTCTAGCAAGTCCATTCTAAAAGGTCGCTGTGTAGAAAATGTGTGAAGAGAAATATTGACTGTAAAAATACACCTTTTCGTTTATTTTTTAAACAATTAGGATATTTTTTATGGGGAGAGGACCTTTACTGCTGGGGACTGAGGTCCCTGTTGGCAAGATTTTCCAATAATACGGTTGCGTAAGAGCCTTTGGGCAGGGTAAAACTCAACTCAAAGCACTTCGTCTCTTTTTTATATTCGTGTCGTATCGATTTAGGATAGACCACTGCATCTCTTCGTCTTCCCATAGCATTTACGGTAAGGTCATCAAAGTGATGTTCTATTTCGCCGGCTACACCCTTTGCTCGCCATGCCTTTGAACCTGCTAATAAACCTGTCGGTACCATTTTCTGTTCTTTATAAGGCTTGCGAATACTTTGAAGATCGGTTACGTTTAACCATTTTTTTGTTTTGGATTCATACATGATATCACCCGGCAATACAGAAAAAAGACCAGCTTGGTTTTTCAAGGTATCACACTCTTGCTGTGATATATTCAAATTAACCAGAAGTTCTTCGCAGTCTTTTGTTTTGATCTCTCGTGAAATCTCAACCCGTCGCGCAAGCCAGTCATTAAAAAGATAGGACTGGTAAGCATGTAACATGATTTTATGGATCTTTGTATCTTTCATAATAAGTTCACCCTGGGCCACATCCCTTGCTTTTTCAAAGTTTGCACTGTCACGTCCAAAACGCTGGTATCCAAAATAGTTTGGCATGCCGTGACGCATGATATCATCTAGGACTTCACTTAGATTGCGTGCAGACTCAGGACTCACATCATGAAGACGAATAAAGAAATTATTTCCCTTCAGGTCTCCAATAGATAGTTTTTCTTTGCCTCTAAAACTCTCTAGTATCTTAATACGTGGATGACGCAGTCTCTCAAAACTTCTTGAAAACTTTAGAGGAAGTGAGATATACTGCGTTGTTGTCGCATGCTTGTCTTTTAAACCCGCATAACCGATATTGAAACATTGTAGTTCAGACTCTAAAAAACTAAGCATCTCCATTGTAGAGAGCTCTTGTTTTTGAACCTTTGCTATAAGATAATTTCCCTTGTCCGTAGGCACATCAAAAAGCGGTACCTCTGTTACTATAAAATCTTCTGTCGTCTGTTTAAACCTAAACTTTATCGGTTTGTGTGTTTGAATAAATATTCGTTTCATTAATTTACTTTAATTGTTTTTACTTCATTAATAAGAGTAACTTTATCACTCATCGCCTCAAAGGTATCGCCCTCTTGTAAACTTTCAAGTTCTATAAGCTTACCCTCTTTTGATATCTGAGCAAAGCCTTTTTTACTTTTTAGTTTGGGGTCTTGTAAAGAAAATGCCGTTTTAAGCTCTTTCAGCCGATTTTCCTTGCCCTGCAGTATCGTTTGCATCTGTCTAGGCAGCATCTGTAAAAATGGCGAAATCTCTCGCGCACTGCTTTCAAGCTTGTAAGACATTCGTTGATTAAAAATAGACCTGACCTGTTTGACTTCATCCAACTTCATCTTCAAACGGTTTTCTATAGAGTTTTGCGCATATGAGGATTTAAGATGTCTAATCTTTTCCCCTTCTCGTTGTAGCTTCTGAGCTTGTGTACGTGTAAACTGCTGCATCAAGCCATCTATAGTCATCAGTATCTCATTTTGATCGGGTAAGATCATCTCTATGGCGGCAGAGGGTGTCGGAGCACGGAGGTCTGCGACATAATCTGATATCACCCAGTCGATCTCATGGCCGACTGCCGAGATAATAGGTGTTTTACAGTGGTAGATAGAATTTGCAACAATCTCTTCATTGAATCCCCATAGATCTTCCATACTTCCACCACCACGACCGACGACGATAGCATCATATCCATTTTTATCGGCAGCCTTAATTCCTCGAGCAATCGATAAAGGGGCACTCTCTCCTTGTACAACAGCATCATATAGCGATATTTTCACCAGTGGCCAACGAGAACCTGCCACTCGCAGCATATCTTGCAAAGCAGCCCCTGTTTCTGATGTAACAAGCGCCAGACGCATAATATATTTAGGGATACTTTTTTTGTGCTCCGGGTCAAAATAACCCTGTGATTGTAATTTCCCCTTGAGCTGTTCAAAGGCTAAGGCTAAAGCACCCTGCCCTGAAGGCTCAGCAGAGACAACATTTAACTGATACTGTCCTCTGGGCTTATAGACCGTAAGAGCCGCTTCCAAAACAACTTTTAAGCCCTCTTCAAGACGAAACTTCAGCCTAGATGCGTTTCCCTTAAACATAACACAGGAAATCGAAGCAGAAGCATCTTTAAGCGTAAAATAGATATGTCCGCTATTGTGATAGGTAACACGTGAAAGTTCACCCTCAACGAAGGTACGTATAAAGGTTGTCTCAAGAAGGTTTTTGATCTGTTCATTCAGACCATCTACGGAGAGGATGTGCATCAATTCTCCTCAGAGGCTTATTTTTTTCTAGCGATGATAAGAGAACTGATGTTCATAGAGAAGCTCTTGGCATAACAGACCTCAAAACCTGCATCATGCAACTCTTCTTGCATCTTGTCTACCGTTAAAAAGTCCTCAATCGAATTTGGAAGATATTCATAAGCTTCTTTGTTCTTTGAGATTGCACCACCGATCTTTGGAAGGACTTTATTAAGATAAAAGTCTGTAATCTTTGCTAGAGTTCCCGGGTTTTCCCGTTTCATAAACTCTAAGATAACAACATATCCACCCGCTTTTAATACACGGTTGAACTCGCGAAGTGCTTCTTGACGTTCAACAACATTTCTGATTCCGTAAGAGATACTCAAAAAATCTGCACTGTCATCTTCAGCCGGAATTTCAGTCGCTTTAGAGATAGCATAATCAAATTTTGGAAATTTCTCTCTCGCTACGTCAACCATACCATCCGAAGGATCGACACCCAGGATTTTATTGACTTCAATATCCTGCTGTGATGCTCTTCGCATCCAGTAATCCATCATATCGCCTGTTCCGCAGGCAATATCCAAGACAAGATCAATCTCTTTTTTTCCATAAAGTTTATAGGCCAGGTCACAAGCCTTTTTACGCCATGTCTTATCAATGCCCATACTTAAAACACGGTTTGCTCTATCATAGGTTGGAGCAATGTCATTAAACATCTCGACGATTTTTTCTTGATTTTCAATTGCCATCTATTTACCTTTTTCTTCCATCCAGATCATCAAGTCATTGTCTAACTTCATGCTGTGTAGTATATCTAACTCTAATATCTTGTTTGAAAACTTCACTTCTCCACCCGTACTCGGTGCTAAAAAGCATAGGTACCTGTCAACGATACCCTTAGTCGCCAAAAACATCTCAGGACCGCCTTCGATCAAAATATTTTTATACGCTTTCAACTTATCAAATGTATTGTCAATAAAGACCTCTCTACCCTCCACATCAAAAAGGGGGATGGAAAGATCAAACTCTTTCGAATTCGAGTAGATAAGAACATCAGGTGCTTTTCCCTGAACTAAACGTGCATCCAAGGTTGGTCTATCCGTGCGAACCGTATTGCCACCGATAACGATAAGGTCACAATGTTCTCTAAGTTCATGTACTCGTTTTCGTGAAGCCTCGTCGGAGATAAGACCACCATCAACACTTCCATCTAAACGTTGCGCCCATTTAAACAGAACAAAATTCCCTTCATTCCACTTAATAAAAGGTGCCAAAAGAGCCTCGCCCTCTTTTTCACAAACCCCATAATGAACATTAATTCCGCCTGATAGTAGTGCCTGCGCCCCACCTGTCGCCTCAGGATTTGGGTCATAATGGGCAATATAAATATTTTGAGGGCGCATCTTCTGAATCAAAGAGGCACACGAAGGTGTTTTTCCCTCATGAGTGCAGGGTTCCAAGGTAATATACATATCACAAAATAGAAAGATACCGTTATGATGCTTTAAAAGGTAATCATGGATATCAGACGCTTTGGTAAGTTTTTCTATACCTCTATCTATACTGAGTGCCATATAGGCCTCTTTAAGAGCCATCACTTCTGCGTGAGGTTCACCAGCTTTTGCATGCGCTCCAACAGCGATGATAGCACCGTTTTGTACGATAGTACATCCCACAGCCGGATTAGGATAAGTCACGCCTTGAAACTGCCATGCAGTATCAAGGGCTAGACTCATATATTTTTCTTTACCATTCAAAATAGGTAGATGCCTTTATTACTTCGTCAAAAGGGATAGTCTGTTCACCGACTTGTTCATCTTCAATAGTAATTTTAGAACCTTCCATCTTAAGAAGAAGACCTTTTAGAACTTCATTAGAGATCAAGACAACTTTAACCTTTTCACCAATAGAAGCATTAAAATGCTTAAGTGTCTTCAATTTACGTTCAATCCCCGGAGAGGAGACTTCTAAACGATAATCACCACTTACAGGAGGAGTAACATCCAAAAGTGGATTAAGAATTCTTGTGACTTCTGCACATTTATCAAGACTAATCCCATCTTTTGAGTTGATCATCACTCTATAGATGGTATCACCGCCTTCACTGACAGTAACAATGTCATACAGAGACAGATCCATAGACTCGACTACGTTTTTAATATCACTTTCAAGACTCATCTTCTTCGTCTCCTTTATCTTTTTTAACATCAACTTTCGTTTCTGCAATCTGCTTGAATAGATCTTCTACCTTTGAGACGCGTTCAAAATGCGTGTCAAACTCAAATGTCAGATTAGGACATCGGTACCAGCCTTGATCTTGCATACAGTGTGCTTCTATAATCGGACGAGCACCACGAAGAAGTTTTAAAAAAAGATTTCTTTCTTTCTCAGCGTATGAGTGGGGGTCTAAAAACACCTTAGCATCAGATCGTCCTTTGGAACAGACGACTTCAACAACATCAACTTCATGAATACGGGCATCTTTAAGGGAGGAGATCGCTTCAGGAATCAACTCCAAAAGGAGTGACTCTGTACGCTTTTTCTTTATCTCAGCGGGGGTCAAAGTTCTACTTTTTGCTCTACTTTTGTAAATGTTTCAATAACATCACCCGGTACAACATCATTGTAACCTTCAATAACAACACCACATTCGTAACCGTTACTGATCTCTTTAACATCATCTTTAAAACGCTTAAGTGAAGTAAGTTCGCCTTCAAAGATAACAACACCTTCACGGATAACACGGACAAGTCCACCACGAACAAGTTTACCGTCAACAACCATACAACCTGCAACAACGCCTTTAGGTATTTTAAACACCTCTTTAACATCTGCTTGACCTGTATTCGTTTCAGTAAACTTAGGACTCATCATACCTGTTAACATACCTGTAACATCATCGATCATGTTATAGATGATGTTATATGTCTTGATCTCAACACCAAACTGTTTAGCCGCTGCCTTAACCGCACCGGTAGGACGAACATTAAAGCCCATGATAACACAGTCGTCTGAACCGTTTGCCAGTGCTACGTCATTTTCAGTAATACCACCAACACCAGAAGAAATTATATTTACCTTAACTTCATCATTACGAAGTTCAGTAAGTGAGGTACGAAGTGCTTCAAGAGAACCATGTACATCCGCTTTAAGGATAATGCTAAGCGCTTTTAGTTTACCTTCTGCGATCATAGCAGTAAGATCATCCATAGTCGACTTAGTTGAGATAGAAAGTTCTTTATGACGGTCATATTCATGACGTTTCTGAGCTATCTCTTTTGCCTCTTTTTCACTTTCCATCGCTACTAATGTCTCACCTGCAGGTGGAACAGCGTTAAGACCAACAACAACACCCGTCTCAGATGGTAAAAGTGTCTTAATAGGCTTTTTGTTGTCGTTCATAAGTGCTTTTACACGCCCATAAGCTGAACCGACAACAATTGAATCACCAATATTCAATGTACCGTTACTCATAACAATAGTTGCTACAGGACCACGGCCTTTTTCAACCGTTGATTCAACAACCGTTGCTTTAGCCAATGCATTTGGATTGGCTTTAAGCTCCATAACTTCAGCTTGTAAAAGAATCGTCTCTAATAGAGTATCAATACCTTCGCCTGTCTTAGCAGATAATGGAACAAATTCAACATCTCCACCCCATGCAATAGGACTAATACCGTGTTCAGCCATACCACCCATAGCCATATCAGGGTTTGCACCATCTTTATCCATCTTGTTTACAGCGACAATAATCGGGTTACCCGACTCTTTTGCCATCTTAATAGATTCAATAGTTTGCGGTTTAACCCCATCATCGGCTGCAACAACAATAATAATAATATCTGTTACATTAGCACCGCGTGAACGAATTGCAGAGAAGGCTGCGTGTCCCGGAGTATCTAAGAAAGTGATCTTTTCGCCATTTTTTTCAATAGTATAAGCACCGATATGCTGTGTAATACCACCGGCTTCACCCGCAGCAACACGTCCTGAACGAATTGAATCAAGAAGTGAAGTTTTACCATGATCAACGTGACCCATAATAGTAATAACAGGAGGACGTTTAACCGCATCCGGATCAATTTCAACATCTTCCGCATCTTGAGCATTTTCAAGGTCAAATGCAGCCTTAGGATCGATAGTCGTTACTTCAACTTCAAACTCTTCAGCAAGGATCTCAATCTCATCTTTAGACAAGAAATCATTTTTTGTTGCCATTTTTCCTAGATCAAAAAGAACCTTGATAATATCAACCATCGGTCTGTTGATCTCTTCTGCAAATTCGTATACACGGATATCTTCAGGAATCTCAATATTAGTGATCACTACATCATCTGGAATATCTTTACGACGACGTTTTTTCGCTTTACCACGAGATACTGAACGGTTTCTATTGTTATTTGTCGGACGACGGCGGTTTTGATTCTGGTTAGCTGCATTACGTGCTTCACGCTCTTTACGTTCTAACTCAATAGCTTTTTCACGCTCTTTACGTGCTTCTTCTTCACGGAAGTCAAGAAGTACAACTTGGTCTTCTTCAAAATCCATAGAAACTTCAGCCATATCTCCACCAAAGATATCCATACGGTTACCCTGACTTTTTGAACCATGCGTAGTCGTTGACTTTTTCTTTTTCTTTGATGAACGATTCTGCATCTCAGCAATAGCCTCAGCAGACATCTTTCCATATGATGAACTAAATTCAGGGTCTTTATAAGCTGGAGTCGCCGGTGCAGCTGCAACCGCCGGTTTTTTCTTCTTAACAATTTTAAGTCCTGAACGTTTACGCTCCGTGTTCACCTTGTTAATAAGAGGCTTAACTACTGGTGCAGCTTTTACCTCAGGTGTATCTTTTGACTCAGCTTTTTTTGTCTCTTCAGCTTTTCCTGAAGTTTCAGCTTCAGTTTTAACCGGCTCTTCTACAGGCGCTTTTTCTACCGGAGTTGTTACTTCAGCTTTCACCTCTTTAACGGCTTCTTCTTTTGCTTCTTCTACAGAAGATTCTTCTTTTTTAGGAGCTTTTTTAATTACTGGTTTTGGTGCTGGTGCGGCAACAGGATTCATAATATAATTCATGATTTTCTCTGCAACCTCTGGAGATACGCCACTGGAAGCGGTTTTAACTTCAATACCCATCTCTATGGCCTTGTCAACAACCTCTTTACTTTTTATACCCAGTTCTGTCGCGATCTCGTGTACTCTTACCTTATCTATCATCAGCTCTTAGCTCCTTAAGTAGAGAATTAATCTCTTCGTGTGAATCTTTTGCGCATTTACAGCGACCTGCCAGTTGTTTTACCAGCTTAGGATTTTCTATACATGTGTGACAGACGTAAAGACTACGTCCGATACCGTCAAAGGCTATTATCTTCTTCTCTTTGCACTGCAAACGAACCAAACTGCTTTGAGCCTGACGTTGTCTGCATTGTATGCACATTCGAGTAGGAACATGTAATTTGCGCGCCATTATACCCTATTCTTTCTTAGTTTCTTTCCATAATCAATTACTAGTATGATCAGCGTTCTATTTTTAGACCAAAATTATCAAAATCCAAGGTCTTTACTGTAAATTCAGGGAACCTCTGTTCAAGTTTGGTGTGGATACGTTCCGCATCTTCATCATAACACATACTGAAAAATGTTGAACCTGAACCCGAAAGTGTACTCATCAAGGCCCCGTTTTCATAAGCCAATTTCTGTACAGTAAACAGTTCAGGCAGCATCTTCATACGCTGACGCTGATGAAACCTGTCCTTAGAGGCGATTCTTAATATTTCCCAGTTCTCACTATAAAAAGCAGCTACCAATAAAGAGGAGTGAGAGAGGTTATAAATTGCATTTTCTTTATTATAAGACTTTGGTAGAGTCGTACGTGAGTGTGCCGTAGAGATCGGTTTATTAGGTATTACCACCACAGCTTTTAAATAGGGAGGAATATGTTTTTTCTCAGAAAAGACCTTTCCTTTTTCAATCACTGCCGTATTAAATCCGCCCATCACTGCTGGAGTGATATTGTCCGGATGTGGTTCATACTGAAGTGCATGGTTTAATATACGTCGTCTTGAGACACGTACACCCGCTGCTTCATGAGCTGAACTGATCGCCGATACAATAACAGCTGAAGATGAACCTAATCCACGTGATAGTGGAACTTGATTATGGAAGGTAAACTTAAAGTTTTGACGTTTTTGTGTCAATTTATTATAATGATCGTTGAAGATACCTACAAAAAGGTTGTTACCTTTTAACTTTGGGTTATTCTCTCCTTCTCCACGTACAGAGACAGAATGAAAACGAGAAGGCCGAATATCGACTGTATTTCTTAAATCTAATGCGAGACCTAAGGAGTCAAATCCTGGTCCGAGGTTGGCACTGGTCGCGGGGACACTAATAATCACATTAATCCTTGTTTGAGCAAAGAAAGCTACACATTTGCCTTATACAGCAGGTAAAACGTATAAGGGTGCTATTTCTTCTGAATAGTCGCTCAGGTTTATTTTATTTGGAAGTTCAAAGCTAGCAATTTGAGGCTCTTCAAACTTTTCGGTCGTTATTGTACCATTACAATGCACAAAGTAAAGTTGTCCAAAGGCTTTTATCGGTTTATTTTGATTAAAAGTAAACGCCTTTGTAGCAAAAAGCTTTATATCATGTACCAGACATAAGGTCTGCAGAAATATATAGGCCACTTTAATCGCCATAAATGAGCCAGGACCCCTTGTATATACCATGTTTTTAATCTGATATTTTTTCAAAATGTTCTTAAATAAAAGAGGAAGTGCTTCTGAACTCTGTTCATTCGATGAAAGTGTTTCAATCAATTCTCCCTCTTGATAGACACCCACTAAGATCGGAGAGCTTAACTCTATGACAATAATATCAATATTAGGCATAGGCGTGGGACAGTTCCTTAGCTTCGACACCGGAGAGTTCAACAATCTCATAATTTTGAGTATCTTTCAATAGAGCAAGTGTCAACTTATGGTTAAGGTCATGACTTCCGGCAAAGGCCTCATAGTTTCCGATAAAGTTCACGCCTAAAAGCGACATATCACCGATAGCATCTAATATCTTGTGACGTACAAACTCATCAGGAAAACGCAGCCCCTCTGTATTTAAAACTTTTTTGTCATCTAAGACGACAGCATTCTCAAGACTTCCACCCAGAGCAAGTCCTTTAGAACGAAGGTATTGAACCTCATGTAAAAAACCAAAGGTACGGGCTTTTGAGATTTTATCTTTATACTCCGCCTTAGTAAAATTAAGTGTAAAACTCTGTTGATCGATCACAGGATGATTAAATTTGATTGTAAAGTCATAATTTAGATCATTTGAAGGAGAAAGTTTTACATACTTCTCACCTTCTTGAACCATTATCTCTTTTTTAATCTTCATGATCTTCTTAGGTGCATCAAGTTCTACCATACCCGCTTCATCTAAGAGCATACAAAAACTTGCAGAACTGCCGTCCATTACAGGAATTTCATCGGCATCTACAATGACTTTTAGGTTATCAATACCGTAGGCATAAACAGCTGAAAGTAAATGTTCAATAGTCGAGATAAAATATCCCTCTTTTCCAATTACCGTTGCCATCTTTGTATCAACAACATTTTCAGGTTTTAGGGGGATACTGACATTGGCATCAGATCTGAAAAACTCAATTCCCCTGTCTGCTTCAAGTGGTTCCAAACGTAGACGTACGGGAACACCTTTATGCAAGCCTATCCCTACTAAATCAACCGGTTTTGCTATAGTCGTTTGTTTCATTTGATTATCCTAAAATATCTTTCATCACAATGCCATCTTTATATTGAATAAGTTTTAATTGTCCATCAAGCTGTGATTTATCCACCTCTTCTCCATGGAAAAAGACGTTCCCTTTTCCAATCTCTTTGAGAATAATGTATTCGCCTTCACTGCGTACTAAACCATCAATTATACCAAAAACCTGGATTGAGCGTGAAGACTCGATCACTGCACCCGAGTTTATACGAGAGAAAAAAAGAAGATCACTGTCTGATTCTATCTCTTCACCCGAACGAATCGGTCTATGATAAACAGAAGCATTTTTAGGCACGCTTGGTATATCAAGTGCTTCTTTCTCTATCAAGTCTTTGCTAGGACGTTCTTCTGGAACAACCGTATTTCTTTTTTTACGCGTTGTAATATCTTTTACATTACCATTGATAAAGGCTGCATTTTTTTCGCTTAAATAATTCTCTATCTCCGCACTTACTTGACCTCTTAAAATCAATAAGTATCCATTGAGCAAAGGTTCATTCTTTGTATAATACTCTTTAAATGCCTGATCACTATCAATCTCGAATTCAAAGCCCTTAAGCGTCTGCTGTTTTACTTTCATGACCTACCGATCAGTTTCTTCGCATTTTTCATAACTTCAGTGACATTAAGACGTATCCAGTCTTTATCCATCCACTCTTCCGGACGTACTTCAACACCTTGGACTAAGACACCAAAATGGAGATGATCACCCATTGCATATCCGCTCTTACCCGTATTGGCAATCTGTTCATTGGGCTTAACCGCTTCGCCTGGAGATACTCGCAGACTTGAACAGTGCCCGTAAATCGTATACAATCCCATACCGTGATGAAGAATAGGTAAGTTTCCATAAATACCGTTTTCTTCGGCAAAGACAGTCATACCGTGGTTTTGTGTCTTGACTTTTCCCATTTTAACACTGGCCAGATCCAATCCTAAGTGATACGATTCACTGATCTTCTCTTTATTATAATAATACAAACGATGATCTCCAAAACTTGCCACTTTTTTAGCATTCTTCAGAGGATAAAAAGGTTTGATCGAAAAATTAGAGACCATCTTGTCCGAGATCTTAGATGTAATATCATGAATAACTTTTTCATTGTTTGCTCGGACATCCTCATTGATGATCTTAAACTGTTCAATAGAATCTTCCACACCTTGAGTTTCGCTAAAGTCATATGCCAATTCAGCAATCTTTCCTTTTAGGAAACGGTCTGAGATCTTGATCTTTGATGTACGGTATGTCTTGGCTTTATGATAATAAGGAATATGAACACGCATTACATTTCCTGCCCTGTCTCTGGCAATGATTCGTGCATCAAATTTTTTATCGACTACCGGCCAAGCGATCAAAGCAGTATAGTAGCCCTCTTTGTAGAAGGGTTGAACCTTGAATTGTTTATTCTTATTTACTTCTACATACAGATCTTGTAGATTCTCATCCTTGGCTTTAAAAACTACCAAGGCTGATCCGCCTTTGTAAATACCATAAGAGTTTGTGATGAGTGAGACTAGCGGTTTTTTCTTATCGACAATAAAGCTCTTTTCAATAGTAACAGAATTTCCCGCAAAGAAGTCCCATTGACTTGAATCTACTGCGGTAATGATTATCTTTATATCTTTATCTTTAATCCCGTAGTTCATCTTCGGATATTCAATTTTTAATTCAAGCTTTTTTTCGGGCTTTAACAGCACTTCTTGCATTAAAACTTTTTCACCTGCTGAAGAAAGCATCTTTACTTCATACCATTTAATTCCGCTGTCATCTTCAATTGAAATCTCAAGTGCTTCTTTCAGGTTCCAATACTGTGCATCTGTAACACTGACAAGAGGCAGGTTCCGCTCAAACATTTTAGAATTATAAAGGTAAATAACCCCTGCGATGATCCCACCGAAAATAATTAAAAATAGTATCGACGACGAATTGTTTTTTTTTCTCAAATTTTTTCCTTAATAACATTTATTATTCTATTCTCTATCGCTTCAAGTGAACTTCCTTCACATACAAAACCAGCAGAGTGTATATGACCGCCCCCATCAAAGAGGGAAGCTATCTCGTTCATATCAATTCCACTTTTACTGCGAAGAGAGCCTTTTATACGTCCATCCTTTGTGTACCGAAGCATAAAAGCCACCTCTACACTGATAAGTTCTAATGACTCATGCAGTGCTTCTTCACAATCCACTTCATAAGCACCCGTCTCTTCAAAAAAAGATCTTTCAACCAAGGTTGAAACAAGTTTTCCCGAATGATGTAATCGTGCTGCTGACAACATCTTTGCCTTCATGCGAATAGAAGCAAGCGAGCGGTTTTTAAACAGTTCTTCTATACATAAAGCATTATCTGCTCCACTTTGTATCAGATCTGCTGCCATCAAAAATGCTCTTGCATCTGTTTTTGATGTTGTAAAATTCTGCGAATCATCTACCAAACCGGCGAAGAGACATGTCGCCATCTTCGCATTTATCTTAATATCATTGTCTTTAAAAAAGTCATATAAGACCTGTGAGGTACTGATCGCAGAGGTGTCGATGAGATTGATACTTCCATAGTTCTCATTGGAGACATGATGGTCAACATTGACTAAGGAAGTACTTATTTCAATGCCCAAGCGTTGAATCGCTCCGCAGTCAAAACTCATAGCGAGATCGTAACTTTTAGGTAAAGTTGACTTTACCTTTTGAAAAAAAGGCAAAAACTGCAAGGCAGGATTCATCTTTTCTGTTTTGCAATAAAGCGTGACTTTTTTATGTAGACGCAAAACATGGGCATACATCGCAAGAGCAGAACCCATGGAGTCTGCATCAGGGTTCACATGAGCAATGATAAGAATATGTTTCGCATCATCTAATGCTTGAACAAGTTCATGCATGTTGACCCTTTTAATTTTATTGCATAAGAAGAGCCGATTTAAAAAAGTCTCTTCAATTGATTTGCGAATTATACTTGTTTATGATTAATAAAAGGATTAAGAGTCCTCTCTCTTATGCAGAATGCACTGTACTTTCTTCTAGACTATGACCAATAAGGTTTTGAAAGTTCACTGCAGTGACAGGTCTGGATATCGCGTACCCTTGGTAATAATCGCAAGAGCTACTGTTTAAATATTCCATATGTTCTTCTGTCTCTATCCCCTCAGCAATAACTTTTCGATTAAATTTTTTACAAATCTCTAAAATCGTATTGACTAGGATCTTATCGTCATCATTGACTAAGATGTTTTGAATGAAGCTCTTATCAATCTTAATAATGTCAAAAGGAAGGTTTTTTAGATAAGAAAGCGAAGAATAACCTGTTCCAAAGTCATCCATAGACAAGATAAAGCCAAGCTCTTTTAGTGCGTTCATCTTCACAATAGCCTGTTCAATATCGCAAATAACTACAGACTCGGTAAGTTCCAGTTCAAAGGTACTAAAATCGATCCCATACGGTTCAATAATCTCTACTAACTTGCTTATAAAATCAGGCTGCATAAACTGTTTTGGACTGATATTGATCGCAATATTTTTCATATGCATAGAGTTTTTGGTATTTTTCCACTGTATAAACTGCTTACAGACCTCTTCAATCACCCAATACCCTATCGGTATGATCAGTCCACTCTCTTCTGCAATAGGGATGAAATCATCAGGATAGACTATAGTACCGTCACTTTTAATATATCGAAGAAGAGCCTCAGCACACACAATCTGGCTACTTCCGGATCTAATGATTGGTTGATAATAAAGCTTCAGCTCATCATTATCTATAGCATCATGAAGATCATTTTCAACTTGAAGGCGTTTTTTGACAGTATCATCCATCGCCGATTCATAAAAACAGGTACGGTTTCTTCCCTCTTCTTTTGCCTTGTACATGGCCAGGTCTGCATGTTTTAAAATATCATTTTTATTCGTCTGGTCTTGATCGACTAAGGTCACCCCTATACTTGCTGTAATATGAAGATTATGCTTCTGAACAGCATACACTGCTTGCATCTCATCATGAATTTTTGCAGCGATTTTCAAAGCTGTGTTAATTGCTTCTGTTTGATTAGTACTAAGCTTTGACAACAGAAGTATAAATTCATCTCCGCCTAAACGTGAAAACGTGTCTTCTTTACGAATAATTTTTGATATACGTAAACTAAACTCTTGTAAAACAATATCACCTATATGGTGACCCAAGGAGTCATTAATCGTCTTAAAATGGTCCAGATCAATAAACATGACCGCAGCATAATCTTTATGACGCTCAATATGGATAATAAGTTGCTCAAGTCTGTCATGAAGAAGAGAACGGTTTGGCAGATGTGTCAATTCATCATGAAAGGCCAGAAAATTGATCTGTTCTTCTTTTAACTTCTTGTCCGTAATATCTGTTAAAATTACCAAGCCGCCTGAGATTTCCCCTTCATCATTATATGTGGGTGTGGCTCTTACATCAATCCATAGCTCAACTTTCTTTTGTCTACTGACAGCTATCTTATACTGGCCTTCATAATTTATATCTTCGCCTTTAAAGATTCTTTCTATAAAGCCGTTATAAAGAATGTTATTTTGCAATCGTTGTAAATTATGACCTTTGAGCGTCTCAATATCAGAGTGCATAATATTTGCCATGCCCTGATTACACTCTACAATACATAACTCCTTATCAAAGGAGAAAATACCAATAGGAGCTTGTTGAAAAATACTCATCACCTGATCTTGTGAACGTTTCAAGTTTCGTTCTGATTCGTAATACAGGTTACTTGTGTGGATAAGCTCTAAAATATTTCTATTAAACTTTGATGCCATAGCTATCATCAAAACCATATAGATAAGGATTGTTATCGATAATAATATGTAGTGTGTACCACCTTGTTGATACAAAGTCATCGAAAGCGGTACTAAAAAAAGTACAAAAAAAGTAATAAAAAACTGTGGATACGAGGAGAGACTGTTGGCTGCACCCGATGAAAGCCCTGCAACCATGATGAGAATAAAAGCTTGCAGTAAGATATCACCAGATGGGAAAAAAACGAGAATAAAGGCAGCCCATAGAAGCGTATTGCTTACAAGACCCAAATAAAAACGCTGTTTCCACTGTTCTGCATCCAGCCTTGAAGGCATTTTTCTATAAGAAAGCATGTCAATATAACGAAAGGTATTGGTTAGCGATATCAGAACAAACCACAGACCTAGCAGGGTATGCTTGCCCTCAGTCCATAAACCGATACAGAGTATCATAGCGACTAAGATAGACCCAATCGTCGCATACGAGAGATTGTTATAGGCGATAGTGACGAGCCTGTTGTCAACGTCTATTTTTTCTTTATACCCTAGTGACATAATGTTCCTGTGAAATATTGTGCTACATTTTATCATTAGTTTTAAAAATTAATATTAAACTTCAAGGTAAATTTACAAAAAAAGACGTTTTGCGATGATCACCTTGAGATAAGAAGGATATAAAGAAAAGTTTTCATACTTCCACGTGGAAACATCTTCGTGAAATCTAAAGGTCTTTCTATCTTTTCTTATCCATTTTATACACATAGGCCAAAACCTCAGCAACCGCTTGAAAAAGTGACTCTGGAATAGGTGCTTCCAGGTCAACCTCAGCATAGATGGAACGGGCGAGAGGAGGATTTTGAACGATGTGAACCTCGTTTTCACGTGCAATCTTTTTAATGTTTAACGCTATCTGGTTCATCCCCTTGGCAACAACAACGGGGGCCATATCGTGACCCTCTTTGTAACGTATTGCTACAGCATAGTGTGTCGGATTCGTGATAACTACATCTGCTGTTGGGACCTCTGACATCATCCTTTTTTTGGACATCTGCATCTGGATTTGACGGATCTTGGCTTTGACCATAGGATCTCCATCCATATTTTTCATCTCATCTTTAATCTCTTGCTTACTCATCTTCAAACCGTCAAAGTACTG
>Ga0316207_10002244_pt1 | contig 20457 bp, 18 predicted proteins | sample 6weekpyrite_MG_FD_204943 | JGI IMG/M metagenome (GOLD analysis project Ga0316207, IMG submission 204943) | Microbial mat bacterial communities from mineral coupon in-situ incubated in ocean water Damariscotta River, Maine, United States -... | ecosystem: Environmental > Aquatic > Marine >...
GTGCGCGATAGCTTCACCACCAGCATCAGTAATTTCCTTAACAACAGCTTCCGCCGCCTCAGATGAACCGCCTCGCCCTGTTACATCGCCGCCCAGATCATTCACGACAACCTTAGCCCCGCGTGCCGCGAGCGCCAACGCATGGCTCCGCCCCAAGCCGCCGCCCGCTCCTGTTACTATCGCAACCTGATCGTCAAAACGAATACTCATCATACTCTCCAGTCTTCACTGCTATAAGGTGGGCTATGCCTACCCAAGCATAATCATTGTCAGCCACTCAGCTATCAAAGCCGGGTGCCTTTCATCTTTAATTTCCATTTTAATTTCGCTTTTAATAAGCAAACGCCCGTTAGCTTTTTCTTGCACATCAACAAGCTTAACCCGTGCACGAATTTCACTATCCACTTTAACCGGGCTCAGAAAGCGCACTTTGTCACAGCCATAGTTTACGCCCATCACCGTGCCTTCCACACCGAGCATAGCATCGCTCGCAAGATGTGTAAGCATTGACAGCGTTAAAAAGCCATGCGCGATGGTGGTACCAAAAGGTGTTTTCGCAGCAGCTTCAGCATCAACATGAATAAACTGATGGTCCACAGTCACGTCAGCGAACTGATTAATTCTATCCTGATCAATTTTGAACCAATCAGACACCCCAGTCTCTTGACCGACATACCCTTTAAGCTCTTCTTTTGAAACGATTTTGCCCATTTCACTCTCCAAAATTGAAGATTCCAGTAAAGATTCAAGAAATCAGCGTAAGCCACTGTTTCGAATCATAATAATAAAACGAATCACATTGATTCGTTCGATTCGTTTTATGGTAATGCTGACAATCCACCATCCAGAGGAATTATGCCTCCGGTGATATAGCTGCCCGCCCTACTCGTTAGCATCAACAATACACCCGCAATATCTTCAGGCGTCCCAACACGGTGCAGTGGCACACCTGCTTCCATCGCTTTCCGGCGGCTTTCGTCACCTGTGATATGCGCCATCATTCGGCTTGGGAAAGGGCCTGGCGCAATGGCGTTTACTGTAACATGATCACTACCAAGCTCATTCGCCAACATGCGTGTAAGGTGATGTACTGCTGCTTTTGACGCGCCGTAACTATAGGCTGAGTTTGACGACGGACGCGTGCCCACAACCGAGCCCAAATTAATCACCCGAGCAGGGTCCGAAGCTGTTCCAGTTTTACGAAGTACAGGCATAAGCAAGCGCGTCAGGTCAGCAACTGCAGTAACATTCAGTTTAAAAACATCATCCCATTTCTCACGGGGAAACTCATCAAAAGGAGCTCCCCACGTCATGCCGGAGTTATTCACCAGAATATGAAGCTTTTCTTCACGTTCCATCAAAACCTCAGCCAAGTGCTGTGTTCCCTCAGGTGTCATTAAATCAGCTTGTAGTGCAATTACCTCGCCGGGGCCGACAGCATTCAGTTCGTCGGCGACAGCCTCGCAACTCGCCAAGCGCCGTGATGCGATATAGACCTTACAGCCTGCCCGCACCAGCGCCTCAGTTGCCATCGAGCCTATACCCGAGCCTCCACCTGTAACGAGCGCGACCTTGCCTCTGATGCTAAATAGGTTCCCAATGTCCATCAATGGCTCCTTAAACGCTGTTCGAGCGATACTTTTTAAGCTCAGTTCGCGCAATTACCATCCGGTGCACTGCATCAGGGCCATCAGCGAAACGCAAAGTACGTTGGCCATGCCACATGCTTGCAAGCGGGAAGTCTTGGCTAATCCCACGACCACCATGCATTTGCATTGCCTCGTCAATTACCTCAAGCGCCATACGCGGTGCTTGTACCTTAATTTGCGAGATATATGGCTGAGCCGCCTGCGTACCAATAGTATCCATCATATAAGCCGCCTTCAGGCACAATAAACGAGACATCTCGATACTGATACGTGCTTCGGCGATAATGTCATAGTTAGCACCAAGCTTCGCCAACGGGCGACCAAAGGCCTCCCGCGTTGTTGCACGAGTACACAGCATTTCCAGCGCACGTTCTGCTGCACCAATAGAGCGCATGCAGTGGTGAATGCGACCAGGCCCCAAGCGGCCTTGAGAAACCTCAAAACCACGGCCTTCACCGAGAACCAAATTTTCCTTAGGCACTCGCACATTTGTGAACTTAATATGCATATGACCATGAGGTGCATCGTCGTGACCAAAAACCATCATCGGACGTAAAATTTCCACACCCGGCATACCTGCTTCAACTAAAATCATACTGTGCCGGCCATGACGCGGAAGATCATCCGATCCAGTTTTAACCATCACTACATAGATTTTACAGCGTGGGTCCCCTGCGCCTGATGCCCAGTATTTTTCACCATTGAGGACGTAATCGTTACCGTCCAGAACGGCACTCATTTCCAGGTTTGTTGCATCAGATGATGCTACATCTGGCTCTGTCATCAAATAAGCTGAACGAATTTTGCCTTCCAGCAGTGGCTTAAGCCATTTATCTTTATGTTCTTGAGTGCCGTATCGCTCAATAACTTCCATATTGCCAGTGTCTGGCGCACTGCAATTGAACGCCTCAGCCGCGATATGTGAACGGCCCATTTCTTCCGCCAAATAAGCATATTCAACAGTTGTTAGCCCATATCCTGCATCTGAATCCGTTAGCCAGAAATTCCACAAGCCATCTTTCTTTGCTTGCGCCTTCAGCGTTTCTAGAATTTCTGTCATGCGGTCAGTAAAGGCAAAGCGCTCACCGTTTCTGCCTACTTCGTGATGATATTCATCCTCTACAGGGACTACATGATCGTCAATGAAAGCCCGTACTTTACCGCGAAGTTCTTCAGCGCGTTTGCTAAGTCCTAAATCCATTAGTTGGTTTCCTTTTTTTCGGCTTCCCATAATTTCTTGTAATGCGTTCGGATCGACTGACGATCGAGCTTACCTGAGGCAATCAATGGCAACGGCTCTTCTGTTAGCCATACACGCTCAGGCAACTTATATTTTGCTAAATGCTGGTTTGCTTCTGTCACAACAGCTTCCAAATCAAATTTGTCGCACTTTGGCAAGATAACGGCCCCCACAATCTCGCCCATATGCTTGCACGGCAGAGAGAAAACCATCACATCTTCAACATCTGGGTGTCCGTGGAGCACCCCCTCAACCTCAAGAGAACTGATATTCTCGCCGCCTCGGATGATGATGTCTTTCATCCGGTCAACAATGAACAGGTATCCCTCTTCATCCAGATAACCAATATCTCCAGAATGGAACCAACCATCCTTAAAAGCACGCGCTGTTGCTTCGGGGTTGTTCCAATAACCCACAACATTCGCCACAGTTTTAATGCAAATCTCACCGCGTTCGCCTTGCGGTAATATCGTACCGTCCGGCCCTTTGATCACCACTTCAACAATTGGCGGCGTTGGACGCCCTGTACTGGAGGGCCTCTCTAAATATTCATCGCCCGACATCATAGCGCCCAAGGCATTTGTTTCAGTTAGGCCGTAACCAATACCTGGGAATGAGCCTTCAAATGCATCTCGGATCATCCGAACATGCTCAGGTGGCCGTGCGGCACCACCGCCCCCAATGTCCGTAAGAGTGGAAAGGTTATATTTTTCACGCAGCGGGGATTTTGCCATTTCATATGACATAGTGGGCACGCCAGTGAAGCCTGTGATTTCTTCCGCCTCGATAAGCCTGAAGGCATCTTCCACATCCCATTTATGCATCAACACCAGTTTACGTCCAACCACTGCAGATACCATCATCACAGGCAACAAGCCGGTGACATGGAAAAATGGCACAGCTACTAGCATTTTGGGCTGAAAATCTGGGTCAGGATTACCGCGTCCAACCATTTTCAGAGCCAGTGCAATACTAATCCACTGAAACAATACAGAAATGACTGCACGGTGGTCTGAATACGCCCCCTTTGGGAAGCCCGTAGACCCAGACGTATAAGGCATCATCGCAATATCTTCAGGACCAAGAGGCACATCTGGCCACTCAAGTGCTGTTTTATTCGCAATCACATCTTCAAAGGATGTTGCTGAACCGCCCTCAGGCAAAGCATCACGAGCAATAATAAGGGGGACATCAGAATTTCTGGCCCGAATATGTGCAGCCCGCTTACCGTCTGTAACTGCCACAACAGCGCCGCTGTCCTTCATGGCCCACTCAAGCTCTTCTTCACCCCACCATGCATTCATCAGCACAGCAACACCGCCAGCAGCAACTATGCCCATATATGCTATAGGCCATTCAGGATAGTTACGCATCGCGAGGGCAACTCTATCGCCTTTGTTCAGGCCGTAATCATCCACTAACGCCTTAGCAAGCATGGAGGCTTTTTTAACAACATCAGTGAAGCTGATGCGTTCCTCACCGTATACTAGAAACTCTTTATCACCATGACCAAGCATCAAGCCCCACACATCACGTAGGTTTCCCGGTTGGTTGGCAAAAACCGGCATGTCGTACCCGCGGATATTCTCAATCTTGGTCGCCAAAGCAGGTACACCAGCCAACATTTTAACCACTTCATCAAGCGGCGTAGTTGGGTCAATCTCAGGAAGCGTTAAATCTTCAAACATACATCCCCCTCCTTAATAACCAGAACAGCTAGCAAAGCGGTCTGCATGAAAATTATAATCCCCGTACAGGGCCTGAATGGTACGAGCGCGCTTGATATAAAAACCAATATCAAATTCATCGGTCATACCAATGCCACCATGCATCTGCACGGCTTCGTTGGTGGCAAGTTCCGCAGTTTTACAGGCCTTCGCTTTTGCTAGACTGGCAAACCAACTGAAATCACCGCCAGCATCCCCCATTTGCAGTGCTTTAAGAACTGCTGAGCGTGTTACTGCAATCTCACTAAAAAGCTGTGCTGCCCTATGCTGAAGCCCTTGAAAAGAACCAATCAGAACGCCAAATTGCTTGCGTTCTTGCAAATATTTAACTGTCTGGTCCAAACACTCCTGTGCAATACCAAGAAGCTCCGCAGCCAACACTACACGGGCTTTATCAAGCGCTGGATTTAACGTATTCAGGGCCTTGCCTTCTTCTCCAATAAGAGCATCAGCACCAACCTGAACCCCTTCAAAGGTAACTTTCGCCCAATTGCGGCTGTCAGTCATCACGGTACGGTCAACAATCAACCCTGCTGCCCGGCGATCCACAAGTAACAAACTAAGGCCATCACGGTCTCCCTGCTCACCCGAGGTGCGGGCTAACACTATTAATTGATCCGCGGCCCCGCCTTCCTGCACGAAGGTTTTCATACCACTCAACTTATAACCACCGTCAGAAGCTTCGGCCTTCAGGGCTGTACCCTCTGGGTCGTGCGTGCCCTTTTCATCTATAGCAAGTGTCGCAATCGTTTCACCCGCAGCAATCGCTGGCAGCAAACTACCCTTTTGCTGATCATTGCCTGCCGCATCAATAATTGCCGCAGACGCAATTGAGCTAGCATGAAAGGGCGAGGCAGAAAGGTTTTTACCCATTGCTTCAGCAACAACCCCCGCCCCAACAAGGCCAAAACCAGCCCCACCGTGCTCTTCATCAACCAAAATGCCGCTAAAGCCCATCTCAGCCATCTCTTTCCAAAGGTCCGCACTGAAACATTTATCATCCATATCATCACGTAACTGCCGAAGCTGGCTAACAGGGGCTCTCTCAGCAAAGAATCCATCGGCAGATTCTTTCAGTAGCTGTTGTTCTTCGTTTAAAATCAAAGCCATTTCACTACTCCTTACGCTGGCAAATTGAGGATGCGTTTTGCGATAATATTGAGCTGCACCTCCGTTGTGCCGCCCTCTATCGAATTGGCTTTTGTTCGCAACCAATTACGTGCAATTTCGCCGTTATTGGAGAATTGGCCTTCCCACTCAAACGCGTCTGACCCGTTAACTTTCAGGATCATTTCATGGCGTTCTTTATTTAGTTCCGTCCCATACCCTTTAAGCATGGAAGAAAATGCCCCCATATCGCCTCCGGCTTTGGCTTCATCTTTCGCCCGCTCCAGCGTAAACATAAAGGATGCTGCATCAATCTCATGCTCGGCAATCTGATGGCGCAGCATTTTATCATTAATCTGCCCTTCAATAGTGCCCAGCTTTTCTTTCGCCAAAGCATTCAAAGGGGTTGGAAGCCCCATATCGCTAATGCCTGTACGTTCGTGGGTCAGCAGATATTTGGCTATCGTCCAGCCTTTATTTTCCTCACCTACCAAATTCGTTTTGGAAGCAATGGCATCATCAAAGAAGGTTTCGCAGAATGGGGAATTACCGGAAATAAGCTTAATTGGCTTCGTGCTAACACCGTCTTGGTCCATATCGAACAATACAAAGCTAATGCCATTATGTTTTGTGGCTTCAAAATCAGTACGCACAAGACAAAATATCCAATCGGCTTTGTCAGCGTAGGATGTCCACACCTTTTGGCCATTAATGATATAATGGTCACCCTTATCCTCGGCCTTTGTAGCAAGTGCCGCCAAATCAGAGCCAGCATTGGGTTCGGAATATCCCTGGCACCAACGTATCTCACCGCGAGCAATCTTCGGCAAATGCTCAAGCTTTTGTTCGTGTGTGCCAAACTTCAATAAAGCTGGGCCAAGCATCCAAATTCCAAAAGATACAAGCGGTGTACGAGCCTTAAGGCGGCGCATCTCACTTGCAAGAACCTTTGCTTCTTCTTTGGAAAGCCCTCCACCACCATATTCTTTAGGCCATGTCGGCACGGTCCAACCGCGTGATGCCATACGTTCAAGCCAAAGCTTTTGGTCTTCCGACTGGAAAACAAACTTGCGACCACCCCAGCAAAATTCATCTTCGCTGCCAGCAGCAGTGCGCATCAATGGAGGGCAATTGGCCTCCAGCCAGTCTCGGGTCTCTTGGCGGAACGCCTCTAGATCACTCATTTATTTCCCTCCAGTTGGCCAATGAACGCTGGCCAGTGTATCCTCTGCCCTCTGTAAGGGGTATGCCGAATGCACGCGCCTTCAAGGGTAAAAATGCAGAAATTTAACCAGACATTAAAAACGGCCCTACCCACAGTCGAACAGCTCTAATTCCGTTACGCCCCTTTAGGGCTTCATTCAGGGCTTTACCCCTTAAATTTCGCTTTAGAAGTGACATCGGGCGGGAACGCCCTAAGTCAAGATTGAAGTTATGATTAATACGAATTTCTAGTCTGTTACTGCGCATGGCTTTTGTTTTGTCTGCGGTTTAATTTTTGAAAGTGTATGAGCGGCTTAAATTACCAAAATGTATGGCGACTGGCAGGCCCGAACATCATCAGTAATGTATTGATGGTTTCAATTTCATTTGCCCATCTTTGGATTGTAGCGCCTTTTGGTTCAGCCGCCAGTGCAGCCGTCGTCACTGGGGGGCGCATACACTTCCTGTTAATGGCAGCTTCTATGGCGCTCTCAGTTGCAACAACAGCGGTTGTAGCACGCGCATGGGGAGCAAATGACAAAACCGAAGCCTCGGCAGCAACAACGACCTCCCTTTCTCTGTCGATCATTATTGCGCTGATTTTGGGTAGCAGCACCTATATTTTTGCCCCGACCTTTATCAGCATATTCAATCTGGATACTATGGCAGCACAGCTTGCACTCGATTATGTTAGGCCAGCTTCTTTATTGAACATTATTTTTGCGCTTGCACTTACTGTTGCCACAAGTTTTCGTGCCATCGGCGATGTTGTGCGCCCTTTAGTATTCAGCGCTTATGCTACCGGCTTTTCAGTTATTGGTTCCTATATTTTGGTACACGGCCTCTTTGGACTTCCCCAAATGCATGTTAGCGGCATCCCTTATGGCACTGCCGCAGGGCAAATGGCTGTTGTGCTGTGGTTTTTTGTAAAATGGACTTTAAAACGATATCAGCTAACCCCTATACCTTCTGCTATTGCAGACAAACAACGCCTCGCCCAGCTAATCCATATAGGTGCCCCCGCTGCACTTGAGCAGATATTAATTCAATCCAGCTTTCTGATATTTATGGTGCTAGTCAGTGGCTATGGCACTGCTGCCTTTGCGGCTTATGGGATCGGAATTACAGTTCTTAGCGTGTGTATTGTTGTTGGCTTGGGTTTTGGAACCGCCAGTGCAACCCTTTCAGGCCAAAGCTTAGGAGCTAGTGACTCTAATGCTGCTATACAAAACGGCTGGATGGCCATGCGACTTGCTATCATCGGCATGACAATCATGGCCATTATCACGTTTCTGCTGCGGGAGCCCTTAGCAGCTATGCTTTCGATTGATCCAGAAGTACAAGCACACACAGAATATTTCATTTTAATCTTAGCCATAATCCAGCCCTTGATGGCAATTGAGTTTGCCATCGGCGGGGCCCTACGCGGTGGCGGCGATACACGCTACCCCCTTATCGTAACATTTGCAGGCATGATTGTTGGGCGTCTCTCCATTGGTTTTGCCGTAAGCCAAATGGGGGGGAGCGTTGAAGTTATGTATGCTGTGATTATTGCAGACTATGCCATAAAGGCAACAATGCTGGTATTACGTTTTCGTTCAGGAAAATGGTTGCAAGCGGCTGGGCAACACATTCCCCTTGCCATGCAAACTGTTGCGGGTGTTAGCCGAGAGCCCGTTCGTAGTTTTGCTGTTTCACACCCCGACAATGCTGATTATAATTAATTACTTATATTATGTTTAAGAGCTGGCCCGACGGCCATTTCGCGCTACCATCATAAATGACATGATTGTGGGCCACATAGCGGCCTTAGCACTCGGGAGAGATACAATGGCAAAGCCTGGCAAACTGGACCTTCCATCTGTGAAAGATCAAGTATCGGCAGAAGAATGGGAAGCACGTGTTAATTTAGCCGCTGCTTACAGGCTGTGTGCTGATTTTGGCTGGGATGATTTAATTTATACGCATCTCTCTGCCCGAATTCCCGGCACAGACCACCATTTCCTGATCAACCCGCTTGGTTTGATGTTTGAGGAAATAACTGCCTCTAGCTTAGTGAAAGTGGACCTTAACGGCAACCTGTTGATGGATACGCCATACATCCCGAATGCCGCCGGGTTTGTTATTCACAGTGCCATCCATGCAGCTCGCGAGGATGCAAACTGTGTGATCCACCTACACACTGACTACGGCGTTGCAGTATCCAACCAGAAAGATGGCCTTCAGCTACTGTGCCAGAGCAGCATCCCTGCTTGGGCAAATGTGGCATATCATGATTATGAGGGTTTTGCCGTAAATGACGGTGAAAAAGAGCGCCTTATTGCTGACATGGGGGATAAAAGCGCCCTCATCCTTAGAAACCACGGCACACTAACTGCGGCAGACAGTGTTGCTCAGGCCTTTGAGTTGATGTTCTTTCTGGAAAAAGCATGCAAGATACAGATACTGTCGCAGAGCACTGGGCAACCACTCTACCCTATGAGTGAAGAATCTATCTCAAATGCATTCAGAGACCTGCGTGTAGTTGCTGGAGCAAAAGGTGCCGATACATTCGTTTGGCCAGCTCTGCTGCGTAAAATGGACCGTCTTGACCCAAGCTTCCGTGACTAATAGCCAACTTTGAGGATCCCTATGTCATCTGTACAACCCATCGTCGATGAACTGGCTGTAAAGCGACTTGATACGCTTTTATTTAGCGGAGAGCCAAACGACTGGCCTAATAAGCATGTGTTTGGTGGGCATGTGATCGCCCAAGCAATGGAGGCCGCTACACTAACTGTTGATAGTGCGTTTCGTCTTCATTCTTTTCACAGCTATTTCTTGCGCCCCGGCATTGCAGGGCAGCCGATTATCTATGATGTTGATCCAATCCGTGATGGTCGAAGCTTTGCCACACGCCGAGTTGTCGCCATTCAAAACGGTGAAGCTATTTTCACGATCGCCGTTTCTTTCCATGTGGGTGAAGAAGGTGTCACGCACCAGATTGATATGCCTGATGTGCCACGTCCTGACGATTTGGATGATGACGAAGCTTATTATTCTCGCATTCTACGGGCCTTTGGCAAGCAGCCTAAAAACAAACCCTTCATGCCATTTGAAATGCGCTCTGTTGACCGGATGGATATTGAGAACCCGGAACCAAAGGACCCTGTCACAGGGTATTGGTTTAAACTGAAGGAAGAGATCGTTGCAGACCAACCACTGCATGCACGGCTTTTGGCCTATATTTCTGATTTCGCTTTCCTCTCCAGCAATTTACGCCCTCACGCCATGATCCCACGTGACCCTCGCCTAAAAACCGTAGCGAGCCTCGACCATGCCATGTGGATTCACCGAGACAACTTCCGTGTTGATGATTGGGTTTATTATAAAACTGAGGGTTATTGGTCTGGTAAAGGCCGCGGACTTGCACGCGGTGCCCTTTATTCCAGCGACGGACGTCTGATTGCCTCCACATCACAAGAAAGCTTGCTGCGCCTAAACCTTGAAGAAAAAGAAAAGCTGAAAGAGTAGCTGTATCTCAATGCAGCATACCTAGATGTAAAAAAGCTGGTTTCCTAGATATAAGGAACCAGCTTTTTATTAACCTTTTTCAATGAGTGACCGTGCATAGTTGCCAAGTAAATTAACTTGCTTGCCAAAACTTGCAAAATTCTTGTTCTTAGTTTGACCGTGATAATATCGGTAGTAAATCTGCTGCAAGATCACTGCGAGCCGGAAAACCCCGTACACCATATAATAATTAAAATTGCTCAGATCATACCCTGTTTCGCGAGCATAAAGCTCACATATTTCGGCACGTGTAGGCATGCCCGGTGCAAAACTTGGCTGCATAGACATAGCCTTCATGCCCTCAGGGTCATCGGCCTGTGTCCAGTATGCCAACGTATTACCCAAATCCATCAAAGGATCACCCAAGGCTGAAATTTCCCAATCAAGTATTGCTTTGATTTCAAAAGGGTTTTCTTCACAGAGGATCACATTATCCAGCCGATAATCACCGTGCAAAATGGAATGACCAACTTCACCAGCTGGCATGTTGTCTTCTAGCCATTTGCGAACATCGGCAAAGTCCTGCACATCATCTGTCATGGCTTTTTCGTAGCGTCGATTCCAGCCTAGAACCTGTCGTTCAACATAGCCTTCAGGTTTGCCGAAATCCCCAAGGCCAATTGCCTTATAATCAACCTTGTGCAGTTCAATAAGTTTATTGAAAAAAGCCAAACCAAGTTTATGGGTTTCTTCTTCCCCAAAGTTCCACTCAGCAGGAATGGTACGCTCCAGCTTGCGTCCTGCCACGAGGTCCATCACATAAAATTCAGCTCCTAAAGGACTATCTTCCCCCGGCACGTGGAAATGGGTATTTGGCACAGCAGGGTAAACCGGCTTCAAGGCATTCATCACCCTGTATTCCCGGATCATACTATGCCCTGATTTAGGGACAGTTCCAAAGGGTGGGCGTCTAAGTACAAGGCTGCGATTTTCATATTGCAGTGAATAAGTAAGGTTAGATTGCCCGCTGGCAAACTGTCTGATAACCGGGGTGCCTTTCAGCCCATCAATCCGCTCTTTTAACAAGCTATCAATCAAGGCAACGTCTAGTTCTTCACCTTCACGAACTTTGACAGTTTTATTCAGTTCTTCTGCCATATTGTGCTCCCTTTAGGCTGTAACGCCGCCGTCCATTACCAAAGTAGTACCTGTAGTAAATGCTGCCGCATCAGAGGCCAAATACAACACACCACCCACCATATCTTCTGGTTGGCCCGCACGAGGAATTGGGAAGGCATTTGTAAATTTGGCCATCATGTCTTCATTAGAAGTAAAAACGGCTGTCATCTTGGTGTCTACCAAGCCGGGGCAAATGGCATTCACACGAATACCGTCATGGCCATATTCTTTAGCAAAAGCCTGCGTCATATTGATAAGCGCGGATTTTGTCATGGAATAAATTCCCTGCAAATTACCAGGGGTTAGGCCGTTAATCGACGCCACATTCACAATAGCCCCACTGCCAGCCTCTTTCATCATCTCCACCGCTTTTGATGACAGATAAAAAGGCCCTTTAAGGTTCACATCAATGGTTTTGTCAAAAGCTGTTTCCGGCGTTTCGCCTATCAAGCCATAATATGGGTTAGTACCGCCGCAGTTTACCAAAACATCCAGCTTGCCGTATTCTGCTTTGATCCAATCAAAAACAGCCGCGATATCTTCCATTTTCCCAGCATGGCAAGCCTTCGCAGTTGCCTTACCGCCGTCGGCGCGAATGCTGGCTGCAACCTTTTCACAGGCTTCCTGATCACGGCTAGATACAATCACATCGGCACCATTTGCTGCAAAAGCGCGCACGATAGCTTCACCAATCCCGCGTGAAGAGCCGCTTACAAAAACGGTTTTCCCGCTAAAATCCATCAGTTTTGTATAATCCACCAAACTACTCCCTAAACCATTTGCCGTTTAAACTGGGCGACCTGTTGTTTCCAATTGGTGCCGTCTGAATTTGCGCATACCACCGATCCAACGGTCGTAATCTTGTGCTTTGTTCAGGAAATATGCTTCCACAGAATCGTGAGGGCGGATCATAAAACGTCCTTCCCGCATCTGGGCCAGAACCCTACGAGCAAATTCATCTGCTTCCATAACGCCGTCAACAGCGGCTGAGCTATCTTCAACATCGGCTGTCATTTTTGATTTAACCGCTTGCGGGCATATGCATCCCACGTAGAGGCCATCGTCACCGTTCGTGATCGCCAAACTTTCAGCAAAGCCAACAGCCGCATGCTTGGTGGTGGAATAGGATGTATCCCCGATCTGGCTTAAAAGCCCGGCAGCAGAGGCCGTAACAACAAAGCCGCAATTTTTGCGCTCCAGCATTTTGGGCAGAACTGCGCGACACGCCAAAACATGTGCAAAAACGTTCACTTCCCAAATTTTTTGCCATTGCTCATTTGATTGACTGATTGTTGTCCAATCTGGTGCATCAGAAAAAATGATACCGGCGTTCGAGAAATAGAGGTCAATATCACCCGCTTCGGCCTCAAAGTTTGCGACCATTTCCGCCACAGCTTGCTCATCAGAAACATCAAGCTTGTAGGCCTTAGCCTTCGCGCCAATGCCAGCAGCAACAGCGGCAGCACCTTCATAGTCCATATCAGCGATAGCAACAGCCTTCGCGCCCTCTGCTGCGAACAGTTCAGAAAGGGCCTTACCAATGCCACTTGCGCCGCCTGTAACCACAATAACTTTATCTTTAACGTCCAACTTCGCCTCCCCGCTATCAGGTTAACCCTGAGGTCAATCACTTAGGAGAAGTGTCTCCAAAAGCGATTTTAGTTCGTCTGGTAATGAAGTGGGGCGGCGCGTGTTTCTGTCCACATAAACATGGACAAAATATCCTTGGGCAACAGGTTCTTTTTCGTTTTCCCTGAAAAGTCCAATTTCATAGCGCACACTTGAATTGCCAATTTTACTAACAGCAACACCTGCACACACGGTATCTGGAAAAGAAAGCGGCGCAAAATATTTGCAATTGGTTTCAACAACCAGCCCAATCACTGGGCCTTCATGAATATCCAACGCACCGCCTTTAATCAGAAACCCGTTCACCGCCGTATCGAAATAACTGTAATAATTTACATTATTCACATGACCGTAAGTGTCATTATCCATCCAGCGCGTTGGAATATCTATGATATGGTTGTAGGCCGATTTTAGCCTTTTCTCCTTAACACTCACCACGCAGCCTCATATATTTTCAGAGCATCTTCTTGCGACACTTCCCTAGGGTTATTCACCAACAGGCGCGTCTGCAACATAACGTCTTCGGCCAACATAGGCAGGTCATTATGACTAACACCAACATCACGCAGCCGCTTTTCAATGCCCACTTCATCTGCAACGCTCTCTAGCCAAGCAATAAAGGCCTGCGTTTTTTCATCAACATCTTCACCGTCTAACCGCATCACATCTGCTAACTCAGCGTATAAAATATTTGCTGATGGGGCGTTAAATCTCAACACATGCGGTAAAACCAACGCATTTGAAAGCCCATGCGGAATATGAAACCGCCCACCAAGGGGGTACGCGAGGGCATGCACTGCCCCCACAGGGGCATTCGCAAACGATGCACCTGCTAGCATAGCCCCTGTAAGCATCGCTCGCCGCGCATCAAGGTTATCCCCGTCCTTGCATGCGGTTACTATATTACTCCCCAGTAGCGTGAGAGCTTGCTGCGCCATCGCATCTGAAACAGGGTTCTTTTTAATTGCCGAGGTATAGGCTTCAATTGCATGCACCATGGCATCTATGCCGGTAGCCGCAGTGATATGCGCAGGCAACCCTACGGTGAGCGTAGCATCCAACACTGCCATATCAGCCATAATTTTCTGGCTCACCACCCCCATTTTAGTGTTTTCGCCTGTGGTAATAATGGAAACAGCGGTTACTTCTGATCCAGTACCTGCCGTTGTTGGTACTTGTACCAAAGGCAACCTATTACAAAACACTTGGCCAACACCGTACATATCCGCCAGCGCTTGCTGACCTGTCGCCAGTACAGCCACAAGCTTAGCCACATCCATGGAACTGCCCCCACCAAACCCAACGATAAGGGAGGCCTTTGACATTTTCGCTGTTTCTGCAGCTTTAAGTACTGTTGCCTCCGATGGATCAGCCTCCACGGCATCAAAAACAGTTACCGATATCCCTGCGTTTTCCAAAGAGGCAAGCACTGGAGCAACAAGGCCTAGGCCCACAAGCCCTTTATCTGTCACGAGCAGGACATGTTTAGGCGAATACTGCTCGGCTAGAATCTGGCCCATACGCGATGCGGCTCCATCCTCAACAAGGACAGAGCCCACACTGTTAAAACTAAAAGCTGACAAATATGCCCCCTAGCTTTTCAATTGGCGCTCAATATTCTTCTTCAACTTGCCTGTGTAAGGCGGCACAACGCCTAGCAAGTTACCAATTGACAACTTCGGGTGCCGCAACACAGACTTCTGGTGGCTAAACTCAAGGAAACCATCATAGCCGTGATAATGCCCCATGCCACTGTTTCCCACACCGCCAAAAGGCAAGTTTTCATGGGCACCGTGCCACAATACGTCATTAACGGTAACACCGCCTGATGTAGTGCGTGTTAGCACTTGATTTTCCTCAGTTTTATCGCTGCCGAAATAATAAAGTGCCAGCGGGCGTTCTTTTTCATTCACATAATCAATAACATCTTCAACCTTATCGTATGTGCGCACAGGAAGTACCGGGCCAAAGATTTCATTTTTCATCACGTCCATATCATCTGTGGCATCAAGTATAAGTGTAGACGGGATTTTATTAGCTTGGTTTTGCCCGGAAAAATCTTCATTCGCAGGGTTAATCACCCGTACATCAGCGCCCTTTTTCTTCGCGTCTTCAATGTAGCCTTCAATGCGTTCCCGGTGCCTTGTGCTGATAATTGATGTATATTGATCATTCGACAGCATCGTAGGATACATCTTCTCAACTTGTGCCGTATAAGTAGAAACAAACTCATCCCGACGATCTTTATCGATGTTAAGATAGTCCGGTGCGAGGCAAATTTGGCCTGCATTCATATGCTTCATCGTCGCCACACGCTCAGAAACTGCGGCTAAGTCTGCGCTTTTCCCAACAACAACAGGGCTCTTACCACCAAGCTCAAGCGTTACGGGCGTTAAGTGCTCACTGGCGGCGCGCATAATAAGTTTACCAACAACCGGGGCACCTGTGAACATCAAGTGATCCCATGGCTGGCTCGCGAAGCCTTGGCTGGTTTCAACAGCACCATTAATCACAGCAATTTCCGTTTCATCAAAATACTTGGAAAAAACTTCATTGAAAAACGCCGATGTGCGCGGAGTTGCCTCAGAAGGCTTAATCATCACCCGGTTGCCTGCGGCCAACATTTGAGCAAGAGGCACAAACACCATGGTTAGAGGGAAGTTCCAAGGCGTTATCAAACCGACAACCCCTTTGGGCTGAGGCACCACTTCCGCACGTGCCCCAAGTAACCCCAACGGGAACTGCAAAGAACGTTTGGAGGGCTTCATCCATTTATCTACATGCTTAATAGCATCTTTAAGGGCACCAGCACTTGCAGCCACATCTGCAAATAACGTCGTCTCTGGTGAACGATTACCAAAATCCTCGGAAATCAAGCGGATATATTCATCCTTATAATCCATCAGACATGCCAACGCCCGCTTTAACCGATCCTTACGTACTGAGGCGGTTACAAAGCCTTCAGCCAAATAGGCTTTCCGCTGTTTAGCCAGTTTTTCTGCTATAATATCGGCTGGTGTCTCAACCTGATGCATACCGTCCATTTTGTGCCCCTCCACAGGATCAGAAAGTAGATTACCCGTTGAAAGTTAGCGCGAAAATAGAAAAGGTCAAAGATAATAGGCTGCCCTACTAGCTGTATCACTTGTATTTGGAATCAAGCCGAAAGCAGCAATTTTAGCTTCGCAGGAGGGTTAACATCTTGCCCTCCAGGCTCACTCTCATCGCTGCGAATTTCTTCCAAAAAGGCGCGCACTTCCCGGTCCAATTCTACAGCTTCTATCGACAAGGCTTCAGCACTTTTTTGTAAATCACAAGACATTGTTTGCATCTCATCTGCAGCCCCACCAACAATATTGATACTACCGATAACCATCTCAGTACTTTCTGAAACACGGTGAACATTTGATGAAATTTCCTCGGTTGCCAAAGCCTGCTGCCCTACTGCTCCTACAACCGACTGCGTCACTTCATCCATTCGGCTAATAGTTGTGGTGATTTTTTTTATTGCGTCTCCAGCATCAGCAGAAACCGCCTGAATTTTAGCTACATACTGAGCTATTTCCTCAGCTGAACTACTTGATTGGGTAGCAAGGTTTTTTACTTCCTGAGCAACTACAGCAAAGCCTCGGCCCGCATCTCCTGCGCGGGCTGCTTCTATAGTTGCATTTAAAGACAATAAATTTGTTTGCTCGGCAATGTCTTTAATAAGCCTCACGACTACACCAATTTGTTCAGCGGCTTTTGCTAGCCCCATCACCGTTTGGGTTGTATGCGCGGCATCTTGTACAGCCTGCTCAGCAATGTCAGCAGAAACACTTAATTCTTTACCTACTGCACAGAAAGACACAGAGAGCTCTTCAGTTGCACCTGCAACTGACTGCACATTGCCTGATGTCTCTGCTGTAGCTGCAACACTAGTGTCTACTTGCATTTTCGTCTGGCTGCTATTTGCAACTAATTCACGCGATGTTAAAGCTACCTTCTGCGATGCAGCATTAACAGCCTTCACCACTCCAAGAACACGACTTTCAAAAGAGCTAGCCATCTTCAAGCGCTGCATTCTGCGCACTTCGGCACGTGCGTGCCGGTTTTCAGCTTCCTCGGCACGGTGCTTCTCAATCAAAGCAACTCGCTCTATTTCTCGGCGACGTTCAAGTTCACTGGCTTCGATTTCAGCTTTTGCTGTCGCTGCGGCTAGCATCTCAAGTTCGCAAGCACGCTCCTTAAAGATGGTTGCAGCTTTGGCTAAATCGCCCAATTCATCACGGCGTAATTGCCCTGGCACTTTGGTGTTTTTATTTCCAGCTGCCAGCGCTGTGAGTGCGGCCGTGATACTGCCCAAAGGCCTTGCAATTGAGCTGCCGATCAACCCAGCAAGTACAACAGCAGCACCTGCACCCACTAAAAAGCCAATCACACTAAAGTCAATGGCACTCGACACCGCTGTTACCATATTTTCCAGAGCAACAGATTGGCGTTCCCGCGCATCACGTTCTACCCGAGATGTAATTTGATTGATCTCTTGGGCAGCTTTAGACAATTGAACAAGAGCAGCTTGCAATCCCGAATTTGTTGCATAATTCTGACGCAAGCTCTGACGAATGACATCACCATCCCGCCGCACAAACCGAACGACCGAACGTTGTCGACGAGGAAGATCCCTTACTAAGACATTTGCCTTTTTCACTAACCTTTCCAAGGCCTCGGCAGATTCAATGGCTGCGTCATAATCGCTTTTCTGTCCTCCAGCCACATAGGCAACACCGTATTGAGACAACGCGGCTACAATGGCTCTCAAGGTCTCTGCTAGCGGCTTTCCCTCCGAAGCTTCGTGAGTTTCTAAAAAGCTATATAAATCTTCTGAACTACGCCCAAGTTTCCCGAGCCCAACAACCACTACTTGCAGGGCATCTGCACCGTTTCCAAGACGATTTTCTATACCGGTGAAAACATCTTCAAAAGCCGCTCCCTTAGCAGCGATTTCCTCTACAATTTCCTGTTCATTTGCAAGAGACAAGACAGCGGCAACACGCTGCCTGCTATTCAAAGCCGCACGCCTGTTTTGTTCGATAGCATCTTTGTCTGCGTCCAAACCGGAGAATGCGAATGCCCGCAAGGCAGCAGCTTGTGCGGTTACATCTTCCGCATAATCATCAATCCAACGTACAACTTCAGTTTTCTCAACAATCCCACTTGCGCTTTGATCAAGGCTCACAAGCTGCAAAGCAGATACGATATAGATACTTCCAAGAATTATAATAATTGCAAAAAAACCAAAGACTATTCGAAGCCGAACTGAAATCTTGTCCACTATACTATCCACTGTCGTTAATGCACGCTAACGCCTATGAATGGGCGGGACGGAAAGTCCATCCAAGCGGCTTTCCTGCGAAAAGTATGGGATAGGAATTACGGTTTTATGACAAATTTAAAATTAACATAACCTATTGATTTTTAATGATATAATAATATGTTAAATTATTTTATTACGGATATATTTCAGTAAGATTCCAGTGATTATTTTCATTATCCAAACAAAAAGTCACCCGCTCATGCAAGCGAAATTTTCGGTCACGCCAAAACTCAAAATAATCGGGCACCAACCGAAAACCTGACCAAAACTCAGGGCGTGGAATTTCACCTGCCCCGAATTTGGCTGTATATTTTGCAATCGCGGTTTCGAACTCAAACCGCCCTTCCATGGGTTGTGATTGTTTGGATGCCCAGGCCCCAATACGACTCGCACGTGCTCGTGAGGCAAAATATTGGTCTGCCTCTTCTCCGCCAGTAGGCACAACCTTGCCTTCAATACGCACCTGACGCCTTAAACTTTTCCAATGAAATAGCATGGCCGCATTGTCATTCACGCCAAGTTCAACCGCTTTTTTACTGCCGAGATTGGTATAAAAAACCAGGCCTCTCTCATCGCAGGCTTTCATTAACACCATTCTCATGCTTGGTCGTCCACCCGCCCCAACTGTGGTCACAGCGACAGCACTTGGGTCATTTATCTCACTTTTTTCTGCTTCCGAGAGCCAACTGTTCAGTTGCTCAAAAGGGGTAATAAAATCAGCCGTCTTTTTCATTTAATATTTCCACAAACCAAAACACTAATATTGACCCTAAAGTCGTATAAATATTGTATCGCTTTTATCGCTGCATATATGATAGGCAAGTATCTGATTTAGTAACTGCTTTTCATATCTGACACAATCTTATGAACGATTTATACCAGCGATTAGGCATTAACAAAGGTGCATCTCAAGCCGAAATAAAAAAGGCTTACCGCACTCTTGCGAAAAAATTTCACCCTGATCGCAATAAAGACGACACCAAAATTGCAGACCGCTTCAAGGAAGTTTCTGCGGCCTATAGCATTTTAGGCGATGATGAACAGCGCGCGCGCTATGACCGCGGTGAAATCGACAATGATGGCAATCCCAAAGCCCCCACAGGTGGTTTTGGTGGCGGTTTTGGACGTGGCTACGGCGGCGGTAAACGGCAACGACGTGAATTTGACATGGATGACGCTGAAGACATTTTCAGTGAATTTTTTAGCTTCAATGGACGCCGCGGAAACAAAAAAAGAGCCTCAAACAACCCTTATGCTTCCTCTGGCCGCAACAAAGGCCTGGATATCAGCTACCAAGTCACAATCGGTTTTGAAGAATCGATTACTGGTGGCAGCCGACGCTTGCAGCTAAATGATGGCCGCAACGTTGATATAAAAGTCCCTTCTGGCATCAAAGATGGCCAAGTTATTCGATTGGCTGGACAAGGTGGCCCCGGGGTTGGCGGCGCCCCAAAGGGGGATGCTCTTGTTGAAGTGCGCGTATCAACACATCCATACTATCGCCGCGAAGGTGATGATATCCATCTAGAGCTACCAATATCTCTAGATGAAGCTGTGCTGGGCGGCGACATTCAGGTACCGACCCCAAGTGGAAGGCTAACAATTCGTATACCCAGAAACAGTTCATCAGGTACCCGCTTACGCCTGAAAGGAAAAGGCGTAAAGCGCAAGGATGATGTGGGTAATATGTATGTTACATTGAAGATTGTTCTTCCAAATACTCGAGATCTTGAATTGGAAAAAATGATCAAGGAATGGAGTCCCCGTGAAGGTGACAAAGCCCGTAAAAAAGCAGGGCTAAGCTAACCCAGGGAATTTATGGAATATTTTCATAAACATCGCCAAATTTGGCAGCGGGCATTATCGTTATTCATG
>Ga0316207_10002245_pt1 | contig 20445 bp, 16 predicted proteins | sample 6weekpyrite_MG_FD_204943 | JGI IMG/M metagenome (GOLD analysis project Ga0316207, IMG submission 204943) | Microbial mat bacterial communities from mineral coupon in-situ incubated in ocean water Damariscotta River, Maine, United States -... | ecosystem: Environmental > Aquatic > Marine >...
AAATTTGCGGAGAATAATGAGTTTCTAGAACTCAACCCATTCTCTAAAACTGCGCTTTCTATTCTTAATAAAGCTAACAATATATGATGTTTACTGTATCAAAATATAATAATGAATGCTCCTTCCAATAGTAAAATATTGTATTTTGTTACAGAAGACTGGTACTTCTGCTCACATCGTTTACCATTAGCATTAGCTGCAAAAAATGCAGGATATGATGTATCTGTGGTGACACGTGTTCAGTCTCATGGAGATATTATTAAGGATGCAGGATTAAAATTAATTCCTTTGGACTTATCTCGTAGAGGTATGAATCCATTGAAAGAATTGATGATGATATATCGATTAGTTAAAATTTATAAGTCTGAATCTCCCGATATTGTTCATCATGTTGCATTAAAGCCTGTTCTTTATGGTTCAGTTGCAGCATCACTTTCTATAGCCCCATGTATTGTCAATGCAATGGCAGGCTTAGGATTTATCTTTAGTTCGAGATCTATTAAAGCAAGAGTAGTACGTCCATTTTTTATGATGTTTTTTAAATTATTGCTTAATCGTCCTAAAAGTCGCGTGATTTTACAAAATGAAGATGATGCCTCCCTGTTGAGCGCTGGAGGTGTGTTAAGTAAACGTAAAATTGCCTTAATACGTGGTTCAGGTGTTGATACTCATGTGTATCGAACGAAACCAGAGGATAAGGTATCTCCTGTAGTCATACTTGCATCTCGTTTATTATGGGATAAAGGGGTTGGTGAATTTGTTGAAGCTGCTAGAAAATTAAAGAATAGTGGTATGCAAGCAAAGTTTGTATTAATTGGTGAAGGTGATGAAGAAAATCCGGGGACAATATCTGATGAGCAATTAAAAAAATGGCACGATGAAGGTGCTATAGAATGGTGGGGTAAAAAAAATAATATGCCAGAAGTATTTGCATGTTCACATATCGTTTGTCTGCCATCATTTTATGGTGAAGGTGTGCCGAAAGTGTTAATTGAAGCGGCTGCTTGTGGGAAACCCATTGTTACAACTGATGCACCTGGTTGTAGAGATATTGTTCAAAATGGTGTTAATGGTTTTCTAGTGCCGCTTAGGAACTCGTTTGCACTAGCTGATGCATTAGAGAAATTAATTACATCACCTGAACTACGCAAAAAAATGGGTAAAAAGGGAAGAGAAATAGTTGAAAGTAATTTCTCTTTAGAGCAGGTTAATCGAGAAACTTTAGCCCTATATGATGAATTGTTAAAATGAGTCGAGTTTTAGTAACAGGAGCCTCTGGCTTTTTAGGGAGGGCGCTTTTAAGTAGTATGGCAGTTACACATCATACTCTAATCGCAGCATTTCGAAAAAAAGAACCTGCTATAAACCATAATTTTCAAACAGTATTAGTGGGTGATTTGAGCAAAAGTACAGATTGGTCATCAGCATTAAATGGTGTAGATGTGATAATTCACACAGCGGCTCGTGTTCATATTATGAATGACATAGCTAAAGATTCTCTTGCTATGTACCGAAAAGTAAATTTTGAGGGTACTATGGCTCTGGCTAATCAGGCTATTATTGCAGGTGTGAAGCGGTTTATCTTTATTAGCTCTATTAAAGTTAATGGAGAAGAAACTTCGATTGATAAGCCATTTAAACCAGATAATATAAGTCAGCCTGTTGACCCCTATGGTATATCTAAAGCAGAAACTGAGCAGGCACTATTAGAATTAGCTGAGATAAATGATTTTGAAGTAGTAATAATTCGACCTGTTTTGGTTTATGGCCCAGGAGTAAAGGCTAATTTTTTAAATATGATGAGCTGGCTAAATCGAGGTATCCCACTTCCCTTCGGTAGTGTTAAAAATAAACGAAGTTTTCTTGCCTTAGAAAATCTTGTCAGTTTTATTGTTCATTGTGTAAATTATAAAAAAACACCGAAAGCAGCTAACCAAGTTTTTTTGGTTTCTGATGGTGAGGATATTTCAACTACAGAATTACTTAAAAAAACAGCCAAAGCATTAGGAAAAAGAGCATGGTTGTTCCCCGTTCCTGTTTACCTAATGAAAATGGCTGCAAAAATAGTGGGTAAAGTCGATATGGCTAATCGTTTGTTTGGTTCATTACAGGTAGATAGTAGTAAAACCAGTGAATTACTCGGATGGTATCCTGTTATTACTATGGACGAACAATTAAAAAAGACAGCAGATGCTTTTCTTGAAGCAGAGCGATTCAAAAAATGAAAAGAAGTTTTGATTTGGTTTTTGCTCTACTTGCCTCCTGTATTCTGTTTTTCCCGGTTATAGTTGTTTTTCTCCTTGTTAAATTTACGTCTAACGGACCTGCTTTATACTGGTCTGATCGCGTAGGAATTAATAATATTATTTTTAAAATGCCCAAGTTTAGAAGTATGAAGAATGATACGCCTTCTGTGGCTACTCATTTATTAGAAGACCCGAGAAGTGTTTTAACACCTGTAGGTGACTTTTTACGGAAATCCAGTTTGGATGAATTGCCGCAGCTATGGAGTATAATAAAAGGTGATATGAGTTTTGTAGGACCGCGGCCTGCATTATTTAATCAAGATGATTTAGTGGCTTTACGTACCGAGCGTGGAGTTGATAAGTTGTTGCCAGGTTTAACGGGGTGGGCTCAGGTCAATGGTCGTGATGAGCTGCCGATACCAGATAAAGTCGAGCTAGATGTGGAGTATGTTTCACGTCAGTCTTTTTGGTTTGATATTTATATTTTATGGCTTACTTTTGTTAAGGTGTTAAAACGTGATGGGGTTTCTCATTAATGGGTAAAATATATCCTCTAGTTCTCTAATTATTGTGAGCGAACTGGCTACCGCGATGAATAGTTTGGTTATTAAATTTTAAGAACGCGTTTAATTGGTTGCATGTACAATAGCAGTTACAAAAAAATATATACACCATTAAAATATTGAAATTTAAAAAAGGTGTCATACATTTAATAAATAAGGAAACTTTTTGTTATTCAATTCATTTAGTTTTATATTTGTTTTTCTCCCAATTGCTCTCATAGGCTTCTATCTTATTGGTGGGCGAGGTCATAAGCAGGCTGCTATAACATGGCTCGTCGGTGCATCTTTATTGTTCTATTCTTTGTGGAATCCTATTTATCTATGGTTGTTGTTAAGTTCAATATTGTTTAACTATGCGCTTGGGATTGCACTAGCGAATAAAGAGGGAATATCATCCAAGAAATTGCTACTGATTATAGGAATAGCGATTAATCTTATTCTTCTTGGTTACTTCAAATATGCTGACTTTTTCATACACGAAATTCTTTTCGTAATCGAGCTTGATTATAATTTTGAAAAAATAATTCTACCACTCGCCATTTCTTTTTTTACTTTTCAGCAAATTGCCTATCTTGTCGATGCCTATAAGGGGCTGACACGAGAATACAGTTTTCTACATTACTGTCTATTTGTAACTTTTTTCCCACAACTTATTGCTGGCCCAATCGTTCATCATAAAGAAATGTTGCCACAATTTGCCAAGAATTTTATCTATAATCTTAACTACTCGTGTTTGGCTTTAGGGATTGCAATATTTTCAATAGGCCTATTTAAAAAAGTTGTTCTTGCGGATGGAGTATCAGAATATGCAACACCAGTTTTTACTTCTGCTGAAAATGGACTGGCATTAAGCTTTGTAGAAGCGTGGTGTGGTGCACTTGCATATACATTTCAATTGTATTTCGACTTTTCTGGTTATTCAGATATGGCGATAGGCTTGGCTAGAATGTTTGGAATTAGTTTGCCACTTAATTTTCAGTCGCCTTATAAAGCATACAATATTATTGAATTCTGGCGTCGCTGGCATATTACTCTTTCTCGTTTTTTACGGGACTATCTATATATTCCTTTAGGGGGCAACCGTAAGGGAGAAGCCCACCGTTATACTAATTTATTAATCACAATGCTTCTAGGTGGGTTATGGCATGGAGCGGGTTGGACATACATTTTTTGGGGTGGTTTACACGGGTTCTTCTTGATAGTTAATCATGCATGGCGAGGTTTTTGCCATTCAATGGCATATAGTTCAAATAAATCTAGTTGGTTTGGTCGAGGGATAGCAAGGGTGCTGACGTTTATTGCCATTGTTATTGGCTGGGTATTCTTTAGAGCTGAGAGCATGAATGGGGCAATGAGTATACTTTCCTCAATGGCTGGTTATAATGGAATTTCTTTGCCCATGATGTTAGAAAATGAGCTTGATATGCTCGCACCATGGGTTAATATATCGAGTCTATCATTCGAAGGTATAGGACCAAATAATCTCGCTAATTTTTCTCAATTTGTTAAACAGTTACCCATGCTCTTATTTATAGTATGGTTTCTCCCAAATACTCAGGAAATTATGAAGCACCACCAACCTTCTATTAAAGTAATCAAGCCCCAATATTTCAATTGGCTTCAATGGGATATTAATTATAGGTGTTTATTTATTAATATTATAGTATTAGCCTATGTGTTTTGGGCAATGAGTGCCTCAAATATTTCTGAGTTTCTTTACTTTCAATTCTGATGAGTGCAAAAAAATATGTTTTATTTTTGTTGATTGGGATTCCACTAGTTATTGGAATGATTGGGATTTTAGTTATGAGTTCAATTGTTGAGTCAGACTTTTCAACTCAGTATATTGAATTAGCCAGATATCAGAGAAATAAGTTAAAAAATATTAATAGTCTTGATATCGCATTAGTAGGAGACAGTTCTCTTGGTAATGCTATTAATTCACAGTATTGGTCACACTATACAAATAAAAAAACTATGTCATTGGCTTTAACTGGTTCATTTGGATTTGGGGGTAGCTATGGTTTTTCTAAGCAAGCTATTAAGAAAGGAACCAAAACTATTATAGTGATGCATACCTTAGATATATTTGATAGAACTCGATCACTATCTCAGGATCATAGAGGGTATCTTTATACTGTGCAGTCATACAATGATATATTGGTCAATCCTGTTGATTTTTCTACTTTAATAGACTTTTTATATGACAAGACGCACATAAAAATTTCTATGATGAAAAGCTTCAAACGTATAAAATCTTCTGTTACAGGTGGTATGGAGGAAAAAGATTCCAATAACAAATTCCAAAAGGTCAAGATATTTGACTATTGGCCGCAAGGAGCTAAAAAAGACTATTCATCATCTCGAGGTTTTTTGGATCACAAGAATATTAATAAAAATAAAGTATATTATTTGACCGAGTTAAATAAACTGTGTGAAATAAAAAAAATAAACTGTATCTATATGCATGGCCCAGTGAATGAAAGTTATTGTAAAAACAGCAAGCAATATATATCAACTGTTAATAAACTTGTTCGCTCCACTGGAATTAAGCTGATCTCAGACATGCCTTATTGCTTAAAGAATAAAAAAACTGGTGACAGTAAAGATCACGTGCTTCCAAAATTTAAAGATGAAGCGACGCGTTATTATTTAGAGGTAGTGAAACAATATACAGAATCTTTAAAACTTCAAAATCTAACTGGAGGCAGTGTGGATAGCACTAAATTCATTAAGAAAACGATGTTCAATTGAAATGTATGGAAAATCAATATAGCGTAAACGTCCAGTCAACCCAACCTACCATTAAATCATCTAGCTCTTAAACTTCTTAACTCTTTGAATCAGAGTGATTATATAATGTCAATGGTAAACGTCACAGTCCGCAAAATTGGCAATCTATATTTCAATACCAAAAAGACAGCGGGCTTAAAAGTCAAGGTTAGCTCCCACAACCATATTTTTAATGGGTATTAATGATTATATAATGCTAAAATAATTGACTGCCTTAACCTTAAGGTAGTCAGTTATTAGATTGTAAAAAATGCTTTTTAGCTTCACAATAAGGGCTAATTTGATTTGGTTGTGGTCATTATTATAAAATTAGATAGCAGGTAGGTTTATGCAACAGAAAATGATCCATTTAGACTGCACTTTACGTGACGGTGGTTACTATACAAAATGGGATTTCTCTGAAAATGTAGTAGAAGAGTACCTTGTTGCCGTAAAGTCTGCAGGTATAGATGCCGTAGAACTTGGTCTCCGTTTATGGTCAAATCATGACTTCAAGGGTGCTTGCGCCTACACAACTGACGAATTCCTCGAATCATTAAATATTCCTGATGGTTTAACCATCGGATTTATGTTAAATGCTGCTGATATTATTATTAACGAAAAGCTTAGTGTCGAACGTCTTGAAGAGCTCGTACCACGACTTGCCGCAGAATCTCCAGCAGACCTTATTCGAATTGCAAGCCACGCCCATGAATTTGAATGCACTTTGGAGGCATGCAAATGGCTAAAGAAAAAAGGGTATATGGTTGGCGCTAATATCATGCAAATCAGTGAGCATTCACAAAAAATAATTGAAGGTCTCGCCCTTAAGTCATCTCAATACCCATTAGATGTTTTATATTTTGCTGACAGTCTAGGTAATATCAAGCCTGAAGATGTTGTGGAAATTGTGAAATCGTTGCGTAAGCATTGGGCAGGGAAAATAGGAATTCACCCTCACGATAATTTGCTTATGGCTCTACCCAATACGCTACAAGCTCTTGCAGAAGGTGTTGATTGGGTTGACAGCACCATTACAGGGATGGGTCGTGGACCAGGCAACCTTCGTACAGAAGAATTCATCCTCGAGACAGTTAAATTTAAAAAGCAATCATACAATTTATTGCCTCTACTCAAGCTTGTACGTACAACCTTTAATCCATTAAAGGCAAAGTATTGTTGGGGAACCAACCCTTTTTACTATATGGCTGGGCAACACTCCATACATCCAACCTATATTCAAGAAATGTTAAAAGATAGTCAGTATGATGAGGAGGATATCCTATCCGTCATTAATCACTTGAAGAGCATTAACGGAGCAGAGTTCGATTTTAATACTTTAACCGCAGCTAAGAATTTTTATGCTGGACCTTCTCGAGGTACATGGTCACCTAATAAGGTATTGAAGGACAGAACAGTATTTTTGATTGGTGTTGGAAAAAGTTTAGAACAACATAAGAGTGCTGTTGAGGCTTACATAAGACGAGAGAGGCCTATTGTCTTAGCGCTGAATACACATAAATGCATAGAGGCAGAACTTATAGATTACAGGATTGCCTGTCATCCAGTCCGTCTACTTGCGGATGCAAACAAACATCTTGAATTACCGCAACCTCTGATTACTCCATTGAGCATGCTTCCTGAGACGCTTCAAACAGTTTTGAGCGGTAAGAATATTTGTGATTTTGGAATTGAAATTCAATCAGATAGCTTTGAATTTAATGAAAAATTTTGTGTGGCACCGAGCTCTAATGTTTTAGCGTATGCCCTAAGTATTGCTTACAGTGGTCAGGCTAAGGAAATACTATTGTCAGGATTTGATGGTTATGCAATAGGCAGCTCGAGAAATGATGAGATGAATGAAATTTTCCGACTCTTTAAAAAGGCGGCTGACATTTCTGTATATTCGGTGACTCCATCGGTTTATAAAATATCACAAAAGAGCATTTACGCCGTATAAAGGAATAATATGATCCAAAATATTTCAATCTTCCTGCCTCTTAGAGCTGGTAGTGCGCGGATTCCACATAAGAATACGAGGCCATTTCATCCCAATGGTCAAAGTCTTTTTGAATATAAGTTTGCACAAATTGAAAAAATCAAAGGTGATGTCTATGAAATTGTTATATCGACGAATGATCAAGAAGTAATAGACCAAATCCCAGATAGAATTAGAGGCACTAATATACGCTTAGTTATTAGGCCCGATGAATTATGCAGCGCAACCACCAAAGTACAGGATTTAATAAATCATGTGGCGGACGTGACGTCAGGGGATACTATATTCTGGATACACGCTACCGCGCCTTTTTTGGATAGTTCAGATTACAAAGCAGCGATAAAGCAATATCAGGAAATGATTAGCAATCAAACTGGGGATTCTTTAATGAGCGTGAACAAGATTCAACAGTTTATTTGGAATGAAAATGATAAAAGAGTTATCAATACGGATAGAAGTGTTAACCCTTGGCCAAATACGCAAGATTTAGAGCCTCTGTATGAAATTAATCACGCTTTTTATATTAATTCTCGCGAAAACTATAATGAACTTAAAGACAGGATTGGAAAAAATCCTGAACTATACGTATGTGAAGGGTTAAAAAAAATTGATATTGATTGGCACGATGATTTTATTGTTGCACAACATTTAATTTCTTTGTATGAAAATGACACTAAATAAATACCAAACATTTATCTTTGATTGTGATGGCGTTATTTTGAATTCAAACAAAATAAAGTCGGATGCATTTCATAAGGTGGCGTTAGTCTGTGGCGAACGGGCTGCTGAAGAACTTCTTGCTTACCATGTGCGAAACGGGGGAATATCTAGGTATGAGAAATTTTCATATTTTATAGAGGTTATTGTCCCTAAATACAGCAGCAAAGTAAATATTCCAACGATGGAAGAATTGCTGCAGAGCTATGCGACTCAAGTTAAAAGATCTCTACTGACTTGCGAAATTGCGCAAGGCCTTTATCAGCTTCGCAAAGAGTTTCCTAACACAACTTGGTGTGTAGTATCTGGTGGAGACCAAGAGGAATTAAGAGATATATTCAAAGCACGTAAAATAGATAATTTATTTGATGGTGGGGTCTTCGGTAGTCCAGATAATAAATACTCAATAATGAATCGTGAAATTGAGAAGGGTAACATTGTAGGGCCAGCTATTTTATTTGGAGATAGTCGATTAGATCATGAGGTCGCAGAATCTTTTGATGTAGACTTTATTTTTCTAAACAAATGGACAGAGTTTAAAGAGTGGGAAGCATACTGTTCTTATAATCATATTCACACACTAAAAGAAATTAATTGCTTGTTAGAAAATTTTCTCACAATATAATTTTTGATTCGTAATCAAATCATAAAAGAGCATAGCCTAAGATGTTAAAAAAAGTATTTGGCCTCCTGAGTAAGGAAAATAAAAAAAACGCGGCCTTTGTGGTGTTTGTTATTACTTTTCAGGCTTTGCTAGAAGTTACAGGTGCCGCGTCAATTATACCGTTGCTAATTATTTTTATGGATTCTGGTAATGCATTAAATAATAATATTATAGAGAAACTTAATAATTTTTCTCATAATATTGGAATTCCAGAAGATACTGATTTTACGCTCGTCTTTATTTCAGCTTTGCTTATACTGACTATATTGACTTTTTTTGTTCGCTCTTATACGAGCTATAGAAAGAATCTATTTGTTGAAAAAACACGTTTCTCTCTAAGTAAACGGCTTCTTGAGTCCTATCTTAGTCAACCTTATGAGTATTTTCTTACTCAAAATTCTAATGATTTATCAAAGAATCTTTTGTCCGAAGTAGACCAGGTTATTGGCAAGGTCATACATAATCTCGTGAATATGGCTGCACATCTAGTTGTAGGTTCTGCAATCCTAGTTTTCTTGTTTATTATAAACCCTATCGTTGCTTTAGCCACATTTGTCGTTGCTGGTGGCTTATATGCGGCTATTTACTTCTCTGTTTCAAAGGCATTGTTCGGAATGGGACAAGAAAGACTACGAAGAAATAAGGAGCGATTTATATTTGCCGGAGAAATCTTTGAAGGCATAAAATCAATCAAAGTATTAGGCAAAGAATCGTATAGCGTTCAAAAATTCTTGGAACCAAGCTTTCATTTCTCTATGATAAATGCCAAGAGACAGTTTATTAATGAAGTGCCATCATATATTGTTGAAGCAGTCGCTATTGGGGCGTTAGTTATATTTACTTACTTTAGCGTCACATCTGAATCATCAGGATCACCTAGTGAATTTATACCTATGTTAGGTGTCTATGCTTATTCATTTTTTAAGTTAAAACCTGCAATTAACAGTGTTTTTATTGGGTTATCAGGCCTTAAATACGGAGCAAAGACAATCGAAAAATTGCTTGAGGACTTATCAATCCAACGACCACCCCAACCAGTGTCAGATAACAGTAAAAAATTGTCTTTGAAGAATAAAATACAACTGGTTGACGTAAGTTATCACTATAAAGAATCAGAGGCACCTGCACTTTCGTTAATTAATCTCGAAATAAAATCAGGGAGTAGCGTTGCTATTGTTGGCAGTACAGGTTCCGGGAAAACAACGCTTATAAACCTAATACTTGATCTCTTAGCACCTACAAAAGGGGAAATCCTGCTTGATACACAGCCTCTGAATAAAGCTAATGCGAAGAATTGGCAGAGAAATATTGGGTATGTATCCCAAGACATATTTATGATGGACGCATCATTATCAGAAAATATTGCTTTTGGAACACCTAAAGATTTGATTGATATGGATGTTATTAAGAAAGTTGCCCATGCAGCAAAAATTGATGGGTTTATAGAAAATAATTTGGAAGATGGTTACAATACTGTAATTGGTGATCGTGGTATACGTCTATCTGGAGGCGAAAAACAAAGGATTGGCATCGCTAGGGCATTATACCACAACCCAGATGTTCTGATTTTTGATGAGGCGACTAGCGCTCTTGATAGTGTTACTGAAAAAGAAATTATAGAAGAGATCTACAAGTTATCTCAGCATAAAACGATCATTATGATTGCGCATCGCTTAAGTACAGTTAAGAAATGTGATTCAATCATTGTTCTAAGCAATGGTACAATCGAAACAACTGGTACATATGATGAACTTATCAAAAGAAAAAATTCATTTTCTACAATGATTAACATCTAAAGGCTGAGCCCTCTAAAAAAACCAAGGAAAACCACCTGTTATGAATTTGAGTAATGTTCTTGTCCTTTTAAAAAGTGATTTAAATAGTGCAGGAGAAGAACTCCTTTTAGCAAAAGAACCAGATGAAAATGATTCAGACATAGATCTATTTATTACAAATAGATCTAAAAGCGCAGCAACACATCTTATAAAACACACCTCGGTACCATTATACTTCACACATAAAGACCGTGGCTTTGCGTTCTACCTCTCAAATGCAGGTATTATCAAGGCAGTTGACCTGTATGACGCACCGTTTATATCTGACCATACAATTGACTGGTTTTCTTCACGTGCAAAAATCAGTCAGTTCAATCCAGAAATTAAAGTTCTATCAGAAGTAGATCAAGCAGCTCATTTAATCTATAAGGCGATTAAAAAGAACAAGCCAAAGAGGGAGCGTTATGGAAAAATAATAAATCTTATAAAGAATATAAAAATGGATGATCTGTGTCTAGCAGTCATTGAAATTTGTCAGCTACAAGGTGATAACAGTGATTGTTTACGGCAGGCTGAAGATTTAGTTGAGTTAATATATTCTAATGATCGATCTTTTGAGAGATTTACTCAGCTCGGCCAATTGCCCTCCAGTCCGTTAGCAATGAGTGTAATGGCAAAAATTAATCGAAAAATTACAAATGTTATGTCTCGTTTGGAGCACTCATATTTCCTTATAAAGTCGCGACAAGAAAAAATACCTATGATTTGCATAGTAGGTGTTGATGGTGTTGGTAAATCCAGTACTATACGTGAGCTTGGTGCATCATTGAGCAAAATACAATATCTTACGACGCGGATGGAAACGAAGACCCATTATCATATCCTTACTAGGGTTTATATGAGCCAACTTCAAAAAATATTTGACCTATTGAGTATTTTTTTACGTAAATGCAGCGCTTTTAGGTTGATGAAAATAGTTGATGACCTTAAGCTGCGGATGCACTTTTTTGTGATTCGCTTTGATACAAGGAAAAAGATTTGTAATTGGCAAAAAAAATCTAAAAGGGGGATAGCAATTATTATAGATCGGTGGTGGAGTGACTTATTCGTCGCAAAGAAAACGTCGGTTTTATTGGAAAAATCTCCTTGTATACTCAAGAAATTTCTCTCATTGCCTCAGCCTGGGCTTTTTGTTATTATTGAAGTTCCCGCCAAAGTGTCAATTGAACGGCGTCCAGATGAAAATTTGAAGAAACTCTCTCAAAAGAAAGAGGCTTTATCAGCATTTATGGTTCAACATTTTGAAAAATCTCTATTGAAAATAAATGGGACGAATGAAATGAAGAGCAACGTAAAGCAAATACATCAACGATTATATGAAACATGGCATGCCTCCACCCTCAGAAGGAAAGAGCTCCCAGCAGGTGAAACTATATAAACTAACTAAAAGTAGAGCGTCATTTTCACTCTATAATTATTTCATTAAAATTGCTTTTATTAAAAGATGCACTTATAACAATATAGCGCAATCTTTAGACGCTGAATATAGAGGATCGTTTTACACGGATCATATTGTACACGTACCTAAAGTCTTAATATCAAAGCGGTTTTTCTTTTTCCAAATTGAAGTGTCTGAGAACATCAAAAACACAGAGCCACTTTTCGGCGATAAGCAAAAAGAAGGCTTTTATAATAAAGCACAAGAGAAAGTGCTATCTATATCAAAGGATTACGTGAATATTTCTTGGGAAGAAATATTACCTCCTCTGGCCCTGATTGAAATTAAAGGTCATAAAAAAGAATTTAACTTCATTCAAGAGAGTCTGAGTTGCACAATATATCCTAAAACTGGTATGCACGGGGATCTTAACTCTAATAATATTTTACTTGATGAAAACAAAGAATTTTGGCTTGTTGACTGGGAGAATAGTTCAAGTAACGGGTCAGTTATATGGGACTTATATTGGTTATATAGCATTTGGAAGCGTGATAGTTCAAAGGCGCCAAATGATATTCTCTCAATCTATAATAGTATAGATGGTATAGAGGCTGATCCAAAAGAATTGCTACTAATATATACTTTAATGAAGCTTAGGATCGACCTGATGAGGCATCAGAAAGATATTGTAGTATCACTAAATTCTTTCTTGCAACGTGTATTGAAAATTATGGAGATTTGTTAAATAATCAGAGCTTTGATGTGTAGATAACAGCAAATATATAAAACGAGTAATGATCATCATGTACATAATTAATATTTTAAAAAAAATAATAATTAAAACAAAAACCATTAAAACTATTCAAACAGACAAAGAAGAATGCATAATATTTGGTAGCGGGCCATCTCTGGATAGGTTGGATATCTCTTCACCTTTTTTGGAAGGAAAAGATCTGATTGGCTGTAATTTCATACATCAGCACAAGTCGTTAATGAATAAAAAATTCAAATTTTTCTCAATGATCGATAGAGGCTACACAGAACAAGTAAACCAGTCTTACTTTGAAGGTGTTGAATGTGATCAGTTTTTAATATCTACTAAAAATGCATATTTGTTTAAACTAACTGATTTAATGCGAAAGAAAATAAGCGTTATTAAAACTAAAGAATTTGAGATTAACTCCCCTGTCGATAAACGCCCTATTATCTTTGGCTCTGAGCTTCTAACCGGTAACTCGCTACCATTTTTAATACAGTGTGCCGCTTTTCTGGGACGTTATAAAACTATTTATCTGTATGGTGTCGATCATTTTAGTTTTGATGATTTACAAGGAGATGAAAATCATAATTATGATGACTATCAAGGGCGTAAAATTAAAGATCTAAAAATGACGCGCGAAAAACTCGAATATATAAATTCCTTATATCTCTTTGTAAAAGGTATTTGCGAACAGGAAGGTATTAAAGTTATAAATGTAACTCCTCATAGCAAGCTTGATATGTTTGACAAGATCGTTATCACTGAATTGCTAAATTCTAATTAGTGGTAGTTGAGGTGAGTCTTTATGATTAAAGGCTGCTTTAAAGCTTCTGTGACAGAGCTGTGTTTAGGGTGTATCAATTAATTTCATTATATCATGTGCTAGTGGTCACAGCATTACGAGGTTATAGTAACGGCTTCATGCATCGAATAACATAGAGTCCAGTCAACTCCATCTATCATTAAATCATATAGCGCTTATACGGCTCTACTTTTTCATCCAGTGTGAGATAAAATGACAAAAGGTAAGTGTCTCAGTCAGTAAATGTAGTAATACACATTTTAACGCCAAAAAGACTGCGGCTACATGTTCAGGCTAATTGTAGGCGGCTTGATTCATGTAGAAAAAAATTACATAATTTTAAATCTCGTACACGATAGCGTCTTCTTTATACCTGACTTGACAATGCTATTTAGTCAAAAGCGGCTGTGTTGAAGGGTAGGGTTAAATCAAGAGGTTTATTTTATTTGATAGTTCTCATTAATGATTACAGTATTTTCAATACAAAATATTGTTGATGCTAGTGTATCGATTGATAACATAGGTGAGAAGGAAGTGTGTCAGTCAGTGAGGTCATGTGGTGAGTGCATAAACAAATATAAACAAGATGTTTCTAGATCTGTGCTCAGAAGTTCTAGTGAGTAGATTGATTTGTGTGTTGACGAAATTTACTGTTCTGATTATAGTGATATTTTATAAATACAGAAATACCGTGTTTTTCAAGTAAACCTGCTATAATGTTAAAACGATTAAATTCAGTCATTATATGAATAAAAGCAAGTTTATGGGTGTTAATACGCGGAAGAAGAAGAAATTAGTCATGTTGTTGGGTGATCTATTGTTGGTGCCTACTGCATTATGGTTAGCATTTTCATTGAGATTAGGTGAATTTTATCTTCCAACTCAAGAAATACCATATCTTTTTATCTTAGCACCAGTCTTATCTGTACCTATCTTTATCCGCTTCGGTCTCTATAATGCTATTATCAGGTATATTGGTTTTCATGCCCTGTGGGCTGTTATGCAGGCTGTTACGCTTTATGCATTGCTTTGGGGGGTTGTTGCCTTAATTAGTGGGCTTGAAGGGGTGTTGCCTCGATCTGTAATTATAATTAATTTATTTATAACCATCCTCTTTATTGGTGGTAGTAGGATGATTGCCCGCTGGTGGTTGGCAGGTGTTAATCCCATTCAACGTTTATCCAGCATTAAAAACTCTAGAAAAAATGTAGTTATTTATGGTGCTGGTGCTGCTGGTGTGCAAATAGCTACAGCATTAGCTTATGGCTCTGAGTACAGGCCTGTTGCTTTTATAGATGATGATGCGCTGCTAACTAATCAACGTTTGAATGGTTATAAAATATATTCATTTACTCATTTGGGTATATTGATAGAAAAATATAGTGTCACAGGTGTAATGTTGGCTATACCTTCTGCTTCGCGATCACAACGTAATAAAGTGGTGAATTTATTAGAGCCTTATCCTGTTCATGTTCATACAGTTCCAAGTATTGATGAATTGGCGCAGGGTAAAGTAAAAGTAGGTGATATTCGTGAGGTTGAAATTATTGATCTTTTGGGGCGTGATTCCGTCAGTCCTAACCCCGATTTGCTTCATGCTAATATAAAACACAAAAAAGTGCTGGTCACTGGAGCTGGCGGCTCAATAGGTTCTGAGCTTTGTCGTCAAATTATTAAGCTAGAGCCTGAAGTGCTCATTGTCTTTGATCATAGTGAATATGCGCTTTACTCAATTGAAAAAGAGTTGAATGGTTTCATTTCTAAACAATTAATGCCTCTAACTAAAGTCTCTATTATACCTATACTAGGAAATGTGTGTAATCAGCATAGAATGGAGAAGGTTTGTGGAGTATATGGTGTAGAAACTATATATCATGCTGCAGCTTATAAGCACGTACCGCTTGTTGAAAATAACCCAGCTGAAGCTGTTCGAAATAATATATTAGGCACATTAAGTGCTGCTAAAGCAGCCATTAATACTAAGGTTGAAACTTTTGTATTAATTTCTACTGATAAGGCTGTTCGTCCCACTAACACCATGGGTGCAACTAAACGTTTTGCTGAATTAATATTGCAAGGGCTGGCTAATCAGCCGAATATGCAGACGCGCTTCTGCATGGTACGTTTTGGTAATGTACTTGGATCTTCGGGTTCAGTTATTCCTCTGTTTAGAGAGCAAATTGAGTCAGGTGGGCCCTTGACAGTCACAGATCCAAAAATTATTCGTTACTTTATGACGATACCTGAAGCTGCTCAATTAGTGATCCAAGCTGGTGCTATGGGACAAGGAGGTGATGTGTTTGTGTTGGATATGGGGGAGCCGGTTAATATTTATGAACTAGCTAAAAAGCTAGTGCGCTTAAGTGGGTTAGAAGTTAAAAGTGAAGAAGTGCCAGATGGCGATATCGAAATACAGTTTACGGGGTTACGCCCGGGTGAAAAATTGTACGAAGAGTTATTGATTGGGGATAATGTTACTACAACACAGCACGCTTTAATTATGAGGGCTGAAGAAGAAGTGCTCGAATGGGCTAAGGTGCAGGATAGTATAGATTCATTCTCAGAAGCGCTTGATGAGTGTAACCAGGATAGAATTCGTGATTTATTATTGGCAGTAGTTAAAGGGTATAAACCTCAGTGTAGTATTGAAGATACATTGTATAAGCGCCATAAGTTAAATGAAAAAAATGCAAATGTCATAGATATAGGGGGTAAAAAAATATCGTAGCTTTTTGAGGTTTTTATGGGGGTATAGGTCATATTTATGGTAAAGAGTTTTTGATCTGGTAGAATAGCGACATGAGTAAATCTTTATATTGAGTTGTACTGTAGAGATTGAATAGCATCGTCTTCTAATTAATATATTTTTAAACCTATTAATTAATACACCCTGAATAGGTTGATTCGAAAAATATGAGTGTTTCATTTCAAAGCATGACTGGTGATTTAATAATAAATTCAAATTTATTTAAAATTGTGAGTTTTATTAGCAGTTTATTCCTTGTGCTTTTCCCTTTTTCTATTGTTGTATTACATGATGTGCATGGTGTAGTTATAGCTCTATCATTAGTGCTCGCATTAACTTTACCTTTTATCCATAGAGAAACCCTTGGTTTAGATCTAGGAGAAAAGCGCTTTTTTATATCTGTTATTTGTATGACAATGTCCGTAATATTTGTATCTGCTTATGCAGGTATTGATGAAGTGATTTTGAAAAAATTGTTTAAATATGTGTATTTACTCTTAGTTATTCCTGTTTATTTCTTATTTCGGACTATAAAAGTTAATTATGGATTAGTCTGGTATGGTTTGTTTGTAGGTGCTCTTGTTTCTGCACTATATGGAATTAATCAAACAATGAGAGATCCTGTTTTTGATGCTGTATTTGTATGGCGTGCAGAAGGTGTAACTAATCCTATTATATATGGAGATATCGCATTATTACTTGGAATAATGTGTCTTGCGGGGACTGGCTGGTTTAGATCTAAATCGAATTGGTTAGTTGTTTTACCTGTTTTAGCGGTAATAATGGGTTTAGTTGCAAGTGCATTATCACACTCTAGGGGGGGATGGATTGCTATTCCAATTCTGCTAATAGTATTTATCTGGTATTCTCGTTTATATATATCTAAATATACGCAGCTTATTAGTATATTAGCTATAGTTTCTATTGTGTTGGCGATATACCTTATTCCTCAGACAAGAGTTGAGCAAAAGCTAGAAGAGTCAATCGCAAATGTTCAAATGTATTTTGATAGTGATGTTGAAAGCCAATATCGTAATACATCAATTGGTATTAGGTTAGAGGCTTGGAAAGCCGCTTGGTTTGTATTTATAGATAATCCGTTAATAGGTGTTGGTTGGGGTAATTTACAAGAGCATGCAAAAGTATATGTTGATAAAGGTGTGCTTAATAAATCGTCTATTATTTATTCACACCCTCATAATCAGTTCCTATCAGTTATGGCTAGTGGCGGTATAGTAGCGAGTGTCGCTATATTATTTTTGTTTTATACTCCGTTCAGAGCTTTTTATAAGGCGTGTAGATCATCAGAATTAAGCGCTGATGCTCGGAGGATGGCGTTGGCAGGTATATTGTTGATAGTGGGCTTTGTTATTTTTAATTTATCTGAAAGTTTTCTTGAGCGTTCTCGGACAGTTTCCTTTTTTATCTTTTATCTTGCTGTGTTTATGGCGGGTATACGCGAAACAAATACTGAAGCCATAAATCATAAATAAAATAATTGTTGTTTCATAACTAGTTGTAAAAAATCTGACTTTTCAATTGATGTCTTTGTGTTATTTTTACTATTAGTTTTATATCTTTTTTCTATTTGTGTTTCTTGATTTTGCACTATTGGCGAATGTCGGTATGATAACTAACAATTTTTAAACCACTTGAAAATAGCCCTAATATGAATGTATTAGTCGTAGGCGGAGCCGGTTACATAGGCTCTCACATGGTAAAAATGCTCAACAAAGCAGGGCATAACGTAACCACATTAGACAACCTCTCAAATGGTTATGAAGACGCAGTCAAATACGGCAAGTTTGTAAAAGGCGATATAGCCGATTATGACTTGTTAGATAAGTTGTTTTCAGAAAATACATTCGATGGGGTGATGCATTTCGCCTCATATATTCAGGTGGGCGAGTCAGTAGAAAAGCCGTCCATGTATTACCGTAACAACGTAAGTAATACTCAGGTGTTGCTAGATGTAATGGTTGAGTATGACGTTAAAAATTTCATCTTCTCATCGACGGCAGCAACATTCGGTGAGCCTGATTACACACCTATAGATGAAGCGCACTCACAGAAACCTATAAACCCCTACGGTCATAGCAAGCTAATGGTAGAGCAAATATTGCGTGATTTTGATCATGCATATGGTTTGAAATCCGTTAGTTTACGTTACTTTAATGCAGCTGGTGCTGACCCTGAGGGTGAGTTAGGTGAGCGTCACATACCTGAAACACATCTAATTCCCTTGGTTTTACAGGCTGCTTCTGGTCGACGTGACAATATCACCATTTTTGGTAGTGATTACGATACGCCCGATGGCACCTGTATCCGAGATTACATTCATATTAATGATTTATGCAGCGCGCATCTTTTGGGTCTGGAGCACCTGGTAGCAGGTGGTGAGACCAAAGCTTATAACATGGGTAATGGCCTTGGTTATTCTATTAAAGAATTAATTGATGTGGCAAAGGATGTGACTGGTAGTGACTTTACTGTGCTCATGGGGGAGCGACGTGATGGAGACCCGGCACGTTTAGTAGCCGATTCATCATTATTACAAAAAGAGCTTGGCTGGAAGCCAGAGTATGCGGATTTGAGTATGATTATTCGTCATGCCTGGGAGTGGGAGCAGAAGTTTGATGAATGGGGAAAGCCTTAAGTTAATGGGCGGTGAGTTTTCGCTTATAACTTTCATTAATAAAGGCTAAAATACCGTCAAATTCAAACCAACCACAGAATCAAACCGTAATGAGCTCAGAAGACACTACCGCCCCGACTAATTTCATTCGTCATATTATTGATGCCGATCTGGCAGCAAATAAGAATAATGGCAAAGTAGCCACTCGATTTCCACCTGAGCCTAATGGTTATTTACATATAGGCCATGCAAAGTCTATTGTGCTGAATTTTAGTGTTGCAGAAGACTATAACGGCACCTGTAACTTACGTTTCGATGATACCAACCCTGAAAAGGAAGATGTGGATTTTGTAAATGCCATTCAGGAGGATGTTAAGTGGTTAGGTTATGACTGGCAGGATCGCCTGCATTATTCATCTAGCTATTTTGAACAGCTAGCAGCATTTGCTGTTGAGTTAATTAATTCTGGTAAGGCTTATGTCTGCGATTTAAATGCAGAAGAAACCCGTGAATATCGTGGTTCTTTAAAAGAGGCCGGTAAAGATAGTCCTTATCGTGATCGATCAGTAGAAGAAAATCTTGATTTATTTGAGCGCATGAAAAAAGGCGAGTTCGAAGATGGTGCGAGGGTTTTGCGTGCCAAAATTGATATGGCGTCGCCGAATATGAACATGCGAGATCCTACTTTGTACCGTATTCGTCATGGTGTGGTTCATCACCAGACGGGTGATGCCTGGTCTATTTACCCTATGTACGATTACACGCACCCTATTTCAGATGCGCTAGAGGGGATAACCCACTCGTTATGTACGCTGGAATTTGCGGATCATCGCCCTTTATATGACTGGGTGTTGGATAATATTTCTATTGAATGCCATCCGCAGCAAATTGAGTTTTCGCGTTTAAATCTGCAATACACCGTAATGAGCAAACGAAAGTTAACTCAGTTAGTGGCAGAAAAACTGGTTAGTGGCTGGGATGACCCGCGTATGCCTACGATTGCCGGTTTACGACGTCGTGGTTTTACGCCCGCGTCTATTGTTGAGTTTTGCGTCCGCATTGGTATTAGCAAGGTAGAAAACTCGGTTGAGATGGGTATGCTGGAAGCGACTATTCGTGAAGATTTAAATACTAGTGCAGCGCGTCGACTAGCAGTAATGAATCCGCTTAAAGTGATTATTGAAAACTACCCTGAGGATCAGGTTGAAGAGCTGAATGTTCCGAATCATCCGCAGAATGAAGATTTTGGCAAACGTAAAGTACCCTTTAGTCGAGAAGTTTATATAGATAAGGAAGACTTCCGGGAGTCGGCTAATAATAAGTTCAAA
>Ga0316207_10002246_pt1 | contig 20442 bp, 17 predicted proteins | sample 6weekpyrite_MG_FD_204943 | JGI IMG/M metagenome (GOLD analysis project Ga0316207, IMG submission 204943) | Microbial mat bacterial communities from mineral coupon in-situ incubated in ocean water Damariscotta River, Maine, United States -... | ecosystem: Environmental > Aquatic > Marine >...
AAACTAATGTTTGGCAAATGGTTGAAGCCGTGCTGCGCCGCGTGGCCAGCAATTACGGCTTTGCTGAAATTCGTATGCCGATTGTTGAATCAACAGCACTTTTTAAACGCTCTATTGGTGAAGTAACGGATATTGTTGAAAAAGAAATGTATACTTTTGATGATCGCAATGGTGATAGTTTGACTTTGCGTCCAGAAGGTACGGCAAGTTGTGTACGTGCGGGCAATCAACACGGGCTTTTATATAATCAAGAGCAACGACTTTGGTACATGGGGCCAATGTTTCGCCATGAAAGACCACAAAAAGGGCGTTACCGTCAATTTCATCAATTTGGCCTAGAAGCCTTTGGTATTGCAACTCCTGACATAGATGCAGAAATTATTTTACTAACTTCTCGCTTATGGCGGGAACTTGGCATCAATGAATTTGTCACACTAGAGTTGAATTCATTAGGATCGAACGAAGAGCGAACAAATTATCGTGATGCGCTAATTGCTTATTTAACTGAACGTGAAGAGTTATTAGACGAAGACGCTAAACGTCGTATGCACACTAATCCGTTGCGCGTTTTAGACAGTAAAAACCCACAAGTGCAAGCAGCGTTAGTAGACGCGCCTAAGTTGTCTGATTACTTTGGCGAAGAAACACAACAGCACTTTGATAGCTTGTGTGCTCGCTTAGATGCTGCAGGAATAAAATATGTACTTAATGAGCGCTTAGTACGTGGTTTAGATTATTACAATCGCACAGTATTTGAATGGGTTACTAGCAGTTTAGGTGCGCAGGGCACTGTTTGTGCCGGCGGTCGTTATGACGGTTTAGTTGAGCAGTTAGGTGGTAAAGCAACGCCCGCTTTTGGTTTTGCTTTAGGCATTGAACGTTTAGTATTAATGCTGACTGAATTAGAAAAAATAACCAATGTACGCCCACAGGTAGACGCTTACGTGGTGATATTAGGGGACGATGCTCAAATTGCTGCTAACCAATTAGCTGAGCAATGGCGTGATCAAGTGCCTAATATTCGTTTGCAATGTCATTGCGGTGGCGGCAATATGAAGAAACAGTTAAAGCGCGCTGATAAATCAGGTGCGCAAATTGCGTTAATTTTAGGTGATAACGAAATTGCTGAGCAACAAGTTATGGTTAAATATTTACGCGGACAACACGAACAACAAAGTTTGGCATTTGAGAAAATTCCAAATTTATTAAATGAATTAATTTAAGGCTTTTAGTCGAAGGTGAAGAAGTGGAAGTTTATCAAACAGAAGAACAACAAGTAGAAGCGATTAAGGGTTACTGGCAAGAAAACGGCAATATGATTATTGCTGGTATCGTGTTGGGTTTTGCTGGATTTATCGGTTTTAACTTTTACAAAGATAATGTACTTGAACAAGAAATAGCCGTATCTGATAGCTATCAAACATTAATTGAAAATAGCACCAAAGATAAAGCTACTTTTGCTGAGAATGCGCAAAAATTTATTAGCGAAAATGCAAATACCAGTTATGCATCACTCACCGCATTAGCGTTGGCAAAAGAGGCGGCTGATAAAAAAGATTGGCAGGCAGCACAAACTCAGTTAACAACAGCGCTTAAAAGTGCACCAACTGAAGGTATTAAAGGTATTGCCAGTTTACGTTTAGCTCGAGTTCAAATTCAGCTAGAACAATACGAAGAGGCGCTAACAACCTTGGCTAAACCTTTACCTGCATCTTTTACTGCAGCTATTGAAGAAGTAAAAGGCGATACCTACTTATTGCAAGGTAAAAAAGAGCTAGCTCGAAATGCTTACCAAGCGGCAATTGCTGCTGACGGGCTAGCAAGTAGCCCTAATTTGCAAATGAAATTAGACGATTTAGCGACTGCCGTTAATTTGACCACTATTGTTCCTGTTGAAAGTAAGTAAGGTTATTTAATGCTTTTTTCTAATAAGAAATTACTTGGTAAGCACGCTAAAATACTAGCAGTGCTTTTACTTTCAAGTGCCTTGTTCTCTTGTTCATCTACTGATGATGAAGAAGAGGACACAGCTGGTTTACCTGCTGAGCTAATTGACATTGAAGAAAAATTTTCTCCTGAAGTTTTATGGGAAGAAAGTGTTGGTGATGGCAGTGAAGATTATTTCTCTCGTTTAAAGCCTATTGTTGCTTATAATAATGTTTATAGTGCGAGCAGAGCTGGTGATGTAGTAGCCTTTGACGAAAAAACGGGCAAACAACTTTGGCAAACTGATTTAAGTGACTCTAACAAAGAGCGTAGCTTTTGGGATAGCCGAGTTTCAGCTTTACTTTCTGGTGGGCCTGTTGCTGGCTTAAATAAAATTTTTATCGGTAGTGAAAATGGTAAAATTTATGCCTTAGATGCGCAAACTGGCGAGCTAGTTTGGCAAGCAAATATTAAAGGCGAAGTCATTAATGCCCCAGCGGTAGACTCTGGTACTGTTGTTGTCAATTCAGCGTCAGGCATTATGAAAGCACTAAACGCTGAAACTGGCGAAGAACTATGGAAAATAGAGCAAGATGTTCCCGCGCTAACATTACGTGGTATCAGCGCACCCGTTATTGCATCAGGTGGTGTGTTAGTGGGTACGGGTAAAGGCAGTGTTAATGTTTACTTATTAGATAAAGGCCAACAAGGTTGGTCGACTGACATAGGTGAACCTACTGGCTCTACTGAACTTGAACGAGTTATTGATGTTGACTCAGCGCCAGTTGTTTTTGGCGATAAAATTTATGCGGTATCTTCGCGTGGAAATTTAGCGGCTATTGAGTTGAAAAGCGGGCGTATTCTTTGGAAACGTCAATACTCTTCGTATCGCCAAATTGCTATTTATCGCAATACTCTTTTCTTAACGAATGTACGCGGTCATGTTTATGCTATAGATCGTATCAATGGTATTGAGCGCTGGAGTAACTTATCGCTAACCAATCGTAATGTTACTGGACCAGCAATTATTGATGACTATGTAGTTGTTGGTGATTTTGAAGGTTATTTACATTGGTTGAATCAAGAAACCGGTGAAATAGTTGCGCGACATGAAGTTGATAGCAGCGGTATTCATTCTACACCTACAGTGATTAATAATGTGCTATACAGCCAATCGCGAGATGGTGACTTACAGGCAATAGCAACGCCTGAGATGTAATTTTTTTGATTGTAGGTCGTAGCTTGCTGCGACATATTGTTGAGGTAATCCTCAATCTACAATATATACGGCTCCAATGCTTTAGCATGTGGGGCCGTTACTTGTTTTTACGCGCTTGTTTTTCTATTAGCTAAACACGCGCTATTTTAATTTTTTTGAGGTTTTCATGCTTCCTGTCGTTGCCCTTGTTGGCCGCCCCAATGTTGGTAAATCAACATTATTTAATCGCTTAACGCGCTCTAGAAATGCCTTAGTTGCCGATTATCCGGGCTTAACCCGTGATCGCCAATATGGTAAAGCAGAAGTGGAAGAACATCCGTTTATTGTTATTGATACCGGTGGTATTCAGGGCGATGAACAAGGTATCGACACCTTAATGGCTGAGCAATCGCTTATGGCGGTTGAAGAAGCAGATGCGGTGCTGTTTTTAGTTGATGCGCGCGATGGTTTAACGTCTGCAGACTTTGGTATTGCTGATTATCTGCGTAAACAAAACAAGAAAGTATTTCTTGTTGCCAATAAAGTTGATGGTATTGATGCTGATTCAGCCGTTGCCGAGTTTTATGCCTTAAGTTTAGGTGAAGATGTCCATCAAATTGCTGCTGCTCACGGTCGTGGCGTTACTCAGTTACTAACCTTAGCATTGACCCCGCATATTGAAGCGCTTGGCCAGCCAAAAGCCGATGGTGAAAATGATGAGTTTGATGGCTTTTCTAGTGAAGAGCTTGATGCTGAGTTATCAGAAGCTGAACTCGAACAACAAATTGAACAAGCACCTAATGAAAACGACACCATTAAATTAGCTATTATTGGTAAACCTAATGTTGGTAAGTCAACACTTACTAACCGTATACTTGGTGAAGAGCGTGTTGTTGTTTTTGATGCTCCCGGTACCACACGCGATAGTGTTTATATTCCGATGGAACATAATGGTCGCAGTTATACTTTAATTGATACCGCAGGTATTCGTCGCCGTAAAAATGTTACTGACGTTGTTGAAAAATTTTCAGTCATTAAAACCTTGCGTGCGATTGAAGACTCAAACGTGTGTTTATTAATTATTGATGCCCGTGAAGGTATTACTGATCAAGATTTAAGTCTGTTAGGTTTTATACTTGAGTCAGGTCGCTCACTGGTTTTAGCGGTTAATAAGTGGGATGGGCTTGATGATCACGTTAAAGAAAGAATTAAAACTGAGTTAGATCGACGCTTAGGTTTTATTGATTTTGCTAAAATCCACTTTATTTCAGCCTTGCACGGCACCGGTGTTGGCCATTTATATGAGTCAGTGGAAGAGGCCTTTGTTAGCGCCACCAAGCGAATCTCTACGGCAATGGTTACTAAAATTCTTGATATGGCCGTGTTTGATCATCAGCCGCCAATGCATCAAGGTCGTCGCATCAAACTTAAATACGCGCATGCTGGGGGTTATAACCCACCCATTATTGTTATTCATGGTAACTCGGCGAAAAAATTACCTAGCTCATACAAGCGTTATTTAATGAACTACTATCGTAAATCTTTAAAAATTATGGGTACGCCAATTCGAATTGAATTTAGAGAAACGGCTAATCCATTTGCCGGCAAAAAGAAGCTTACTTACACCGAGCAGAAAAAAATCGCCCGGGCTACACAGGGCTACAACAAAGATAATAAGTAGTATAGCTATTTAGGAGAAATACATGATTTATCAAGGTAGCTGTCACTGTAAAGCGGTCACCTTTGAAGTGGAAGCGCCTGAAGAAATTGAAGCAGATGATTGTAATTGCTCAATTTGTACAAAATCAGGCTTTGTGCATTTAATTGTACCCCTGAGCAAATTTACCTTGTTGTCAGGTCAAGGTAGCTTATCCACTTATACTTTCAATACCGGTGTTGCCCAGCATACTTTTTGTCGAGTGTGCGGCATCAAACCTTTTTATACTCCACGCTCTAATCCTGATGGTATAGATATTAACGTCAATTGTTTAGACACTAAACCACGGGTGATTAATATTACCAATTTCGACGGTCAGCAATGGGAACAAAATAGCAGCAAGCTTGCCCATAAAAGTAAAGACGCGTAACTAAGTTTTTGGCGATTGCAAACAGTTGTACGGTGAGTTAATACCAAGTTGATTAAGTTCTTTCCCACTCAGCGAGAATTAAAAGGCTTAGAGGCAAGGCATTGATTGAAGAGAATGGTTGTTCCCTTGTCAAAATCAATAACGCAGCATATAAGCCTTTTAAAATCGCCCTTTGGGAGCTTGCTCGATGCACACTAACCGCGTTAAATTTATTTGATTTAGAATGACTAGATCTAAACAAATTTGCCTTGTTATTGAACATCGAGCATAGCTCTGAGTTGGGAAGAAATTTAATCAAATTGGTATAACTATTGCTTTTAGCTCAGTCTTTAGCTACTGTTATTTAACTCATTATCGTTTTAATAATAGATAGTTATGGCGGATAAACCGACAAATATTGACATGACAGTCCGCCTAGAACGGAACTTAGCCTTACTGCATGCCGGATCCTTGGTGACCATTGATATCGTCACACCTGCAGGTCAACGTGGTAAGTTTAGAACGACCTTTATTGGTTACCTTCCTAAAAAATATGTTTTAATTCAATTTCCTGATGCAAATAAATTAGGGCAATTTTCTCAGCACATTAAACAAGGCATGGCTATTACGGTGCGTGGTTTAATTGAAGGCCATGAAGGTGCTGTGGTGGCTTTCGCGACAACCATAAAACAAACCATACAAATGCCGTCTCGCATTATTGTCTTAGAGTTTCCCCGTACGGTTGGATTACAAAACCTACGCTCTTCTATTCGTATTGATACTGACATTAATGCCAAAGTGAAGATAGATCAAAATTATTGGCAAACAACCATAGCTAACTTGTCAATTAATGGCTGTCAGCTGAGTATTGTTAATGGTGAAAAATTAGTGTTGTCAGAAAAAAAAGCTATTGAAATTATTATTGAAGACCAGCAAGGCGGAAGCAATGTCAAATTAGGCGGCGCTGTTTGCAATTTGAAACAACAAATTGATGGGCTATCTTTTGGGGTTAAATTCAGCGAAAAAAGTCACTCACAAGTGAGCCAACTCCTATTTAATATCATCACATCACAAGATTAATCAGACTGAATAGTTGTAACCCTAGCATTAATAGCACCATCACTCACCTGAATGTTAACTTCTTCATCAATGGATATCTGTGCTATTGAATGAATCACTTGTCTATTTGCATTACGCGTAACACTATAACCGCGTGCTATGGTTGCTAGCGGGCTTACTAAGTGAAGTTGCTCTATGGTATGAACAAAAGAGTCGCTTTTATGCTGCAAATTATTCTCCATTGCGTACACCAACCTTTGCTTAAGTTGCGTGATTTTAATTTGCTGTTCCGTTACCTTTTTAATGGGAGATAACTGGCTTAATCTTTGCTGTAATTGATCAGGCTGTCGCTGGTTTTGCACCATTAGCCTTTTCATTGCTAGTGTTAATCGTAAGCTAAGTTCGTCGGATTTTTGTTGATGCACAAGTAACTGCTGCTCGGGATGAACTTGTGTTAATCGGTGTTGAAGGTGATGTTGTTTTTGGTTTAACTCTACATGCTTACGTACTATCGCATTACGCAAACGTTGTTTGAGCTGTGACAGTTTTGCTAATAACTCGCTAGTGTCATTTGAGACTAACTCTGCTGCAGCCGATGGTGTTGCTGCGCGTAAATCGGCAACATAATCACTTAAGGTAGTATCGATTTCATGACCGACAGCACTAATAATAGGGATAGCTGAATCATAAATGGCTTGTACCACTACTTCTTCATTGAATGACCACAAATCCTCTAACGAGCCGCCACCACGACCAACAACCAGTACATCACACTCTTGACGGCTGTTGGCTTGATAAATAGCATGGCAAATATCGTTGCTAGCATAGTCACCTTGTACTAGCGCAGGATAAATTATGGCGTTGATATTGGGGTTGCGGCGTTTAAGTACCGTTAATATATCTTTTACAGCAGCGCCTGTCGGCGAGGTAACAATGCCCACCGTTTGAATATACTCAGGTATGGATTTTTTATGGCTTAAATCAAAAACGCCCTGTGCATTAAGTTTATTTTTCAGTTGCTCATATTGCTGACGTAATAAGCCTTCACCGGCATCTTCCATTTGCTCAATAATTAATTGAAAATCACCTCTTGGCTCATATAAAGACACTTTAGCGCGCACTAACACCTGCTGACCATTACCCGCTTTTAGTCGCACCTTGCGATTATTGCCTTTAAACATTGCGCAGCGCACTTGCGACTTACTGTCCTTAAGGGATAAATACCAATGCCCCGAACTAGCAGCAACAAAATTAGAAATTTCACCGGTTAACCATACGGTATTAAGCTCACTTTCTAAAATAAAGCGTACTTTTCGAGTGAGTTCACTCACTTGTAGAATGTGTTGTGCAGGCATAAAAAAATTATATTTTAGTGAGACCAAAGGAATTCAGCAACAGTATATATTGGTACAATTCATTTAGGGCATTTATTTTGCAACATTTTGAAGAAAATAATAGCGCAGATAAGCAGATTTAGGTTGTTCTAAACAAAGAAAACGGTTAAAATTCTGCCGCAATATTAAGTACCGACTTGGTACTCATTCCACACTTAACTCTGGTGATATTGCGATGTTACGAATTGCCCAAGAAGCGTTAACTTTTGATGATGTTTTATTAGTACCTGCCCATTCAAAGGTGCTACCTCATACAGCCGATCTAAAAACCCGTTTAACTCGAAAAATTAGCTTAAATGTACCTATGGTTTCTGCGTCTATGGACACAGTTACCGAAGCACGCTTGGCTATTACTTTAGCGCAAGAAGGTGGCTTAGGCTTTATTCATAAAAATATGACCATAGCTGAACAAGCTAATAACGTATCAAAAGTTAAAAAATATGAAAGTGGTATTGTTTCAGATCCAACGACGGTTAAACCTGATTACAATATTGAAAAAATTATGCGCAAAGCCGACGACTTAGGTTTTTCAGGCTTTCCTGTGGTAGATGAAGAGAATAATCTTGTTGGTATAATAACGGGGCGCGATTTACGCTTTGAAACGGATCTCACTAAGCCGGCATCAGCTTTAATGACTACCAAAGAAAACTTAGTTACGGTGAAAGAAGGTGCTGCCCGAGAAGAAATTTTAGGTTTAATGCACAGCAACCGCATTGAAAAAATACTGGTGGTTGATGATGCTTTTAAACTGGTTGGGCTTATCACCGCAAAAGATTACCAAAAAGCGGAAAATAAACCGAACGCTTGTAAAGATGAATTAGGGCGTTTGCGTGTTGGTGCAGCCGTTGGTGTTGGTGCTGGTACCGATGAGCGTATAGATGCCTTAGTGGCGGCAGGCGTTGATGTTTTATTAATTGATACTTCACATGGTCACTCGCAAGGTGTACTTGATCGCGTTAAAGAAACCCGTGACAAATATCCTGATTTACAAATTATAGCCGGCAATGTTGCCACCGGCGCTGGTGCTAAAGCGCTAGCCGATGTTGGAGTAGATGCGGTAAAAGTTGGTATTGGTCCGGGATCAATTTGTACCACCCGTATTGTTACCGGTGTTGGCGTACCACAGTTAACGGCTATATCAAACGCGGTAGAAGCCTTGAAAGGTACTGATATTCCGGTGATTGCTGATGGCGGTATTCGCTTTTCTGGCGATATTGCTAAAGCACTGGTAGCAGGCGCACACTGCGTTATGGTTGGCAGCATGTTAGCAGGTACTGAAGAATCACCAGGTGAAGTTGAACTCTATCAAGGTCGTTATTATAAATCATACCGTGGTATGGGCTCTTTAGGCGCAATGGATCAAAAAGAAGGTTCAAGCGACAGATATTTCCAAAAAACTGATGGTGAAGCAGATAAGTTAGTACCTGAAGGTATTGAAGGTCGTGTTGCTTATAAAGGCCCTGTTGCAGCGATTATCCATCAACAAATGGGTGGTTTACGTTCATCTATGGGCTTAACGGGCAGTGAAACGATTGAAGTGATGCGTACTAAGCCTGAGTTTATGAAAATAACCTCAGCGGGTATGGGTGAATCACACGTACATGACGTAACTATCACAAAAGAAGCGCCTAATTACCGTACAGGTTAAATTCGGTTGAGTTATTTTAGCTCAATTTCGGCGTTGCAAGTGCTCATTGACTATCGTCAACTCCGCGCTAGCGCCTTGAACTAGAACTCAAATATTCTCAACTTGATGTTGCAAGCAACTCAAACAAACTGAGCTTATTCTTTTTACATTAATGTAGAAGAGATAAAAAACTTTAAACACCTTGAGTCGTACTTTTTTAGAAAAGACTCAAGGTGTTGTTATTTTAAATAAGACCCTTTTGGGTATAAAAGTAGGAAAACAAACATGAGTAAAGACATTCATGATCACCGAATACTGATATTAGATTTTGGCTCACAATACACCCAGCTTATTGCTCGTCGTGTTCGTGAAATTGGCGTTTACTGTGAACTTTGGTCATGGGATGTGACCGAAGCGCAAATTAAAGAATTCAACCCTACAGGTATTATACTTGCTGGTGGCCCAGAGTCGGTGACGGAAGAAAACTCTCCACGCGCACCTGAATATGTATATAACGCAGGCGTTCCTGTACTTGGTATTTGTTACGGCATGCAAACCATGGCTGAACAGCTTGGTGGTGGTGTTCAAAGCAGCGAGCATAAAGAATTTGGTTATGCTGCGGTTGAAATTATTGCAAAATCAGCGTTATTTAATGCTATTGAAGACAGTATTTCTGATAACGGCAACGCGCTTTTAGATGTGTGGATGAGCCATGGCGATAAAGTTTCCGCCATTCCTGATGGTTTTGTAACCGTTGCGCAAACACCAAGCTGTGCTTATGCGGCTATGGCTAACGAAGACAAACAATTCTACGGTGTACAGTTTCACCCAGAAGTAACCCACACTAAACAAGGCATGCGTATTTTAGAGCACTTTGTTGTTGATATTTGTCAGTGTGAAAAGCTTTGGACTTCTGCATCAATCATTGAAGATGCTGTGGCCAAAATGAAAGCACAAGTGGGCGATGACGAAGTTATTTTAGGTTTGTCTGGCGGTGTAGATTCGTCAGTGGTTGCTATGTTATTGCAACGCGCTATTGGTGATAAACTGACTTGTGTTTTTGTTGATAACGGTTTACTTCGTTTAAACGAAGGCGAGCAAGTCATGGAGATGTTTGGCGACCATTTCGGTCTTAATATTGTTCATGTTAATGCTGAAGATCGTTTTCTTGAGCGCTTAGCCGATGAAAGCGACCCTGAGAAAAAACGTAAAATTATTGGTAATGTTTTTGTTGAAGTATTTGATGAAGAATCGAAAAAGCTTCAAAATGCTAAATGGTTAGCGCAAGGTACTATCTACCCTGATGTGATCGAATCAGCAGCATCTGCCACAGGTAAAGCTCACGTGATTAAATCACACCATAATGTTGGCGGTTTGCCAGATGATATGGAAATGGGTTTAGTTGAACCACTACGTGAATTATTTAAAGATGAAGTACGTAAAATTGGTTTAGAGTTAGGTTTACCGTACGACATGCTTTACCGTCACCCATTCCCAGGTCCTGGCTTAGGTGTACGTATCTTAGGTGAAGTGAAAAAAGAATATGCTGACTTACTTCGCCGCGCTGATGCAATTTTCATTGAAGAGTTACATAAAGCTGACTTGTACCATAAAGTTAGCCAAGCCTTTACCGTTTTTTTACCAGTACGCTCAGTTGGCGTTATGGGTGATGCCCGCAAATATGATTGGGTAGTAAGCCTTCGCTGTGTTGAAACTATCGACTTTATGACCGCACGTTGGTCACATTTACCGTATGATTTCTTGGGGTTAGTATCTAATCGCATTATTAATGAAATTGATGGTATTTCACGCGTGGTTTACGATATATCAGGGAAGCCTCCTGCGACTATCGAATGGGAGTAACTAGGTTGTAAACTGGTTATAACAATCAACTTCAGCGTTGGAAATACTCACCTATGGTCATAGGCTCCGTGTTTCCGCCTTGAATTTGAATGTTCTACCAGCGTTTTCAAGCCAAGTTTATTTTTGTTTTAAAACCTCATAACTGCAAAGCATGAGGTTTTTTTAGGTCTTATTTTTGATATTACGCATAATACGCTAATTATGTTAATGTAATGAAAAAAGTTATAAGGAATTTGCTATGTCTAAATGGTATCAAAACGTGGTTATGATCTTCGTAATCATTGCTCTAGCTGGTTGCTCAACGGCTTACTATTCAGCTATGGAAAAAGTTGGTATTCATAAGCGTGATATTATGGTTGATCGTGTAATTGATGCTAAAGAGTCTCAGCAAGAAGCGCAGCAACAATTCAAATCAGCACTAGCAGAAATGACAGCGTTAATAAATTTTGATGGTGGCGAGCTTGAAGAGCAATATAATGTAATTCAAGACCAATACGAAGACTCTAAAGATGCTGCTGAACTTGTCAGCTCTCGCATTAATAAAGTGGAAGATGTTTCTGAGGCTTTATTTGATGAGTGGCAAGATGAAATAGAGCAAATATCTAGTACTAGCTTAAAAAGACAAAGCTCGTCAAAATTAAGAGAAACTAAGCAACGCTATAAGTCTTTAATCAGATCAATGCGTAAAGCAGAAAGCAAAATGACGCCTGTGTTAACGGCATTAAAAGATAATAGTTTATTTTTAAAGCATAACCTTAATGCAAAAGCTGTTGGTGCGCTAGAAGGAGAAATGATCTCTATTAAGAAAGACGTAAGTGCTTTGATTGCCGATATGAACACTGCCATTGAGCAGTCACAAAAATTTATTGAGATGTTGGAGAAGTAATTAATGTCTATTGAAAGAATTGACACAAAGCAGCGTATGAGTCGTATTGTAAAGCATAATGGCACCATCTATTTATGTGGCCAAGTTGCTGCTGATGCCACAAAAGATATTACCGAACAAACACAAACTATGCTTGATAAAGTTGATGTGCTGTTAACGCAGGCAGGTAGTGATAGAAAGCATATATTATCAGCCACTATTTATGTTAAAGATATGAGCTACTTTAGCGAAATGAATGCCGTATGGGATGCTTGGGTACCTGAAGGGCATGCACCTGCGCGCGCATGTGTTGCTGCTAAAATGGCGCGTGATGCTTTGTTGGTTGAAATTTCAGTGGTGGCAGCTGAAATTTAATTAAGTTGTTTGATTTTTATGGTAAATTAAAATAAAAGTATAAGGATATTGTGTGTCAGATTCAAAATTAGCGCCCGAAAATACAACAAAGAAAGAAACAGGCATAACGTCACAAAGGCTAAATCTAATTTTAGCTATTTGCGCGATTTTAATTTCAGCGGCTTCTTTTTATGCTACATATCTACAAGCAAGTGCTGCTGAAAAACAAGTCAAAGCGATGACATTGCCCTTGATTCAATTTTCTACAGGAAATTATGTTGAAACAAGCAAGGAAACCATCATCACGCTTACTCTACACAATGCCGGTGTTGGCCCGGCTTTAATTAAAGATTTGAAATTTAAATATAAAAATAAAGAGTACCGTTATATTGAAACGCTTTTAGCGGCTTGTTGTGAAAAGGAGTATCAACAATACAAGAAAAGCATAAAAAATAGCGAAGACATAAAAATTGACGATGGTGGTTACAGTACTCAAGTGGTACTTAATACTATTATTCCTGGACAGAAGGAAGTGAAATTTTATCAACTGTATCCAGGGGAAAGAAGCAACGTGCTTTGGCACAAATTCAACAACGAACGACTACTGTTGCAAATGAAAGTATGCTACTGCTCTTTACTGGATAACTGTTACCTAACCGAAAAAAATGGCGTGGTTGAGTCCGTTCAGTCTTGCCCTGCGCAATAAACAAACCCAAAAAAATTAGTTTTTTTATTACAATGCATGGAAGTACCATGAATTCAATACCGCAATCACTACAAGTTTCACTATACGAAAAGTTCGGCTTTGATGGTTTCCGTCAAGGCCAAGAGCAGACCATTACCCAATTGCTTAATGGTCAGTCATCCTTATCGATATTTCCTACCGGATCAGGAAAATCCTTGTGTTATCAGTTAGCTGCTTTGCATTTACCTCACTTAACCTTGGTGGTTTCTCCGTTACTGGCGTTAATTAAAGATCAATTGGAATTTCTTGCTAGTAAAGGTATTGCTGCGGCAAGTATTGATTCAACGTTAAAAGGGAATCAAGCGCAAGAGGTTATGGCGGCGGTACGCAGCGGTGAAACTAAAATATTAATGGTGTCGGTCGAGCGTTTTAAAAATGAGCGCTTCAGACAATTTATTCAATCAGTTCCTGTATCTATGCTAGTGGTTGATGAAGCACATTGTATTTCAGAATGGGGACATAATTTTCGTCCTGATTATTTGAAGCTGCCCAGTTATCGTGCCGAGTTAAATATTCCGTTAACCTTACTATTAACCGCCACAGCCACTAAAAAAGTAAAGCTAGATATGGCAGCGAAGTTTGCCATTAATGAAGATCATATCGTGCAAACAGGTTTTTATCGTCACAATTTAGATTTAGCTGTGGTGCCTGTTGCTAGTGCGGATAAAAATGCTTACTTAGCTGAGCAAATAAAGCAGCAACCTTACCTAAACCAAGGCGCGGGTATTGTTTATGTAACCTTGCAACATAGCGCTGAGCAGGTGGCCGCTTATTTACAAAATTCTTCAGGCATCAATGCCAGTGCTTATCATGCCGGCTTTGACAGTGATACTCGTAGCCAAATTCAGGCTGATTTTATGGCAGGCAACATTCAAGTGATTGTTGCCACCATTGCTTTTGGCATGGGTATAGATAAAAGTGACATTCGCTTTGTTTTTCATTACGACTTACCAAAATCTATCGAAAATTACAGCCAAGAAATTGGTCGAGCAGGGCGTGATGGTTCGCTTTCGCATTGCATTACTTTAGCCAATTTAGATGGATTAAATACCGTAGAAAACTTTGTTTATGGCGATACCCCTGAGCTGAGCGGTATTGAACATGTTATTGATAGTATTAAAGCTGAAATTCAAATAACTCAATATGAAAGTAAGTGGGAATTGCAATTACTGCAACTATCTAACGCTAGCAATATCAAACAATTACCGTTAAAAACCTTATTGGTTCAATTAGAGTTAGCCGGTGTAATAGAGCCCATGTTCGCCTATTTTGCGGATTTTAAAATTAAGTTACTGCAACCTGTTGAGCATATACTTGCGGGCTTTAATGAGCAAAGACAGCAATTTTTACGTACTATTTTTCAAGCAACCCAATTTAAAAAAGTATGGGGCAGTTTAAGTTTTGATACTTTACTGCAAGATAAAGCTATCGAGCGAAATCGCGTTATTGCCGCGTTAGAGTATTTGCAAGAGCAGCAAATGATTGTTTTAGAAACTTCCCGTATGACCGAAGTTTTTAAAGTAAATAGCCATGAATTAAACGATCCTGCCTTAGCGAAAAATCTTTATGACTATTTTAAAGATAAAGAGGTAAAAGAGATAAAGCGTATTGCCTCATTGGTACGATTTTTTCAGCTTGATACTTGTTTAAGCTATAACCTAGGGCGCTATTTTGACGATCAACAAGTACCAACGCAATGTGGTCATTGCAGTGTTTGCCGTGGTAACGTAGCTAAACTTATGTACACTCAACATGCTTTGTGGCCAACGGATGATACTTTAGCTCAGCATGTTCAAAGACTAAAGCAACACTTAGCAGGAAAAATATCAGCGCCACTTACGTTGGAAAGTTACTGTCGTTTTTTTGCTGGTATGACTGTGCCTTTGTTTGGTCGAAATAAGGTTAGGCAGCTAGCGGGTTTTGGCTCGTGTGAGCAGCAGCGCTATCAAGATATTCGTAATAAGCTAACAACACTCGATATTATTTAGTTTGACCGTAGTTAGCTAATATGGCGTTATAACTGCCATCTATTTTTAACTGTTTTAAACAAGCATCCGTTTGCTTGAGAACAGCCTGAGGATTATCAATATTTTTAGAGCGCTTAGAAATAGTGATGAAATAATCTTTGTTTTTGATGGTGTAATCGAGCACTTTTACTTTATCACTTACGCCTTTATATTTTGCAAACCAATGAAAAGTATTTTTAGAATCAGCCATAATGTCAAACCTTGGTATAGGTGCTAACAATTGTAAAAACATTGATTCTAAACTGTGCCCTACGGTTACTTGGTTAAGTTTAGTTTTGGCATTAATAATTTCCATATACTCAGGGGTGTATGTTAAGCCAGCTAAATGGCCTATTTGATAAGGCTCCACATCTTGTATTTTTTTTATCTCAATATCACTATCAGCGCGAACTAAAAACCCGTATTCAGCATTAAAAATAGGCTCTTTTGCGTAAAACAGTATTTTTTCCCTGTCTTGTTGGTATGAATAAACAGTGAGATCAATAATGCCTTGTTTCATGTAATGATGGGTACGTTTTATGGGTAAACGGGCGTACTGAGTTTTATAACCTTGTTTAAGCAAACAATGATTTAGGATTTCTTTAGCTATACCCAATTGCTCACTTTCATCGCCAATAAAAAAATAAGGCGCCCACGGGACATCGTTAATGATTATTGTTTTTTCTTTCGCACTGGCCGTTAAATTTACTGCTGCGGATAAAATAACGGCTAAGCAAAAATGTCTACACACAATTCAACCCCAATAAATTTCACCTACTTAAGCCATATATTAAGCTATAGTTGAGTTTATTGATTTGAGCAATAAGAAACATTCCCCAAAATTAATGACTAGTACCGCGCTCATAGCTTATTTTGTTGTAAACATTATACTTACCTGAAGGTTTTTTCATTGGTAAGCGCTTAATTTCTTCTAACGTATTAGCATCATAAACAATCACAGCACCGTCGTTATCCCAAATGCTCAATAATACGTATTTGCCGTCTTTGGTAAATTCTACATGGGCGGCTGTTTTGCCGGGGGCTGGCGCGAGAGTTTTCACTATTTCTAAGGTGTCTTTTTTAATGATATGTACTTTATCTTTATTTGGACCAAAAAATACATCAGCCCAAGCGTAAGGCGATTTACTATGACTACGCATGAAAAAGCCCGGACCTTGGGTTTTTATTTCTTTGATCACTTGCCAGTTATCCATTTCAATAACCGTTATTTTACCTTCTTTAATATTGGGCGAAGCAAAGACTTGTTTACCTTGATAATCCCAGGTTATGCCTGAGCCTAAATGCGGCATGCCAGTTAATTCAATGCTAGCAACTTTTTTCTTGGTATCGAGGTTAATCACTTGACCATGATGATTATTGCGAGCCGTGCCAATTAGGTTGATGTAATCGGGATCAAAAAAGAAATCATCTAAATAATCTTGTGTTTCAATGCGGCGAATAGGAAATTGCTCTTCGCTTTTCCAGTTCTCAATTTTTCCTTCACCACCATCTTTACGGTAATCGTGCGCCCAACCTTTATAAACATCAACACCGCCTTTATCACTGTAGGGAATTTCCCACACTTCTTTAACATCTTTTAGGGCGATAATAAAACTATGACGAGGTGGTGCATTATAAACCGCACTTACCCGAGAGCTAACACCGGCAACACTGGTGGTTGCTATGGTTTTTATTGGCGATAAATCTTGGGTATCTAAAATAACAACATTATGCGGTAAATAATTGCCAACAATGGCGTACTTGCCATCACTTGATACCGCCAAATTACGGGTGTTTATGCCAGCTCGAATTTCACTGACCATTTTCATATTGTAGATGTCATATTTGCTGATCCAGCCATCACGCGAGGCAAAATAAACAAATCGGCCATCGGGGGAATATTTAGGGCCACCGTGTAGGGCAAAGCGGGTTTTAAATCGCGTGATAGGTTCAAAAGTATCACCATCAAGCAAAGTAGCACTATGATCGCCCAATTCAACGACAATGAATAGATTCATTAAGTCGGCATCAAATTGTGCTTTATTAGGCAACTTACTTTGATCAAAATGTTGTACATGGGTCGCTTTGATATCAGCTAATGTCCACTGCGGTTTTTGTTTAGGTGGTGTGTAGATATAATCCACCAAATTAGCTATTTCAGCTTTATTGAGTGTGTTGCTAAAACTAGGCATTTGTGTAGCAGGGCGACCATTAGCAATAACGTTTGTTGCTTTATTTTTGCGTAAACGTGATAAGTTTTCAGGAAATAATGCTGGACCCATAGCACCAAAACGGCCAACACCATGACAGGTTTGACAGTGTTCAATATAAAGCTTTTCAGCGTTATCATTGTTTTTGCTCGCAGTTGTCGCCTTTAATTGTGTAGCCGTTGCGGATAAAGAAATCAGCGTAACGGCCAAGCACATGCCTTTGAAAATCCGTTGTGTTGTGTTCATAGGTAACCTTAAATGTTAAGCAGTTTGTGCTGATTGTTGGTCAATAATGTCTACTTGCTGATAATCACTCGCATCTAAAAAGCCTGGCGTAGTTAACTGCTTGTTGGTTAATTGATTCACGACATCGCCAATAACAATTAAGGTTGGCGGGGTAATGTTATGTTTTTCTACTAATTCAGCTAAATTACCTATAGTACCGCGATAGGTTTTTTGCTCAGGTTGTGTGCCTTTGCGTATCAGTGCTGCTGGCGTATTTTCGCTTCTGCCGTGGGCAACAAGCTGCTCCGTGATTTTAGGTAAGGTGTTGATGCCCATGTAAAATACTACAGTTTGTGTTTCGCAGCTTAGGCTTGACCAGGGTAAATTGAGTTGACCATTATTTTGAATATGGCCGGTAATAAAGGTGCAACCTTGAGCTACACCTCGGTGTGTTAGCGGAATACCGGCATAGGTTGTACAGCCAGAAGCAGCAGTAATGCCCGGACAAATGTGGCAACTTACGCCACGTTCAAGCATATATTCTGCTTCTTCACCACCACGACCAAAAATGAACGGGTCGCCGCCTTTAAGTCGCAATACTTTTTTACCTAGTTTGGCTTGTTCTACTAATATTTGATTGATTTTATCTTGTGGTACGCAATGTTTAGCTTGCTCTTTGCCCACATAAAAACGTTCACAATTTTCAGGCAGTAACGCCAATATTTCATCGCTGACTAAACGATCATAAATGGCAATTTCCGCTTGTTCGATAAAACGCATTGCACGAATAGTGAGTAATTCTGCATCACCTGGACCCGAGCCCACAAGGGCGACTTCACCATGATTAAGACAAGATTTTCCTCTTGATTTTATAGTGTTTTTTTCAGTAGTGGTTAATTTTATAGTGTTCATGTTATAGCTCTCTGTTATAACTTTCGTGATGTTTTTATACTTCGACGATAGAAATGTTTACATCTTTGTTGTCTTTGTTTTTTTCTGGCAAACCTATTTCGCTATCATCAAGATAACAGCCCGGATCTTCTGCCCACGCATCGCCCGATTGCGCAAAAGCTCGGGTGCGGGTATTACCACCGCAAATATTCAAGTAATCGCAATCTGCGCACCGACCTTTTACTGGGCGAGGTGATTGCCTAAAACCGAGCATAAGTGGGTCTTGGGTATTACGCCAAACATCGGAAAATTTTTCGGTTTTAACATTACCAATGGGATGATTCCACCAGTAGGTGTCAGGATGAATGGTACCGGTATTATCAATGTTGGCAACATTAACGCCACTGGCGTTACCGCCCCAGTTAATAAGACGCTGTTTTAAATTGGCGATAGCTTCGGGGTGGCTGTCACCAAATTTTTTCGTTGCCCATTGCAACAAAAATGGCCCGTCAGCATCATTATTGCCAGTAACAAAATCAGTAACTATGCCTTGACTGATGTGTGACCAAGCCCGCTCAAATAATAATTCCATAGCATCTTTGGTCATTTTGAACATGGCATCATTCTCGGCGCTACGTTTTCCACGGCCTGAGTAATTTAAGTGCGATAAATAAAACTTATCGACTTTGTTTTCTTCCATTAAGTCCAACATGGCAGGAATGTCAGCAAAGTTCTCTTTGGTTAAACACAAACGCATACCAATTTTTATGCCCGCTTCTTTGCATAACTTTATGGCGTGCATTGAGGTTTTGAAACTGCCTTGTTGACGACGAAACTCATCATGGAATGCTTCTAAGCCATCAATGCTGATACCCACATATTGGTAATCGGCGGCTTTAATTTTTTCAATATTTGATTCGTCTATTAAGGTGCCATTAGTTGATAAAGCCACGTAAAAACCTTTAGCTTTGGCATAGGCAGTAATTTCATAAATATCTGGGCGAAGTAACGGCTCACCACCAGATAAAATCAACACAGGTACTTGCGCTACTTTTAGATCATCTATGGTCGCTTTAATTTGTTCTGTGGTGAGCTCGTCTTTAAAGTCAATATCAAGCGAAGTTGAGTAGCAGTGTTTACAGCGTAAATTACAACGACGAATAAGGTTCCAAATAACCACAGGACCGGGCATTTTTCTTGCCGTTTTTACTGGCTTTAATGCTTTTAAATCATCATGCAGTGTTGTTAATAGTTGTGAGATCCTAAACATAATGTTGTACTTTCCTTAACCGAGCAGAGACTAAACGTAAACAAAAAATTTATTTCTTTAGTCGCAAACCTGTTTTTTTCAGTATTTGTGTGCTGGTTAACATATCATTATTTTTAGTTAACTCACCTTGACCTGAATCATGGTTGCGTTGCACTAAAACATCATTTAACAATTCTTTGATCTGGCTTCTGTACTTTTGAATTTCTTGCTGATTTTTACCGTGAACCATAGCAAATAAATTGTAATGCCAATGGGGTAAATGCCGAGGCCTTTGATAGCAATGACTAACAAAGGGAAGTTTTCCAATGCGCTGACCAAACTCACTAATTTTGTCATCTGCTACATCCCAAACCGTCATGCCATTGAATTTATAACCAATTTTATAATGGTTTGGTACAGCGGCTATGCGACGAATAATGCCGCGCTCTTGTAAATCTTTAGTTAGGTGAAGTACTTGTTCAACATTGATATTAAGTTGCTCTGCAATAACGTCATAAGGGCGCTCTACAATGGGCAAACCTTGTTGGGTAGCTAAGATGTATTGTCTTTCTAATGGCGTTAATTGGTTAGACTGGCAGGTAGAGACCGACATAGAATTCCTCCAGTTTTGGTGTGTTTAATACCGGCAATTGCGTTTTATGTTCAATATCAGCAATCACTTGCTCAATTTCAGCTTGCGACTCAGTGGCGATTACAAACCACATATTAAAATGGTGATCACGGCGATAGTTATGGGCTATTTG
>Ga0316207_10002247_pt1 | contig 20438 bp, 16 predicted proteins | sample 6weekpyrite_MG_FD_204943 | JGI IMG/M metagenome (GOLD analysis project Ga0316207, IMG submission 204943) | Microbial mat bacterial communities from mineral coupon in-situ incubated in ocean water Damariscotta River, Maine, United States -... | ecosystem: Environmental > Aquatic > Marine >...
GGGCGGCTAGATTTGAACACCGAGGGGCTGTTGCTTCTCACCAATGATGGCGGCTTGAAGCGGCAGATGGAGCTGCCATCATCCTGCATTCCGCGCACCTATCGCGCGCGCGCCTTTGGTGATGTGTCGCAAGAACAGCTTGAGGCCCTGATCGAAGGGGTGGAAATCGACGGTGTGCGCTACGGTTCGATTGACGCCAACCTTGAACGCAGCGGATCGGGCAGCGGCCAAGGCAAGCCCAAGAACCAGTGGATCGAAATGACCATCACCGAAGGCAAGAACCGCGAAGTGCGCCGTGTGCTTGAATATCTCGGCCTTAAGGTGAACCGGCTAATCCGCGTTGCCTATGGTCCGTTTGCGCTGGGCGAACTTGGCCGGGGGCAAGCAGCCCGTATTCGAAAAGGTGATCTCGATCGTTTTGTCAGCACCCTTAAACGGGCACGCAAATGAGGATTATCTCTGGCGACTGGCGCGGCCGCAAACTTGCTGCACCTAAGGGCGATGCCACCCGCCCCACCGCAGACCGCACGCGCGAGACGTTGTTTTCAATGCTCACCAGCCGATTGGGCAGCTTTGAAGATTTGCGCGTGGCCGATCTGTTCGCGGGCTCGGGCGCGCTTGGATTAGAGGCGCTTTCGCGCGGCGCGGCGCATTGCCTATTTGTCGAACAGGATCGCGCGGCGGTGGATGCGATCCGCGCCAATATCACAAAGCTTGGCGCGAGAGAGAGAACAAGCGTTGAGGCAACATCGGTCATGGCCCTGCGCGCTGCACGTGAACCGTGCGATCTGATTATGCTCGACCCGCCCTATGACACCAATGCAGGTGAAGTCGCGCTCGACCGGATGCTGCGCCTTGGCTGGATTAGCGAGGCGACATGGATCGCGCTTGAAACGGGCGCAAAGGAAGACTTTGCCGTCAAAGGGCTTTCGATTGATGCCGAGCGCAAAGTGGGCAAAGCGAAGATCTGGCTGGCAAGGCTTGGCCCGCGCTAGTTCGGCTTACTGACCGGGAAACCGTTCAAACTCGGGCAGTTCGTGTGCCGATTTCATCCAGCGCAAGCGCTCTGCTGTCTGGATATGCGATTGCGCGGGCAGATCATCGGGATCATCAAGCGTTCCTGATTGCACATCGACAATGCCCGGCAGATTTTGGGCGTTGCGGTAAAACAGGCCCGTTCCGCATTCCGGACAGAATGATCGCCGTCCATGTTCAGACGAATTGTAGGTTTTCACCTCGCCTGTGAATTGCAGCGCATCTTCTTGAAACATTGCCCAGCCAACCATCGGTGCACCGGCAGAGTTTCGGCAATCATTGCAATGGCACAATGCGTGGTGCATCGGTTCACCTGATAACTCGTAGCGGATCGCTCCGCACTGACAGCCACCTTTTCGCATATACCTTCTCCCAACATTCCTAGGCGGAACCGCTTGCCGTACCCGCCTATGTTCTCTAGATGTTCACGTCTCTCATGAATGGTTCCGTTTCTCAACCCCCTGCCCATCCTGAAGGCGATGTTCCTGCCTATGCCAAGCGGCTGAACGCTCCGCAGCGTGAGGCGGTGCTGACGACCGAAGGGCCCGTGCTGATGCTGGCCGGCGCCGGCACAGGCAAGACAGCGGCGCTGACGGCGCGGCTGGCGCATTTGGTGGCGATGCGCCGCGCATGGCCGAGTGAAATTCTGTGCGTCACGTTCACCAACAAGGCAGCGCGCGAAATGCGCGAACGCGTGGCGGGCCATCTGGGAGCTGGCGCAGAAGGCATTCCGTGGCTTGGCACCTTTCATTCGATCTGCGCCAAGATGCTGCGACGCCATGCAGAACTAGCCGGATTGCAGAGCAATTACACGATCATCGACACCGATGATCAGCTGCGCTTGTTAAAGCAGCTTATCAGCGAGCATGAGATCGACGACAAACGCTGGCCCGCGCGCCAGCTTGCTGGATTGATCGACCGCTGGAAAAACCGCGGGCTTAATCCTGATGATCTCGATGCAGGCGAAAGAGAAGCCTATGCCAACGGGCTCGGGCAAACGCTCTACCGCGCCTATCAGGATCGGATGAAGGCGCTGAATGCCTGCGATTTCGGCGATCTGATGCTGCATATCCTCAACATCTTTCGCAAGCACAACGACGTGCTCACCGAATACCAGCAGCGTTTCAAATACATCCTTGTCGATGAATATCAGGACACAAATGCCGTCCAGTATTTGTGGCTGAGGTTGCTCGCCCAAACGCGCAAGAACATCTGCGTTGTGGGTGATGATGACCAGTCGATCTATTCATGGCGCGGGGCAGAAGTTGCCAATATCCTTCGGTTCGAAAAGGATTTTCCGGGCGCAGCGGTGATCAGGCTGGAACAAAACTACCGCTCCACCCCGCATATTCTGGGCGCTGCATCGGGCCTTATTCGGGCCAATAGCGAACGGCATGACAAGACGCTTTGGACCGAGGTCAATGGCGGCGACAAAGTGCAGGTTATGGGCGTATGGGACGCCCCCGAAGAGGCGCGCCGTGTGGGCGAGGCGATTGAACGGCTCGAGGGCGAAGGCGTCCCGTTAGACAAGATCGCCATCCTTGTGCGAGCGCAGTATCAGACGCGCGAGTTTGAAGACCGCTTTATCCAGATCGGGGTCAATTACCGGATTATCGGCGGCTTTCGTTTCTACGAACGCGCCGAAATTCGTGATGCGATGGCCTATTTGCGGGTGATCGCACAGCCGCAAGACGATCTGGCGTTTGAACGGATCTACAATCAGCCCAAACGCGGCCTTGGGGCCAAAACGCTGGAAAAAATGCACAGCCATGCGCGCCGCGTCGGGATGCCGCTCGCCGCCGCCTCGCTCGAGCTTGCCGATAGCGATGAACTGCCCAAACGCGCCGCGAACACTATCGGCGGTTTGCTGCGACAATTCCTCGCCTGGCGCGAGGCCAGCGAAGTTATGACGCCAGCCGACCTGTTGCGGCTGGTGCTCGATGAAAGCGGCTATAACGATATGCTTGCCGCTGACCGATCACCTGAAAGCGCAGGCCGCGCAGAAAACCTGTCCGAACTCGCGCGGGCAATGGAAGAATACGAAACGCTCGGCGATTTCCTCGAACATGTCAGCCTCGTCATGGATACAGACGGGCGCGATGATGAGGAAATGGTGACGATCATGACGATCCACGCAGCCAAGGGCCTTGAGTTTGACCACGTCTTTTGCGTTGGCTGGGAAGAGGGCGTGTTCCCCTCACAGCGGGCACTCGACGAGGGTGGATTGGCAAGCCTCGAGGAAGAGCGCCGCCTGGCCTATGTCGCAATCACCCGCGCCCGGCGGGCCTGCACGATTTTCCACGCGGCGAACCGACGGATTTACGGCCAATGGACCAGTTCGATCCCCTCGCGCTTTATCGAGGAATTGCCTGAGGAACATATCGACCAAGAAAGCACGATGACAGGCGGCGCGTCGCTTTGGCGCGCAAATTGGTCCGAAAATGACGATCCCTTCGCGCATGTCGCGCGTGATCGCCCCGAACGCGCGCAAACACGCGGGCCGGGCTGGAAGCGCGCGGTCGATAGCGGCTACGAAACGCGTCAGAAACGCCTTGCCGAACCTGGCCGCAGCGCCGCAAGCTTCGCCGCACAAGGCCGCAGCGACATCTCCATTGGTGCAATGGTGACGCATGAGAAATTCGGCACAGGCTGCGTGATCGATCAGGAAGGCAACAAGCTCACCATCCAGTTCGAAGAAGCAGGCGAAAAGCGCGTGATCGACAGTTTTGTGAAGGTGGTGGGATAGCCAAAGCACGCCTTTGACAAATTACGCGAATGTGCGAGCCTTTGGTTCGACATATTAGAGGGGACGACAATGGCTTGGAAATTCATCAGCGCCGCAGCCTTGCTTGCAATCGCAGCGCCTATCAGCGCGCAAGAGGAAAGCGCAGCCCCTGCCATCACCCTTGGCAATGGTGAGGCAAACTGGATCGTGGTTGATGATGTCACCCGCTCGGCTGATGCCACCTATACCGAACAGCGCATCACCTCTGACAGCGCAGCGGTAAGGCGCGGCGATGGGGCCACGCTGGCTTTTTCACAAGTTCAGATCGAGGGGGATGGCTGGTTGGTCCTCCATCCCTTTATCGACGGGCGGCCCAATGGCGATTGGGTGGCAGGCTATGCCTTTGTCGAAAGCGGCACCAACACGGACGTTTCGATCACCATCAACCCTGCACCTGAAAGCGGCACGATGTTTCTGGTGATGCTCCATTCGGACAGCAATTCAGACGGTGTGTTCGATTTCGTCTTTGTCGATGACACCCATGTCGAAGATCGCGCGGTGTTCGAAGGAAACCGCATGATCGCGCATGTGTTTGCCGTGCCCTAGGCCTTATTTGCAGGACTGTTCGCGCTAGTCCTTGAACCCGACGCCCAGAAAACCGGGCTGAGGCCCGTTCCATTCACCTGGCGCTGTCGGTTCATCATCCTCATCGCGCTTGCGGCGACGGGGCATGCGCTCGCGCTTTTCTTCATCCGCAGGTTTGTCGTCGCTGCGTGATTTGCGCTCGCGTTTGGGTTTGCTGGGCGCGTCATCGCCATCATCGCGTTTGCGGCTGCGTGAACGTGATTTCTTCTCTTTGGGTTGTTCGTCCTCAGAGCGATCGTCGTCGCGCTTGCCTTTATCGGCGTCAGGATCGGCGAGTTCGACCCGCACGTCTTCCTTGCCGAACACCTTGATCTTGGCGCCCGTCAGTTTTTCGACATTGGCAATCGCCTCGCCATCTTCGTCCGAGACGAGCGTGAAAGCGCGGCCCTTTGCCCCTGCACGGCCAGTGCGGCCGATACGGTGCACGTAATCATCGGGGTGCCACGGCGTATCGAAGTTGAAGACGTGGCTTACGCCTTTGATGTCCAGCCCGCGCGCTGCAACGTCTGATGCGACCAGTATGTTCACGTCGCCCGATTTGAACCGGTCGAGTTCTTTCAACCGCGAGTTTTGATCCATGTCGCCGTGAATCTCTCCACTGGCAAACCCGCGCTTTTGCAGGTGCTTGTTAAGCTCGCGTACGGTTGTCTTGCGGTTGGAAAAGATGATCGCGGTCTCGACCTGATCGTTGGCCAAGAGCCATTCGAGTGTCTCGCGTTTCTGGCGGGCCTTCACCGGCACTTTGAACGCGGTGATATCCTTGTTCGTCGTCGCAGCACGTGCCGTTTCGATCCGCTTGGGGTTGCTGAGGAACTTCTTGGCCAGCTTTTCAATCGGCGCAGGCATGGTTGCTGAAAACAGCATCGTCTGGCGCGTTTCGGGCAGCTTGGAACAGATAAACTCGATATCGGGGATAAAGCCCATGTCGAGCATCCGGTCCGCTTCGTCGATGACGAGCAATTCGCAACCAGAAAGCAGGATTTTCCCGCGTTCGAACAGGTCCATCAATCGGCCCGGCGTCGCGATCAAAACGTCCACGCCTTCATCAAGAGCTTTCAGCTGATCGCCCATTTGCACGCCGCCGATCAGCAGCGCCATCTTCAGGTCGTGGTTCGCCCCGTATTTCTCGAAATTCTCGGCAACCTGCGCAGCCAGCTCGCGGGTCGGCTCCAAAATCAACGAACGCGGCATGAGCGCACGGCGGCGGCCAGCGGCCATCACGTCGATCATGGGAAGCACAAAGCTGGCGGTCTTACCGGTGCCGGTTTGCGCGATCCCGATGAGGTCTTTCATCATCAAGACAGCGGGGATGGCTTCGGCTTGGATGGCCGTAGGCTCGCTATAGCCGGCGTCATCGACGGCTTTGAGCAATTCAGGTGAGAGGCCGAGATCGGCGAAGGTCATGCGTTTCAAAATGTCCGGATAATGGGCAGCACGGCTGCCGAGGTTTGCCTGAACGCGGGAGAAGCCCCGCAACCAGCACGGGCGCGATTGGCCAAAAAGACCTCAAAAGTCAAGAAATGCCCCTGTTTCGCACGATGTCGCGGTCATTCGCGACAGGGCCGCGGCCTATTCGGTAACGGCGACCAACTGGCTCATACGCTCGATATCGCACTTGGCTCCGCTACGCGATTGCAGCGCATCGCGATCGACACAAAGCTGACCGTCTTCGTTGCGTTCGACATAGAAGCCGGAATAGAAATCACGCGCGCGGCAGGCGCGTTCCAGATTGACGCTGACAATTCGCTGGTCGCGCAGGAACAGCAGCAACCGATTGCCTGTGCCCGTTTGGACACCGGAGATACGGTTGACCGGCAGACAGCGATCCATCTCACGCTCTTCGAAACGGGTGTTGAGGCCACGCTGTGGTAGTTGTGCAAGCAATTCGTTGCGATTGCTCTCGCGCTGCGGCGAAATACGGATGATAACGCGCTGTTCGATGCGGAATTGGCGGAAGACCTGTCTGCCATAAAACGCATCAAGCGGTGTTTCGCCTGAGCGGGCCTCTGCCTCGATGCGCGACGATGGGCCTTCGGGCGGCGTTTCAAAATCGGGTGCAGCTGAAGTCGGTGCGCGCGTTTCGTCGCTGCCCAATTGCGCGTCCTGCACACCGTCAAATGCAGGCGCACTACCGTGCCCCAACAAAGGCAAGATCAACGCTAGCGGCGCGGAAAGAGCAAGCAGGCTCGGCATGGGCTGCGCTGAGGTTCCTCCTGATTGCGACCCGGTTTTGACGACATGCGCGGGTTTTGGACAACCCGTCAAGATTGGCCTGGAGAGCTAGCAAGAGTGATTGAACGCTGGGTTAACTGCCCCCTTTGACGCCGGCCTGTTACGGCAAAGCACTGGCATATTCGCGCGCGAGTGTGGCATAGGGGCCACAAATGACGAGCTCCCCCCAAAATTCCGACACTTTCCTTAGTCAAGCAGCGCAGCTGTTAGGCCCCAAAGGGTTTTCGCAGGACGATGAGGACCTCGCCCAGTGGCTGACAGATTGGCGCGGGCGGTATTCGGGCCGCGCAATGGCGCTGGCCTCACCTGCTTCAACCGAGCAAGTGGCAGCACTGGTAAAACTGTGCGCCCATCATCGTGTGCCTATCGTTCCGCAAGGCGGAAATAGCGGGATGGCAGGCGGCGCTACGCCTGATGATAGCGGCGCGGCCCTTTTGCTGTCGCTGCGGCGGATGAATGCTATCCGGTCGCTCAATGCAGATGCTGGTCAGGCGGTGTGCGATGCCGGCGTGATCCTTCAGACCTTTCACGACGCAGCGAACGATGCAGGTTTTCGCTTCCCGCTGACACTGGGCGGCAAGGGATCAGCGACGATTGGCGGGCTTATCTCTACCAATGCCGGCGGCACCCAGGTGCTGCGCCACGGGACAATGCGCGCGCAGGTTATGGGGATCGAAGCGGTGATGGCAGATGGGAGCGTGTTTGATAGCCTGACCGTGCTCAAAAAAGACAATCGCGGGTTCGACCTAAAGCAATTGCTGATCGGGTCAGAGGGCACGCTGGGCATCGTGACAGCGGCAACCTTGCGCCTGTTGCCTGCCCCTAGCGCCCGCGCAACCGCATGGGTCGGACTGTCCTCCATTAAAGATGCGCGAACGCTGCTTCGACGGGTGGACCGCGTGCTAGGCGATACGCTTGAAGGGTTCGAGGTGGTCCCTGCCCATTGCCTCGATAGCGTGCTCAACCTGCTGCCCGATGCGCGCAGCCCGCTTGCGCATCGCCATGAATGGAATGCGCTGATCGAATGTGTCGCAACAGACGGCGACGATGCGGCGCTGCGCGTACGGCTTGAGAATGCCCTCGGGGCCGCAGCAGAGGCACAGTTGATCGGCGACGGGGTGATTGCGACCAACGAACATCAGGCCGAAACTTTCTGGCTCTTGCGAGACTCAATCTCGGCTGCTGAACGCGCTATCGGGCCTGCTATGCAGCATGATATCTCTGTTCCGGTTGAGCAGATGCCGGAATTCATCCTCGCAGCCTCTCCTGCGATTGAGGCTGCCTTCCCCGGCACCATCGCTGTCGCCTTTGGTCATCTGGGTGATGGCAATGTCCACTTCCATATCCTCGCGCCCAAAGATGCAATTCCCGGCGAGTGGGAGGACACCACGGGCAAACAGATCAGCGCACATGTCTATGATCTGGTGACCGAATGGGGCGGTTCGATCAGCGCCGAACACGGGATCGGCCAGATGAAAGTCACCGAATTGGGCCGGTTGGGTGATCCGGTCGCACTGGCGATGATGCGCAGCGTGAAAGCTGCGCTCGACCCGCATGGCCTGCTCAATCCGGGCAAGCTTGTGCCGCCTGCCTGAACCGGGCTTAGCACCACTAGCCCGCAGGGCGCTTGCGCGCACGGCAAGGAACGCCTAAAGCGCCCGCGATCACGGCCTCTGCGTGGAGCGATCCATACAGGGCAGCCGCGAACGAAAATTCCAATTTAATTCTCGGAGAGATTCCCATGGCGACCGCGCCGCAGCCGCAACTTCCGCTGTTTTACAAAGACCTGCTTCCGCTCAACAGCCGCGATCACGGCGACTGGAAAGTCAACAGCTTCGCCGATGCGAGCTTTCTTGAAAGCACTCACGCGATTCCGCTGACGGTTGATGAGTTTGTCGATGCACAGCGCAACTATCCGATCGTTTTCACCGCAGGTGATAACCCACTGCCGATCGCGCTGATGGGCCTGAACGAAGGCGTCAACACCTACATGGATGCCGAGGGCAAGCTGGAAGCGGGCGTTTATGTCCCTGCTTACATCCGCCGCTATCCCTTCATCCTCGCCAAGCTCAACAAGGATAGCGATGACATGTCGCTGTGCTTTGACCCGCAAGCGGGTGTTCTGGGCAAAAGCGACGAAGGTCAGGCACTATTCGCTGACGACAAGCCGACCGAATACACCGAAGGGGTGCTTGAATTCTGCCGCCGGTTCGAAGAATCGGGCCAGCGCACCAAGGCTTTCGTCGAAGAACTCAAGAAGCTCGACATCCTGATGGACGGCGAAATTGCGATCACCCGCAACGACATGCCTGACACTCCGTTTGTTTATCGCGGCTTCCAGATGGTTGACGAAAACAAGCTGCGCGAACTTTCTGCTGAACAGGTCGAAACGCTCAACAAGAACGGCATGGGCATGCTGATCCACGCTCAACTGTTCTCGATGAACCTGATGCGTATGCTGTTTGAACGCCAGAGCGCACAGGGCAAAGTCCCGACGCAAAATGCCGGCACCCCGGCAGTGCCGAACGGCAGCGTGTAAAAAGACCAAGGGGTTTCACGCAGGGCCTTCTTAGCCCCGTTGAAACCGCCAAATGCGATGTATTTCGGGCGGGCCGCGACTTGATCGTGGTCCGCCCGTTTCTTATTTAAACGGATGTGGGTGGCCTTCCCCTCATATGCCGCTCACGGATTGCGCCTTCGGGTGCGTTCCTCCCTGAACCTGGCCACCTCGTGCACCCCTGTTACCGCACGAGGTGGCATTTTTTCAGGTTCCGCCAGTGGCGCAAATGCCAGATGCGCAAATGCCAGTCGCGCAAATTCAGTCGCGCAAATATCGAGTGATTACTCAGCCGCCTGCGCCAATTGCCCGCCAGCACCAAGGCCAGCAGTCTCAGCGCCCAACTCACGGACAAATCCGGCGAGCATCTGCGCCATCGGTTTCAACGCATCGATCTGCTCTGCCAAGGCATCATCGAGATAGGTCGAACGGCACACCTCGATCTGCATGGCATAAATGCCGCGCGAGGGCGCTGAATGGCGATCCAGAACATAGCCGCCCGAATAGGGGCGATTATGCGCCGCGACACAGCCGCGCTCGTCCAGATATCTGAATGCGCTGCTGACAAGGCTCGAATGGCACGAGGCGCCAAAGCGATCTCCCAGCACAATCCTCGGTGCACTATCTTCGCCTTGCGGCTTACGCAGCGGCGGCATCGAATGCAGGTCAATCAGCAAAGCCGCGCCCCACGCATCGCGAATTCGTTCGAGTTCAGCGGAGAGGAAGCTGTGGTAAGGCCGGTGGATGCGGTCGATCCGCCGGTCAAGCTCTTCGCGCGCAAGGCGGCTGCGCCAAATCTCGCCAAAGCCTGGCAACCGGCGCGGCACAAGGCCCAGCCCGCTTCGCGCGCGGGCATTGGTGCCGGCCAACTGCGAGCGGGCACGCATTCTGCCCTGCTTGCTGCCTTCGACCATTTCCCAGTCAACATCGTCTTCAGCACGGTTCAGGTCGAGCATAGCGCGCGGCGCGTGGGCAACCAACAATCCCGTGCCGGTTTCGCGTGCAATCTCCACCCCGACAGCGTCAATATGCCGATCCTCAAGCCGCAATTGCGACAATTCAGCGTCTCGCATTTCAGCCAGAGTTGTGCCGGGATAGGCGCGGCCTGCATGGGGGACAGCGATAAGCACAGGCAGCGGCATCGAACGCGGGGCAACGTGGATATAGGCGGCGTTGTCGCGCGCGCGCATTCCGGGCCTGTCTGGCGCTACTGCTCCGCCGCGCGAAGTGACCATATCGCTGCGATCAAATGCGCCTGCCGTAATAGGCGTTAGCCGCCGCGAAGAACGCAGTGAGCCACCGGGTAAGCCGGATGCGCCAGTTAAAGGTTCTTTGGCTGCCATCGGGTCAATTGCTGCCTTCTTTGGCAAGGCAAGTCAAAGCCTGATCGACACAAGTGTGGCTTGATATCGGGTTGATCGTTGATCGGAGGCGTTAATGACAACGGGTAACGAATTATATGACGGCGTCTCAATCCTGAACGCGCGCCCGATTGATGAGGGATTTCTTAAGTGGAATCCTGTAGAGACATGGTCATGACTTCAATCCCTGCCCCACGAATCCTCCTTGCCGAGGACGACGATTCAATGCGCACCTATATTGAGCGCGCGCTTACCAATGCCGGCTATGATGTCAGCAGCGTCGATCGCGGGACAGAAGCGGTTCCCAAGCTCGAAAGCGAAGAGTTTGACCTGCTGTTGTCGGACATTGTTATGCCTGAAATGGACGGAATCGAGCTAGCTCAACGCTGCGCCGAAGTGTCTCCGCGCACCAAGGTGATGTTCATCACCGGATTTGCCGCTGTGTCGCTGCGCGCAAGCCGCGAACAACCGCATGCCAAGGTGCTGTCAAAGCCGTTTCACCTGCGCGATCTGGTGCTTGAAGTAGAGCGCACCTTTGAAGATCAGCAGCAGGCGAGCCTGTAACTGGCCTGTAACTGGCGATTTTTTGAAATTGGCGCGCGCGAATCGCTTGCACTGCTGTGCGAGCTTCGCTAGTGCGCCGCTTCCCGCATGACCGCCTTAGCGCGCTATACGGGCAGATAATGGTGCGGGCGTATAGCTCAGTGGTAGAGCACTGTATTGACATTGCAGGGGTCGGAAGTTCAACTCTTCCTACGCCCACCATTATCCCTTTTCTCAGTTACTCGATCGCGCAGAAGCCGGGCCATTAGTCGGCTTTTCGCCCCACTCTTGCCTCGATCCGTATCGGTTCGAATTGTGCGGGAGATTGGCAATAGCTTGAGAAATAACACCTTTCTATTGCGCGCCCTCCAAACTAGACTTCATTTGGAGCGCAGAACCTATGGGCTTGCGCCAATACTGGAGGAACGAAATCTCATGAAACTATCGAAATTCAATCGCCTTGCAGCAGGCACTGCAGCGGCCCTCGGCGCGGTTCTGCTTTCGGCTTGCGATGCCGCGCCGATAGGCAACAGTTCAGGATCAGGTGAAGAGTATTCGGCGACGCTTTCCGATCCGCTTCTGGCTGATCCGGCTGTGGGTGACCTTTGGGCTGCCAAGCTTGACGAGTTTTCCAACGCTGATTTCGGTGTTGGCGGCGAACAAGGGGGCGATGCCTACGGGCTGATGAAGGTTGTGAATGTCAGCGAAGATCGCGTCATGGTCATCACTGAAAACGCTGCATGGCCGGCGGCTTCGGGAACCGTAAACGAATTGCGCGGCGACCTTGCTGCGATCACCTGGGACGAGAGCGAGGAAATTCCGGTCAATCGCAGTGACCTTCAAAGCCTTGTCGACAGCGAGTACATTCTCGAAACCCGCCGATTGGCAGAATAAAAAGAGCCAGAATTGGTAAGCCAGAAGGGCAGCGTTCGATTATCGAGCGCTGCCCCTTTCATGCGAGCTACTTGCACCTCGTGCCACCTCTGCTAGAGCGCCCCGCAAGGGCGGCACTTATCCGCCCATATCACACCAAATTCGCTTGTAAGGAATGAGGCGTCAGCCATGCAGAAAATTCAGGTCAAGAACCCAGTCGTCGAGCTAGACGGCGACGAAATGACAAAGATCATTTGGCAGTGGATCCGCGAAAGGCTGATCCTGCCCTATCTCGATGTTGATCTGAAGTATTACGATCTCTCGATCGAAAAGCGTGACGAAACCGACGATCAGATCACCATCGATGCAGCCAATGCGATCGCTGAACATGGCGTTGGCGTGAAATGCGCAACCATCACTCCTGACGAAGCGCGTGTTGAAGAGTTTGACCTTAAAAAGATGTGGCGTTCGCCCAACGGCACGATCCGCAACATCCTTGGCGGCGTTGTGTTCCGTGAACCGATTGTCATCGACAATGTGCCGCGTCTTGTTCCAGGTTGGACCGATCCGATCGTTGTTGGCCGCCACGCATTTGGTGACCAATATCGTGCAACCGACACGCTGATCCCGGGACCGGGCAAACTGCGCCTTGTTTACGAAGGCGAAGACGGCACCAATCTCGACCTCGAAGTGTTCGAGTTTGAATCGAGCGGTATCGCCATGGCGATGTACAACCTCGACGATTCGATCCGCGCTTTTGCCCGCGCTTCGATGAATTACGGCCTCGACCGCAAATGGCCTGTATATCTGTCGACCAAGAACACGATCATGAAAGCCTATGATGGCCGCTTCAAAGACCTGTTCGAGGAAGTCTTCGAAAACGAGTTCAAGGAAAAGTTTGCCGAAGCCGGTATTACCTACGAACACCGTCTGATCGACGATATGGTTGCCGCCGCACTCAAATGGTCGGGCAAGTTCGTCTGGGCGTGTAAGAACTATGACGGCGACGTTCAGTCTGACACCGTTGCGCAAGGGTTCGGTTCGCTCGGCCTGATGACATCGGTTCTGATGACGCCCGATGGCAAGACCATCGAAGCCGAAGCCGCACACGGCACCGTTACCCGTCACTATCGCCAGCATCAGGAAGGCAAAGCCACCTCGACCAACCCGATTGCGTCGATCTTCGCTTGGACGCGCGGCCTGATGTATCGCGGCAAATTCGACGGTACGCCGGACGTTGTCCGTTTTGCCGAAACGCTCGAACGCGTTTGCATCCAGACGGTAGAGAAAGGTCAGATGACCAAAGATCTCGCGCTGCTGATCGGCCCGTCGCAGAACTGGCTCACCACCGAACAGTTCTTCGAAGCGATTGTGCAGAACCTCGAAACGGAAATGCAGAACTGGTCCTGATCAGCTCTCAAACCATCACGGCGCTGCTGTACATAGCGCCAGCCAGAACGGGCGGCCTCTCTAACGAGCGGGCCGCCCTTTCTGTTTTCCCCTTGCCAAACATGATCGCGCAAGTGGCAGGTGACTTAGGCTCGATGGAAAGCTAACCCTATTTCATGGCAGGCGAACTTACCCTTTCTCCGGTGATGCAGGATGCTCTGGTAATCCTTGGTTCTGCAGGGATTGTGATTCCGGTCTTCGCCCGTTTCCGCATCACGCCGATCATCGGGTTCATCCTGATTGGCATTCTCGTCGGCCCGTTTGGATTGGGCTCGCTGGTCGATCGAGCGGACTGGCTGCGCTATGTGACGATTTCCGATCCGGAGCGATTAACGCCATTTGCCGATTTCGGCATCATCCTGCTGCTGTTCGCAATCGGTCTGGAACTGTCGTTCAATCGCCTATGGCAATTGCGCAAGCTGGTGTTCGGGCTTGGCAGCCTCGAACTGTTGATCATCGGCAGCGTCTCTGCGGTTTTCTTCAGCTATTTCAGCGGTATGAGCACCACCGCAGCGCTCGCATTGGGGTTTGCCCTCGCCTTTTCATCGACTGCAATTGTGCTGCCGATCTCGGGAACGAAGAGCCCCGTCGGACGCGCTGCGCTCTCGATGCTGTTGTTCGAAGATATCATGATCGTTCCGATCATCTTCATTCTAGGCGCGCTTGCCCCCAATGCCGCAGAAGGGGGTGTTTCCAGTCTAACAAGCACCTTGGTTCAGGGCGGGCTGGTCATTCTGGTCCTGTTGGTCGTGGGCCGCTTTGCTCTCCCTCGTCTGTTCAGCCAGGCTGCACGCACCAAAAGCCCTGAGCTGTTCCTGGCCGCATCGCTGCTTGTCGTTATCGGCGCCAGCCTTGCGACAGCGGCGGCCGGTCTTTCCCCAATTGTGGGCGCGCTGATCGCCGGCCTGCTGATCGCGGAAACCGAATATCACGGCGAAGTCGAATCGATCATGGAACCGTTTAAGGGCCTTGCGCTCGGCGTGTTCCTGATCACCATCGGGATGAGCATCAACCTGACCGAAATCTGGGCCGATCTGGGCACGATCATGGCTGCGGTAGTCGGCGTGCTGGTCTTCAAGGCGATTATCACAGGCAGCCTGCTGCGCATGATGGGCGCAAGAAGCAGCACGGCAACCGAAACCGGCGTGTTGATGGCAAGCCCAAGTGAAACAACGTTGATCGTGCTTGCCGCCGCGACGAGTGCATTGGTCATCGACGCCGACATTGCGCGTTTCTGGCAAACGGTCACTGCAATCGGCCTCACGATCACCCCGCTGCTCGCCCGCCTTGGCAGGATAATTGCGCGCCGCGTCGAAGGGGTGCCTGAACTTCCCGAAGAAGACGACGATGAGAGCCGCACCATCATTATCGGCGGCGGCCGCGTGGGCCGACTGATCGCTGATATGCTGGTGGCCCATAATCAGGCCTATGTCCTGCTCGATTCAAACCCCGATCTCATCGACAGCGCAAAACGACAGGGATACCGCGCAACGTTCGGCGATGCGGCGCGAGGCGATGCGCTTTCGCGTTTGGGAATTGAACAGGCCCCGGCGCTGGTTCTGACAATGGACGAGCCTGTCTTGGCGCAGCGTTTGGTGAGCAAACTGCGCAAGGAACACCCCGATTTGCTGATCGTCGCGCGTGCACGCGATACCGATCACGCAGCCGCGCTGTATCGCGCAGGCGCAAGTCACGCGGTGCCGGAAAACCTTGAAAGCTCGCTCCAGCTATCTGAAGCCGTTCTGGTTGATATCGGCGTGGCGATGGGCCCGGTAATCGCCTCGATCCACGAGAAGCGCGATGAATATCGCGAACGGCTGGAGGTAGAAGGCGGGCTTAGCGCGAAGCCAAAGCTGCGCACCTCAGCCAACGAAGGCTAGGCCCTAGCCTTCGAGGATCTGCTTTACCGCAGCGATCGCAGCGTCGGCTTTGGAACCATCCGGTCCGCCGCCTTGCGCCATGTCTGGACGGCCACCGCCGCCCTTACCGCCAAGCGCTTCAACACCTGCGCGGACCAAATCGACCGCGCTAAACTGCGCCGTTAGATCTTCGGTCACCGCAGCAGCGATGCTTGCCTTGCCATCATTGACCGCCACAATCGCGGCAACACCTGATCCAAGCCGCGCTTTGGTTTCATCGAGCAATGGGCGCAGTTCTTTGGGATTGAGGCCATCGAGGACTTGGCCGCTGAACGCTATTCCGCCGACATCCTCATCACTAGCCCCCGAGGCGCCGCCCTCTGCTCCGCCGCCGCCAAGTGCCAGCGCCTTTTTCGCTTCGGCAAGCTCCTTTTCAAGTCGCTTACGTTCATCCAGCAATGCACTGATACGGGCGGGCACCTCTTCGGGTGTTGCACGAATTGCGCTTGCGGCAGATTTGAGCGTTTCTTCACGCTCAACCAACCAATTGCGCGCCGCATCACCGGTTAGTGCCTCGATCCGGCGAACGCCAGATGAAACGGCCGCTTCTGAAATGATACGGAATACGCCAATATCGCCGGTCGCCTTTACGTGGGTTCCCCCGCACAATTCGACCGAATAGCTCAGCCCAGCATCACCTGCGCGGCCCATCGAAAGTACGCGAACTTCGTCGCCATATTTCTCGCCGAACAAGGCCAACGCGCCTGCCTCAACCGCATCATCAGGGCTCATCAACCGCGTCGCCACAGGTTCATTTGCAAGAATCTCGGCATTCACCTCTGCTTCAATCGCCGCAATCTCGCTCGTCTCGAGAGCCTTGGGGTGCGAAAAGTCGAAGCGCAGGCGATCCTGCGCAACAAGCGAGCCCTTTTGCGTCACGTGATTGCCAAGCTGATTGCGCAAGGCCGAATGGACAAGGTGCGTCGCTGAATGGTTGGCGCGAACCTGATCACGGCGGACCTCAGCCACTTCGAGTTGGACATTGTCACCAACAGCAATCTTGCCTGCCTCTATTACGGCATGATGGGCATGGAGCCGGCCCAAAGGCTTGCTCGTATCGGTTACCTTAGCGCTGAGCCCCGACGGCGTGGAGATTTCGCCGGTGTCGCCAGTTTGCCCACCGCTTTCGCCATAGAATGGTGTCTGGTTGGTGAGGACAACCACTTCGTCCCCGGACGAAGCCTCGGTGATCTCGGCGCCATCCTTGACGATTGCAACAACTGTGCCCTCGCCTGATGTGGCCGAATAGCCGGTGAACTCACTGGCGCCTTCGCGCTCCGCGATATCAAACCAGATCTCGCTCGACGCTGCCTCGCCGGAACCTTTCCAGGCCGCCCGCGCAGCGGCCTTTTGCCGTTCCATTGCAGAATCAAATCCATCGCGATCCACGTTGATACCGCGATCGCGAAGCGCGTCCTCGGTAAGGTCGTAAGGGAAGCCGTAAGTATCGTAGAGCTTGAACGCGGTTTCACCATCAAGCTCCCCGCCCTGCTCCATCGTGCCAGTGGCCTCGTCGAGCAGTTTAAGCCCCTTATCGAGCGTTTTGCGGAACTGCGTCTCCTCGCGCAGCAGCACTTCTTCAATAAGCGCCTGGCCGCGTTGAAGCTCTGGATAGGCCTGTCCCATCTCGGTGACGAGTGCCGGAACCAAACGGTGCATCAAAGGCTCACTTGCGCCCAGAAGGTGCGCATGGCGCATCGCACGGCGCATGATCCGGCGCAGAACATAGCCTCGCCCTTCATTCGACGGCAGAACGCCATCTGCCATCAGGAATGACGTTGAACGCAGGTGATCTGCGATAACGCGGTGTGATGCTGTTGTGCCACCCTCGGCAGCAACGCCGGTCATTCCTTCAGACGCTGCGATCAACGCCTTGAATGTGTCGGTATCGTAATTGTCATGAACGCCCTGCATCACCGCGGCAATGCGTTCGAGGCCCATGCCTGTGTCAATCGAGGGGCTCGGCAAGTCCCGCCGTTCGCCATCTGCACCTTGCTCAAACTGCATGAAGACAAGGTTCCAAATCTCGATGAAGCGATCCCCGTCCTCATCCGGGCTGCCAGGAGGGCCACCGGGGATATGATCTCCGTGATCGTAGAAAATTTCCGAACACGGCCCGCACGGACCGGTATCGCCCATCGACCAAAAGTTATCATTTGTAGCGATCCGGATGATGCGGTCATCGGGAAGACCAGCGATCTTGCGCCAAAGGTCAAAGGCCTCATCATCGGTATGATAGACCGTGGCGATCAGTTTCTCAGGTGAAAGGCCCCATTCGCGGGTTAGCAACGTCCAGGCGTTCTCGATTGCTTGTTCTTTGAAGTAATCGCCAAACGAGAAATTGCCGAGCATCTCGAAGAATGTGTGGTGACGAGCGGTGTAGCCAACATTGTCGAGATCGTTGTGCTTGCCGCCTGCGCGCACACATTTCTGCGAGGAGGTCGCCCGCGGAGCAGGCGGTGTCTCAAGGCCGGTAAAAACGTTCTTGAACGGTACCATGCCCGCATTGACGAACATAAGTGTCGGATCGCTATACGGCACCAAAGGCGCGCTCTGTATTTGAGCGTGCTCTTTGTCCCCGAAGAAGTCGAGAAAGGACCGGCGGATATCGTTGGTCGAAGTCATGAACTCGCAGTTAGGCAATGCTGCCCATGCCGACAAGCCAAAGCAGCAGTCAAAAGCGCAATCTGCTCAGCTTTGTTGCAGCGCAGCCCGTCTCAACCAGCGTCAAAACTGGGTTGCGCACGAAAAACCGGCGCGAACGGCGTCTCTCGGGGAAGAGACGAAACTCGCGCCGGTATTCCGTTTGTTCGGGCCGGCGATCGGTAAGGACCGCACAAATGCCCGCTTGAGGATTAGCCTTCGGGCTCCGCGTCCGGTCCCGTCATCATCTCCTCGGCGACCTCGTCGGTTTTACCGCGAATAGCGGCTTCCAACCGGTCGCAAACTTCAGGATTTTCAGTGAGGTAAGTCTTCGAATTTTCGCGGCCTTGGCCGATGCGAACACTGTCGTAAGAATACCAGCTACCCGACTTTTCAACCAGGCCAGCCTTTACACCGAGGTCAAGGATTTCACCCTTCTTGGAGATACCCTGACCATACATGATATCGAATTCGACCTGCTTGAACGGCGGGGCAACCTTGTTCTTGACCACTTTGACGCGGGTCGAGTTGCCGATCACCTCATCGCGATCCTTGATCTGGCCGGTGCGGCGGATGTCGAGGCGCACAGAAGCATAGAACTTGAGCGCGTTACCGCCTGTCGTTGTTTCCGGGTTGCCATACATCACGCCGATTTTCATGCGCAGCTGGTTGATAAAGATCACCATACATTTCGAACGGTTGATCGATCCGGTCAGCTTACGCAGCGATTGCGACATGAGGCGGGCCTGAAGCCCGACATGCGAATCGCCCATCTCGCCTTCGATTTCAGCGCGCGGAACCAGCGCCGCGACAGAATCGACCACCAGAACATCAATCGCGTTAGAGCGGACCAGCGTATCGGTGATCTCAAGAGCCTGTTCGCCAGTATCAGGCTGCGAGACAATCAGTTCATCAATGTCCACACCCAGCTTCTTTGCATAGACCGGGTCAAGAGCATGTTCTGCATCGACAAAGGCAGCCGTGCCGCCAGCTTTCTGAGCTTCGGCAATTACATGCAAAGCAAGCGTCGTCTTGCCCGAGCTTTCCGGCCCGTAAACTTCGACAACGCGGCCCTTTGGCAGGCCGCCAATTCCAAGTGCGATATCAAGTCCGAGCGAGCCGGTCGAAATCGCTTCGATTTCCATCGCCTCTTTCGAGCCCAGCTTCATCGCCGAACCCTTGCCGAATGCCCGATCGATCTGTGCGAGCGCAGCGTCGAGCGCCTTTTGACGGTCCACGTCTTTTTCCTTTTCTACCAGCTTGAGATTGGTAGCCATCGCACGCACTCCTTCGCTTGCCTAGTGTCGGTTATCGAGTTTTAACCGATGCTATGGATTGGCCCGTTTGCCGCCCCCTGTTGGGAAACTTGTACCCACTTTGTTCCATAAGAACAAGAGCGGAACAAAATTTTTTCGACAATCCCTGCGAAATGGCAGAAATCAGGGGTTCTCAGGCGCTTTTGCCTCGCGCATAACCGCGCCGACCTTGTCGCTTATCTCGGCAACAGAGAACGGTTTGGCGATAAAGTGCATGTCCGGGATGTCGATTTCGCTGCGCAGATTCTCTTCTGCGTAGCCGGACATGAACAACACCGGGATGTGCGGACGCAATTGACGGATCGCGCGAACCATTGCCGGGCCGTCCATTCCGGGCATCACAACATCGCTGACTACCAGATCAAATTCGCCACCAGCAGAGATCGCAGCCAGCCCTTCCTCGCCGCCGGGACATGCGGTGACTTCATAACCTGCGCGCGACAATGCACGTTCGGCAACGACCCGGACCATATCCTCGTCTTCGACCAACAACAGCCGTCCACCTACCGACCATTCGGACGATCCTTCGGGCTGTGCCTTTTCGCGTTTGCGAGGGGCTTCGCCGTAATGGACGGGGAAATAGATGGTGAAGCGTGCGCCGGTTGGGCGGCCCGCGGAATCGGTAACATTATCGGCAAAGATAAAGCCGCCTGATTGTTTGACGATGCCGTAAGCGGTGGACAGGCCAAGGCCGGTGCCCTTCCCCTGCTCTTTGGTCGTAAAGAACGGCTCAAACAGTTTTGGCAGCACTTCGGTTGGGATACCGCCGCCATTATCCTGCACGATCAGAACGGTGTAATCGGCCGACGGCAGGACTTCAGAGCCCAGCTTTACCACTTCGCTTGAATCAAGGCTGCGTGTCAGGAGCGAGATGCGGCCCTGCGCAGGCTTGCCGACCTTTCCGCCATGCGCACCATTTTCGTTGATCGCGTCGCGCGCATTGACGGCCAAGTTCATAATGACCTGTTCAAGCTGCTGTGGATCGGCACGCACCGCACCCAGATTTCGATCGTGCTGCACATAATAGTCGATCTTTTCGCCCAGAAGCCGTTTGATCAGCGGTCCAACCTCACTGACCACATCGGGCAGTTGGAGAATCTCCGGACGAAGCGTTTGTTGACGAGAGAATGCGAGCAATTG
>Ga0316207_10002248_pt1 | contig 20433 bp, 14 predicted proteins | sample 6weekpyrite_MG_FD_204943 | JGI IMG/M metagenome (GOLD analysis project Ga0316207, IMG submission 204943) | Microbial mat bacterial communities from mineral coupon in-situ incubated in ocean water Damariscotta River, Maine, United States -... | ecosystem: Environmental > Aquatic > Marine >...
ATTTGTATGAACATGAAGACCGTCGTTTAGGATTTCACCCCGACTGGAACACCTTAATTTATAATTACGGTCGTACAGAGGTTGCCAACTTTTTACGCGCTAGCGCCATGCATTGGTTAGACAATTTCCATGTTGATGGCATTCGCGTTGATGCGGTTGCGTCTATGTTGTACTTAGATTACAGCCGCAAAGAAGGAGAGTGGTTACCTAATATTCACGGTGGTAATGAAAACCTCGAAGCTGTCGCTTTTTTGCAACGTTTCAATGAAGAATTATATAGCCAATATCCGGGTACTTTTTCAGTCGCTGAAGAATCAACGTCATGGCCGGGTGTATCACGACCAACAGATTCAGGCGGTTTAGGCTTTGGCTATAAATGGAATATGGGCTGGATGAATGACAGCTTGCGTTATATGCAAGAAGATCCTATCCATAGAAAATATCATCACGAGCAATTAAGTTTTAGTTTGGTTTATGCGTTTGATGAAAACTTTGTCTTGCCGTTAAGCCACGATGAAGTTGTACATGGTAAAGGCTCAATATTAGACAGAATGCCCGGCGACACTTGGCAAAAATTTGCTAATTTACGTGCTTATTACGGTTTTATGTGGACGCATCCGGGTAAAAAATTACTCTTTATGGGCTGTGAATTCGCTCAAGGAAAAGAGTGGGATCACGATGGCGAACTTGATTGGCAGCAACTTGATGTGCATTGGCACAGTGGTGTTAAGCGCTTAGTTAAAGATTTGAATACCATTTACACCAATACACCCGCTTTATACGAAAAAGATTGTCTGCATGATGGCTTTACATGGTTAGAGCACGATAATAGCGAGCAGTCTATTTATAGCTTTATTCGTTATGGTGAAGACCAGCAAGCTCCTGTTATTGTACTTTGTAACTTTACTCCACAATGTCATCAACACTATAACGTTGGCGTGCCAGTAGCAGGGTTCTACCAAGAAGTTCTCAATTCTGATGCTGAGATCTATGGAGGTAGCAACCAAGGTAATTTAGGTGGCGTTGAAAGCATAACTGGGCAATGCCAAGGTCAAGCGCAGCATATCAGCATAACAGTACCACCACTCAGTACTGTTATTTTCTCATTAGCTTGGGAAGAGCAATAAATGATAGCCACTCGCGAACAGCATTATCAAGTAACTTCAGGGCGCTCTTATCCGCTCGGCGCTACTGTGCATGAACACGGAATTAACTTTGCCATTTTTTCCGCTAATGCGCATAAAGTTGAATTATGTTTATTTGATGCCAGCGGAAAAAATGAAATTCAGCGTATCGAATTACCTGAATTTACCGATGAAGTCTGGCATGGCTTTGTAGAAGAATTACCTGAAGGGGCGCTCTATGGCTATCGCGTTTATGGCCCTTTTGCGCCACACCAAGGACACCGATTTAATCCGCATAAATTATTACTTGATCCCTATGCTAAAAAATTAGCAGGGGATTTTATCGCATCCAATACGCATTATGCTTTTGATGAGCATTGCTCCGAACCCGATTTAACGCAAGATATTCGAGATAACGCTGCCTATTTACCTAAATGCGTCGCCATTAATTCGTTGCAGCCATCCAATACGCATCCACAAGTACGTCGTCGTGACACCATTATTTACGAAATGCACGTTAAAGGTTTTACCAAGCAGCACCCTGATGTACCCGTTGACTTACAAGGCACTTTTGCTGGCCTTGCTCAGCCGAGTGTTTGCCAATATTTAACAGATTTAGGCATTACCAGTGTTGAGCTTTTACCGGTACATAGCTTTTTAGATGAGCCTTTTGTCCGTGAGAAAGGGTTGAGTAACTATTGGGGCTATAACAGTTTAAGTTTTTTTGTGCCGCAACCCAGCTATTGCCATGGTGACGGCTCTAATGACTATATTGCTGAATTTAAACATATGGTGGAGACTTTTCATCAAGCGGGCATCGAAGTGATTCTCGATGTGGTTTATAACCACACGGCAGAAGGTAATGAACTTGGACCTACGTTAAGCTTTAAGGGCATAGATAACGCCAGTTACTATCGCTTATGCGCCCAAGATAAACGTTTTTATGTTAATCATTCAGGCTGTGGTAATACCCTTAATATTGCCCACCCTCGTGTGTTGCAGTTGGTTACTGATAGTTTACGTTATTGGATCGAAATCATGGGTGTTGATGGCTTCCGATTCGATCTGGCGCCAGTACTTGGCCGTGGCGAACAGCACTTTGATGCCAACAGTCACTTTTTCACTACTTTGAAGCAAGATCCTATTCTAGCCAAAGTTAAATTAATTGCTGAGCCATGGGATATTGGCGAAGGTGGTTACCAGTTAGGACGTTTTCCTAATCAATGGATGGAATGGAACGACAGATTTCGTGATACTTGTCGCCGTTTTTGGCGTGGTGATGAGGGCTTAGCGTCTGAATTTGCTGCGAGAATACATGGCTCAAGTGATATTTTTGAGCCTCAAACTCAACCCCACGCTCAAAGCCGTACTAGTCGTCGTCCAAGTGCCAGTGTAAATTTTATTACCTCTCATGATGGCTTTACCTTACATGATTTAGTCAGTTATGAAAAACAGCAAAATCATGCCAACGGTGAACAAAATCAAGATGGTCATCACAGTAATTTTAGCAGCAACTTTGGTGTTGAAGGTGAAACTAACAACGAAGTAATCATGCAACTTCGCCAGCAGCAAAAACGTAATTTACTAACGACTTTATTTATCTCTCAAGGCACGCCCATGCTATTAGCAGGCGATGAAATGGCTAATTCGCAACAAGGTAATAACAATGCTTACTGCCAAGATAATGAAATTTCATGGCTACATTGGCATAACACGGATGCCCAAGCTGAAATTGAATTTGTAAAGCGCTTAATTCATTTGCGTAAAGAACACCCACTATTAAACCGAACACACTATCAGCACGGCAAAACCGTATCAGCACAAACAGGTTTACCCGACATTAGTTGGCTTAATTGTCATGGAAAATTGATGACCGAAAATGACTGGCATAACAGCACCATCAAGTGTGTTGCTATGTTATTGGCAGATACCAAAAGCGAAGTTTTACCTGCGGTAGAAACTGTTTTTGGTGAATATTGTCCCTTAGGTCAAGTAGAAGATGATGCCTTGTTGATTATATTTAATGCTCACGCAAGAGACGTTAAATATACGCTACCAGCTCTAAATGGCTACTGGAAAATGCTAATAAATACTGCTGATGTGTCTAGAGAAAAAGCTAGTGAAAACATAAGTGAGAATATCACCACAACCGACATTACTGCAGCCGCACATAGTTGTGTGGTGTTAAGTTTTTCCCGAGCTAAAACAAGTACAACGCAAAAGAATAAAACAAGAATTAATCAGTTCACCCCTGTGAACAAAGAAAATAGAGAGTAGAATGAAAATGACTTCACACTTAATAGAACAACTAGCAGATTTAGTTGGCTTTCACCGAAATTATATTGATAGTTACGGCAAGCAAGTTTTTGCCAAAGACCAAGCCCGTCAGGCGTTATTGCAAGCGATGGGATATGATCTCAGTAGTGAGCAGGTGCTTGAACAACAAATTAAATCGCTAAATGAGCAAGCATGGCGCAAGATGTTACCCGCCACACATATTGCTAAATGTGAAGAACAGCAACATTCGTTAGTGATCAGTCTTAAATCATCAGCAAGTAGCGTGATCACATGGGAAATTACTACAGAATCAGGTGAGGCTCTGAGTAATGAACTGGCTATCAGTAGCTTAACTAAGATTGATGAAACGCCGTTAGATGAAGATTATTTTACTAAATATCAGTTAGTTTTACCTAACTTGCCCCAAGGTTATCATCAGTTAACCGTGACTCATGGTGAACAAACAGAGCATTGCCATTTAATTTTTGCACCAAAAACTTGTTATAGCCCACAAGAAGCATCGAGTGAAAAAATGTGGGGTTATGCCGCACAACTTTATTCATTAAAAAGTGATAATAACTGGGGTATGGGCGATTTTTCTGATTTGCTTGGACTCGTTGAAAAATCAGCCGATCAAGGTGTTTCGGCCATTGGCTTGAACCCTTTGCATCCGTTATATCCAAATAACCCTGCCCATCGTAGCCCTTACTCACCTACCAGTCGTTGCTTTTTAAATGTAATGTACATTGATGTCACTAACGTGCCAAATTATGAAACGTGTGTGGCTGCTCAACAGCGCTTTAACAGTGATGAGTTTCAAGCAAAACTCGCCTTTGCAAAAAGTGTAGAGCTAATTGATTACCCTGCGGTTGCCGATGTTAAATATCAAATTTTAGAAATTTTATTTTTAGATTTTACCGCTACCGCTAATAAAGCGCTGATAAAAGAATTTAATAATTTTAAAGCTGAGCAGGGGCAGGATTTACTTAACTTAACCACCTTTGATGCCTTGTATGAACACTTTAGATCACAAGATGAAAATACTTATGGCTGGAAAATGTGGCCAGAAGCTTATCAAGAGCCGAGTAGTGCTGCGGTAAAAGCATTTCAGCAAAGTCATAGCGAGCGTATTGACTACTTTGCCTTTTTGCAATGGTTAGCCCATCGTCAATTAACAAGCGTAGCTGAAATCGCTAAAGACAAAGGCATGCCGGTAGGTTTATACCTCGATTTAGCTGTAGGCTGTGATGGCTCAGGTGTTGATGTGTGGTGTGATAAAGGCGTTTATGTTTCAGGGGCTGCCGTTGGCGCGCCACCAGATGCCATGAATACCTTAGGGCAAGATTGGGGCTTAACGCCTATAAATCCTGTAGCCCTTAAGCAACAAGGTTACTTACCACTCGTTAAAGCGTTGCGTAGCAATATGCAATATGCGGGTGCACTGCGTATTGATCATATTTTAGGGTTAATGCGTCAATACTGGGTTGCACCGGGCATGAAAGCTGATGAAGGGGTATATATTACTTTCCCGTTAGAAGATATTTTACGCATTATTGCCCTTGAATCACGTCGTGAACAATGTGTTGTTATTGGCGAAGATTTAGGTACAGTGCCCGATGGTTTTGGCGACATTATGGCGGCGGCAGGGTTACTTTCTTACAAAGTATTATTTTTTGAGCGCTGGGATTCAGGTTTGTTTATGCGCCCTGATTTATATCCAGCGCAATCAATGGTCACAGTATCTACCCATGATTTACCGACATTAACGGGTTGGTGGACAGGGCGTGATTTAGAGTGGCGTCAAGAGCTGGGTTTATACCCTAATGACGAAATGGGACAACAAGAGCGCAGCGCAAGAATTGATGACAGAAACTTACTGGTTTCTGCACTTAATGACCTTGATGTCATTGATATGAGCAAAGCACCAATGCAGGCACCCGCTAAAATGAATACAGAACTATCAGTTGCTGTGCAAAAATATATGGCGCAAGCGCCAAGCCATATTCAGCTTATTCCCCTAGAAGATGCTTTAGAAATTGTTGAACAGGTGAATATTCCGGGTACTATTGATCAACATCCTAATTGGCGTCAAAAATTACCTGTGTCAATGAGTGAATTTTTTCAGCAAGATTCCGTTAATGCTATTGCAGATGCGATGCAGCAAGTTAGACCTAGAAGTAAATAATAAGAGAATTATGATGAAATTACCCGCTATTAGCACTGCTTTTATTGCCGCATTAAGCTTATGTGCTTCATTGTCATTTGCAGCAATTGCCAGTGAAGATAAAAAGGATAACACCGCTAAAGCCGCCAAGTTAGCGCCTTATCAGCAACGCAGTTTTCAAGATGAAGTGTTTTATTTTGTACTGCCAGATCGCTTTTACAATGGCGATAAAAGTAATGATTTAGGCGCCGATGCTAGCGATAAAAAGCGCGCTGAATCTCATGGTGGTTTAGATACTACCAATAAAGGCATGTACCACGGTGGTGATTTAGCAGGTTTAACACAAAAGTTACCCTATCTTGATAATATGGGTATTACTGCTATTTGGTTAACGCCCATTTTACGTAATAGAGCCATGCAAAACGGTAGTTCAGGTTATCATGGTTATTGGATTTTAGATTTTACAGAAATAGACCCTCACTTGGGTAGCAATGCGGATTTAAAAACATTTATTGACCAAGCTCACCAACGTAATATTAAAGTGTTCTTCGACATTATTACCAATCACACTGCTGATGTTATTAAGTATAAAGAATGCCATGGTGAGAAAGGCGAAGAGTGGTTATTTGAAAAAGGAAACTGTCCTTATAAGTCTTCAGCACAGCTGGCGAAAGGTGATACTTACACACCTTTTATTCCAAAGGGCAACGTTGAAAAAGGCAACGCGCAATTTCCTTTATCTCAGATAAAATCACCCGCATGGTTAAACGATGTTAATGTTTATCACAATCAAGGTGATTCAAATTGGCAGGGCGAAAGCGCTATTAGAGGTGATTTTGCCGGCCTTGATGATCTCGATACCAATAGCGACAAAGTCGTTAATGGTATGATCGACATCTACAAGTCAATTATTGATGAATTCAAACCAGACGGCTTTCGTATTGATACGGTAAAACATGTCAATAAAGAGTTTTGGCAGCAATTCTCTCCTGCGTTGATGGCACATGCAAAGTCTATAGGTATTGATAACTTTTTCATGTTTGGCGAAGTCTATAGTTTTGACTCAAAAGAATTAAGTAGTTTCACGAGAGAAGCAAAACTACCGTCCGTGTTAGACTTTGCTCTGCAAGGCGCTATTCGCAGTGTTTTGGTTGATCAAAAAGGTACCAATGACTTAGCTAATTTATTCGCCCAAGACCACTTCTATCAAACTGATCATAAAGATATCAACAACTCTGGTATTCAAAATACCGATGTCAATCAATTGGTAAATTTTACCGGTAATCATGACATGGGACGTTTTGCTTATTTCTTAAAAGCAAGCAAGCATAACTACAGCGAACAAGAACAAATTCAACGTAATTTACTTGCCAACGCATTGCTCTATTTTAGCCGTGGTGTACCGGTTATTTATTATGGCGATGAGCAAGGTTTTGTTGGTGATGGTAATGATCAAGCATCACGCCAAGACATGATGCCATCTAAAGTTGCCAGTTATAATGACGATGACTTATTAGCAACCGATAAAACCACTGCCGATAATAATTTTGATACCAATCATTTGCTTTACCAAACTTTTGCTAAATATGCGCAATTGTATCAACAATACCCCGCACTACGTTTTGGTCAGCAAACCACCTTGTATTCACAGGACAAACCGGGAATTTTTGCGATACAAAGAGCTTATACATCAAAAGAGAAAACGCAAAACTTAATCGTCGTCTTTAATACCGCCACGCAAGCACAAAACCTAGATGTACTTAGCAATATCAAGTCAGCGAAGTTGCTTTATCAATCAACAGCGAGTAAAGCAGACAAAATTGCTCCGATGAGCTTTGCTATTTATCAGTTACATTAACTTTTCTCGGTTATTTGATGAATATGCACATCACGTTGCGGAAAGGGAATATTAATATTCGCTTCATCTAAGGCGCTGTAAATACCCGCATAAGCTTTGTATTTTGCCGCATAAAGGTTCACTGTGGGTGTCCATAAACGTATGGCGAGGGTAATAGCACTGTCTGAGAATTCATCAATGCCCACTTGCAGCTTTTTGTTATCGCCAATGATATCCAGTTGTAGCATGGCTTTTTCAAGCAATGCGACAACTTCTAAAGGATTATGCTGATAAGAAACCCCAACGCTTAATTCAAGTAACGAGTCATGCTTTGAATTGTGTAAAACCTCGCCAACAATATGTTTGTTAGGCACGGTAATAGTGACATCGTCTTCATTTCTTAGCACTGTATAAGCAAGCAATACTTCTTCAACAACGCCTGTTACGTCATTAACTGTGATGGTATCGCCTACTACAAAAGGGCGAATTAAAATAATGTTAAAACCGGCAGCATAGTTCGCCAGTAATCCTTGCAGCGCTAAACCAGCGCCAAGCGAAATAGCACCAATGGCGGCGATAAACGGTGTGACGCTAATACCAAGCTTGCCAAGCGCAACAATGGTGATCATCACTACCATAAGCATTTTGGTGGTATTAGATAAAAATTGACTTAAGGTAATATCAAGTTTATGGCGCAAACATAAGGCTAATACCCATTTTGCCACCTTGCCAGCAAGCATATAACCGACAATAAAAATTATCAGCGCGCCCACTAACTGAAAGCTGTAATTGGTGAAAAACTCAATGATCACATTATAAATATTAGCAACCTGATCTATTTCATCTTTTAATAAATTACTTGGCGCTAAGGCGGAGGTGGTTTTTTCTGTAGTGTTGGCAAGTTGACTAGTAAGCACAAGGTTTCCTTAATAGGTTATTATACCAATTGAAATAATGAATCACTCAACTTAGAACTACAGTAGCGAGCTTAAAACAAACAAAATGAGTTAAACATAGTTATTCTATATTTTATTCATTTTGTGATGTTATCAGTTTGCTACTGAGTTCCCAAAGGGCGAGTTTAAAAGGCTTATATGCGGCGTTATTGATTTTGACAAGGGAATAACCATTCTCTTCAATCAATGCCTTGCCTCTAAGCCTTTTAACTCTCGCTAAGTGGTGTATTCATTAATTCAATTGGTATTGATATTGAACAAATTGCATGAACTTGTTCAATACTAACTTATTTTAAGCTTACTTAGTCACTTTAATTCTCTCAATCAGTGGTTCAGGTTTGGCACTAGCGGCACTTAATAAATAATCTAACTGTACTAATAGATTTTTAGTGGTTTTGCCCGTGGCTTTATAGCGCCATTGTTTTAAAGCAGTGATTGCTGTTTTGTCAAAAACATAAGCAGGCTTGCCATTAACCACTTCAACATTAGTAACATTGCCATCACCTTGAATATCATATTTTAAAACTACTGAGCCTTCGATGCCTTTTTTAGCGGCTTCAATTGGGTACTTAGGCTCTATTCTATGAATGGGGTGGACATTAATTTTGGCTTGTTCTACAACCGTCTTGTTTGTTTTTAAGTGATTACCGGCATAACTAACACCGGCAAGTAAAGATAGCGACACTAAAGTGACTAAGCTTAATTTGGAGTAATTAGCCTTGGGCATAGTTTTAATTTGTTTAATACGATTTAACATGAAATTTTGCTCTCCATTATGTTTAAAACTCATTAAAGTAAAGGCATTAGGCGGTGAGGTTTCAGCCGCTAACACTAATGCTTTACAGTATTGGATCCTGGATTTAGGCTGCTTGCGCGCGAGAACAGCTTGGTCACAGGAATGCTCTTGATCTTGGCGAAATAATGCATAAGCTCGCCAAGCTAATGGGTGAAACCAAAACAGCGCTAAGAGCACAAGCGCTAGTTGGTTCGCCCACATATGGTGGTGAGAATAGTGACAAACTTCATGGTCGATGATCAGCGTTTGCTGCTCAGGATTATAAAGTTCGTTAAAATTCTCAGGAATAACGATGGTTGGTTTTATTAAGCCGATTAACATAGGGCTGTATATATGACTGCTTTGCTTAATTGCTAAATTATGGGGAATAGCAGCGTGCAGTTGTGAAGATAAGGTTGCATTGTCAATAGCACAGGCTTTAAGTGAACCTTTAAAAGAGTAATGGGTAATTAGCCAATAAGTGATTATGCTGCAAACACCAAAAAACCATAAGCCTTGCAATAGATATGAGTAAAAAACTTCGTTGGTCAGTTGTTGATGTATAAGCGTATTAGGTTGTACTAAATAGGTTTGAATCTCGCTATTGTTAAGCTCGCTAATATAATGCCAAGGTAAGGGCATGCTATACATGATTATTGCCAGTGGTAATAATGACCAAAGCGAATAACTGATACTTGCACTGGCAATACTGCGCAGGGGTTGCCGAACCAGTAATAAGATCACCATGATCAATGTTAACGGCACTAAAGAACTCAGTAGAAAATTAACCATTGTTTTCTTCCCAATCTGAAATTAGCGATTTTAACGCGGCAATATCATCTTTATTAAGATCGTTTTGCTTGGCGAACCCAGCAACTAAAGGCGCTACTTTGCCACTAAACATGCGCTCAACTAAACTTTTGCTTTCTTTTAATGTATAAGCTTCACGCTCTAATAATGGCGAATAAATATAATGGCGTTGCTGTTTTTCAAAACTAATTGCTTGTTTTTTTACTAAGCGATTGAGCAGGGTTTTCACGGTTTTATCATGCCATAATTTGCTTTCATCATTGGTGCTTTCATTTAAGCGATCAATTATTTCATTAGCACTGGCAGGGGCTTGTTGCCAGAGAGCGTCTAGTACTTCAAATTCAGCTTTACTTATTTCTGTCATAACAGTTTCCAAAAACAATCAGTGATTACAAATGTAATTTTAATTATAGATTACACTTGTAATCCAATTTGTCAATTGCTATTTTTATCTCACTCCCTAAAAGATTTAAGAAATAATTTAATGAAGTTACTTATTACGATGTTGATATGCAGTGTTATTTCTGCTTGTGCATCTACCCAAATACACCTTTACCGACGTTATTTGTCTGATCAAGAAACCATTACCATATCAACAGCCATTGAACAGCAAGGGTTTGATGTTATTCCTAATACGCTGGCTTTTCCTGATGAAATACAGCAGTCAACCTTACTGTATTCGCCATTTATTGAAAAAGAAGATGGTGTGAATGTTCTGTTATCAAGCCTTGAGAGTTTAGGATGGGAAATTCCAACAGTACAGGCGCTTTTCACCGGTAATCATTTTTATACCAAAGATAGTGCGGGGCTGTTTTTACTTCCAGAGGGAGCGGGAACAAATGATAAAATAGCAGCACCAGGTTTAGTTAATGAGTACCAAAGTGAAGAATGTGATGCATCAATAGCATTGCGTTTAAACAAAGATGAAAGTTACCAATTTGTCTACAAAAACGGTAAAGCTAAACCAAGAGCTAAGTTAACAGGCAAGTGGAAAATTATCTCATATCCTTATATTGGGCTTAGCTCGGTAGATGAAAACTGGTGGTTCTATTTAGAAATACAGCAAACAGTTGAAGTAGATCAAATCAGTAGAATAAAAATAGTAACCTTGACGCCGCTAGATAAACATTACGCTTTTCCTAGTTGCAGCTTTGTTTTTGGGCAAAGACTTTAATGAGGTTTTACAATGGTTAAAAACTAAAATAGTATGCTAGTTTTAGCAGGGAAGTTATTAAGATGAAAACTATATTTACTTGGTTGAAGTGGTTATTAATTGTTATTGTCGGTTTACCTTTATCTGTCTATTTACTGTTAATTTTAATTAATGTAAACGATGAAGAGAAATCAAATACCGTTATTGAGTTTGAAAAATTTTTAGCTCAAAGAACAACCGTTGATGATAAAAAAAATGGTTTTGTTTATGCCATGGGGTTAACAGCTAATATTGACGATGACTTTTACTTAGCTGGCGTAGAGCAGATTAAAAAGGCGAATATGATCAAGTCGATAGAGGATTACTCACCAACTCAAGAAGATCGATATACTTCAAACATTGAAGAGAAGTATACCGAGCTCACTAAAGCTTGCGGAAAACCAGTAAACCTTACCGACACTTGTGCAGAATCGTTACAAGAAAATAGCCAAGGCATTGATGATTTTTTGGCTGATAATGCAGTTTTATTGCAGCGCTATCAAATAATGATCAATCAACCTGCTTGGTATGAATCTTTGCAAGCTAATCCGTACACTCTTCCATCATTGTCGCCGTGGCATATTTCCCACAAAGTTTTTCTACTTTATGTTTGGCAACAAGCATCTATGGGGAAATTTGAGTTAGCAGCTAACTTATTGCAACAAGACAGTGTTTTCTGGCGCAAAGTACTTTCTTCAACACACTATCTACTTCACTTTGCATTAGTGACTGAGTTCATTCAGCAACATTATGATTGGGGCGTGTTTAGCTTGAACTCCTCAGCAAGGACTAATGACCACACTGTAGAAAATGTCATGAAAATCGTACCAAGCGATTGGTCACAGTCTTATAGTGCCCCTGTTTTTTCTTTTGATAAAATTGCTATGGGTGAATGGCAATTTGGTCGCAGTATTTTACAGCAAGTCTATAGTGATGATGATTGGAGTTTGCTGCTGATTAAACCGATATTTAATTTGCAAAGTACTTTGAACTTTAATGCAGATTTACTTGTTAACGTCGTAAAATCTGAACAAAGCAATGAACAGAGAGTGGCTACAATAAAGGAATGTAATCAAGCGTTAAGTTTTTCTTTATTAAAATGGTACAGCTACAACCCCATTGGCAAATTATTTATGTGCACAGGGACACCAAGCTTTAAACGCTATTTAAGTAATATAAATGATTTAGAAAAAGCTAGACTTACAGCGTTGAAAAACCTGCAAGTCGAATAGCGAATGTTCTATTTCTATTGTAAAAGAACTAAACTCAATTTAAAAAGTTTTAGCAAAAGCAATACCTACTACTGTTGCTGTTTCATCATTAATAAAATCAAAAGCCAATGTTGGTTCAACAGCAAAGCTAGCGACATGAAAATCATAACTAAATGATGTACGAACTAGACTCGCTGTTTCATTGTTACCCCCCAACTTTTCTTGGCCGAAACCGAAGCCAAGGCGTAACTCTTTCCATGGGTGTAAATAAGCAGATGCTAAAGCAATGTCGACACCTTCACCAGAATTGGCATCATCGGTTTTTTCATAAACAATACCTGCGCCCCATTGTTTTGATAATTTGTATTCATATTCAAAGGCATAGGAAAAATTTGTTTCGCTTTCCATTGTGGTAGTACCGATAAATATACCGGCAATATTATTGTGCGTTTCTTCAGTTGATGCTTGAGCATAGTTTACAGTGGTAATTGCAAGTAATATCGAAGCGATTAGCATTTTATTCATGTTATTTCTCTATCTATGAAAAGTTTGGAGAGACTATGTAACGGAATATTGATAATTCATCAACTCCTAATTGCAGTTGTTATAAGCCAGATCAAAAAACGTGTGAATGTTAAGTGATTAAGCTAATGCTTGCCCATTTCTTGCCTCTAGCAAGCGATACCAATCGTCATGGCTATAATTTAATGCAAGCGCCTTTTTAGCGGCAATAATACGCTTTGGTGTGGTTGAGCCAATAATGGGTGAAATATTGGCGGGGTGTTTTAATAGCCAAGCTAAAATCAGTTGCCATGGCTGACAATCATACTTTTGTGCTTGTTGGGCTAATTCGGTTTCTATGCGCTGTTCATCAGTAGTAGAAAAAGTATTTCCCCAAGCAGGATAAACAACACCACCTAAAGGGCACCAAACAATAGGCGTTATACCAAATTGCTGACATTGATCCAAAGTGCCATCAGTAAAGCTATTAATGTTATGAATATTGATCTCAATTTGATTCACTAATAAGGGTTCATCTAATGCTGATTGCAATAGTGATACTTGAGAGGGGGAAAAGTTACTGACGCCGAAGTGCTTAACTTTACCACTGGCTTGTAACTGCTTAAATGTTTCAGCAACCGCTTGAGCATCCATTAAATAGTCTGGGCGGTGTAATAAAAATAAATCTAAATAATCGGTGTTTAGCCGTTTCAATGAGTTTTCAACACTACTTGTTAAGTACTCTTGAGAAAAATCATAACGTTGCGGATCACGTCTAATGCCTGCCTTAGAGGTGATAATTATGTCATCTCGTAAACTGGGTGATTCAGCGAGTAGCTCGCCAAAGAGGCTTTCGCATTCGCCACCACCATAAATATCAGCATGATCAAAGTGGTTATAACCAGCGTTAAGTGCTGCTTTAATCGCCAGTTTACCTTTGGCTCGATCTTGTGTTGAATTGTCACCGGCAATGCGCATGCAGCCATAGATAAGACGAGAAGATGATAGGTTAGATGAAGAAAATGAATGGTACTGCATTGTTTGACACCTTGTAATGACCATGAACAGCTCTCAAATGTAGAATCGTAATAATAAGGTAGTCATGTCCCATTGGCTATTTTTTGCAAACGTATTCATAAAGAGTTATAACTTTAAGTTAGTTTTACTATACTGACTTAGTAGCTGTTTTTAAGGTGTGAATTAATGGTTAAAAGCTTGTTAATATTAGCGTTAATTAACGCTGCTTTCGCTTTTGGTGCTGCTTTTACACAAGCTAATGAAAGTAACAAAATGATAGTGGTAACAGAAGAGTGGCCCCCTTATAACTACACCAACCTTGATGGAAATGTTGTCGGTATTGCAACCGAAATGGTAGAGCAAACGCTAACAAACAGCAATATACCGTACACAATAAATAGTTACCCTTGGGTTCGCTCCTATGAGTTGGCGCTTAATAAAGCCAATGTCTTACTTTTTTCTACGGTAAGAATTCCTGAAAGAGAACCGCTGTTTCACTGGGTTTGTCCGCTTCATTTAGTTGAATATTCAGTGTTCAAATTAGCATCTAGAAAGGACATCGTAATAAATTCATTAAGTGACTTGAAAAAATACTCTACAGGCATCACCCGAGGTACCTTTTTAGATAGTTTTTTTGAACGAGAAAAGTTGACTTATGGGGTTCACTTGCAAGTTAGCAGCAATAACCAAGTAAGCTTTCAAAATTTAATTAATGAAAGGGTTGATCTCATTATTGATACTCCGCAATACATTGATAGGCAGTTAGGTAAATTAGAACTTGCGCCAGACTATATCCGGTCAGCCTATAAATTAAATGGAGGTGATAGTGGTCAAATGGAGTTATGCATGGCAATTAGTTTAAAAACACCCATGGCGTTGGTGAATAAAATTAAAACGGAACATCAAAAATTAGTGAAAGCCCAAAGTGATTAGCTTTGGGCTTTTTTACTCATCTCTATGTATATTTTCTATTACACTTTAAAACGGCAATGTTGTTTCAAGTAATCTTCATGACTTGGTAAGTTTTTTGTTGTTTCTGTCATAACATAATGAAAAGAATCCATCGTCTTAGGTAAATCAATTTGTTGCTTATAAGCCATTATTGGGGCAACACTTTTAGGAAATATATTTTGCCCTGTTAAAACAGCTAGCCAGTTGTCTTGTTTGAATAAATCTTTCGCATTAACATCTAAATGGCCGTGAGTTGAAAATAAATCTATCTGCTGCTGTAGTGAATCAGGAATCGGCATATTTTGGCAATAGCGCCAAAAGTCGCTATCGTCGCGCTTGGTTGCTTTATAATGCAATATAATGAAATCACGAATATGCTCGTATTCTTCTACTGTTTGCTGATTATAAAGTTTGCTATTAATTTCATCGCACTGTTTATTAGGAAAAACGCCAATTAAACGCATGATCGACTTTTGAATCAAGTGCAAACTAGTTGACTCTAAAGGCTCTAAAAATCCTGCCGACAAGCCAATAGCAATACAGTTTTTATGCCAAAACTTTTCTCGTCTCCCAACATTGAAATTAATGACTTTTGGCTCAGTAAGTAAATCTCCATCGACACTAGAAACCAATTCATCCATGGCTGCTTGTTCATTAATGAATTCACGACTATGCACAGAGCCATTACCCATGCGAGTTTGCAAAGGTATTCGCCATTGCCAACCAGACTGTTTAGCAATAGAACGTGTGTATGGACTGATTGCTTTGGTGTGCTTGGTTTGTACGGCAATAGCCTGATTACAAAGTAAGTTTTCTGACCAGTCAATAAACTTAACATCTAAGGTTTTACCTATCAGCAGAGCACTTTGGCCACTACAATCGATAAATAAATCACCAGACACTTTTTGGCCATTAGCTAAGGTAACTGAAGAAATAAAACCATTGTTTGGTTCATTATTGGTATGAGTATTAACGTTTGTTATTTTACCCTCTTGTCTTTTTACGCCACGCTTTTCGGCATAACGGCGTAAATAATTAGCGTATAAACCGGCATCAAAGTGATAAGCATAATCAAAACCAGAAAACAGTGATTTTTTATCTTTTGAGGGCAGTGAAAACTTATTGTTTTTAGCAAGGTGCCAAGCACTTGCGTAGTCTTGCAGTGGTTTGTCAGTATTGGTAATAGCGCTTAATGCTCGGTGTTTATTCCAAAAATAGGAAAAGGGCATGTAATCAAAATCAACGGCAAAACGTCCAAATGGATGAAAGTATTGATGACTTTGCTGTGGCCAATTTTCAAAACTTATACCAAGCTTAATTGAGCCGTTACAATGTTTGAGAAAGTCATTTTCATCAATGCCAAGCAACCCATTAAAGGTTTTTATTGGTGGAATAGTTGCTTCTCCCACGCCAACTGTACCTATATCATCTGACTCAATTAAAGTAATACTGATTTTGGAATTTTTTGTGCCACATTCTAATTGTTTAGAAAGCATGGCTGCACTCATCCAACCGGCTGAACCACCGCCAACAATAACTATGTTGTTAATTTGATCTGATGTTGGCATTTTATTCCTTAGTTGTTCGTTTATAGAAATTAATTTTCGCTTCTTAGCCTAGTAATCACTGTTAGCATTTCATTTGTAAGCATAAATGCTCACCTACAAAAAACATTATCACCTTGTAGGTGAGGCTTTAGCCTTACAAGCGCAGCAAAATATTACAAGCGAAGCGCAAAAAAAAACAACACCTAATAGTTATTATCTAGATGTTGTTTTTATATTACTAACGTTTGTTATTTTAGCTAAGCTTTCTATTTACATAGAGTAGTTTATACCAAAGTAAATGGTACGACCGAAATACTGAATTGTACCTGTACGTGTTGTATCACCAAAGTAAGAAATATTCGGCTCATCAGTGATGTTATCAGCAGAAACAACCGCTTGTAAATTCTCTGTGAACTTATACGATACTTGTCCAGTGATTATTGTTTCTTCTTGGAAATAAGCAGATTGCGCACTACCAATGGCAATTTGTTCACTTAAGTAAGCACTACGATAACGAGCGCCTACACGAGCTTCGAACTTATCATCCCATTCGTAAAATAATGTTGCACTTAATACTCGTGGTGATAATCCTTCAATAGGAGAGGGAGCACCATCTTCACCTGGAACGTTCGATTCAATTTCAATCTCACTTTCGGTATAAGAGAAGTTTACATTAGCGCCTAAGCCAGATAAATAACCGGGTAAAAAGTTAAAGGTTTGAGTATAACCAATTTCAATACCGCGCATATAACCGCCTTTACCGCTGTTTTTAGCACGACTATAATCACCATTTTCCCATACTAAAACATTGCCACTTTCATCTTCTACCTTGTTAGCAGGAATAGAAGGTAATGGAAAACCGTTAGCTTCAAAGTCATAGTTCACTTCAACATTATCAGTAACAATATTCTGTATGTCTTTGTACCAAAGGGCAAAAACAAAGGCACCTTCAGTTTCAGTAAAATAATGTTCAAATGAAAGGTCATACTGGTTAGCATAAAAAGGACGTAATTTAGGGCTAGTAGAGCTATCTAAGCCAATATAGTTACGGCCGTCACCATCGCGGTCAACATCAAAACGCCAGTTACCGCTGTTTGCCATGGTTGGCATTTCAGGGCGAGACATTACTTTGGCGTAAGCAAAGCGTACTTGATCGTCATCGCTTACTTGGAAGTTTAAGTTAAATGACGGTAAGAAGTCAGTGTAACTTTCACTAATTTTCTTACGTTCCCAGTCTGTACTTGTACCACCAACATCATCAAATATTACTTCGCCATTACCAGAGCCAACATTAACTAGGCCGGTACTGCTTTGGGTGGTATCAACGTATCGTACACCAACATTACCAGTTAACGGCATACCCATAACTTCAGTATCAATATTAAGTTGTAAATAAGCGGCTAATACATCTTCCTCAACAACATTAGACTGAGTCATAGTCCAGTCATGCTCCCAAGTGCGTACTGGAGTTCTATTCTCATTTGGAATCCAGGCATTTAAAATAGCACTATTGTTGATCGATAAGAAACTTGGCATGCCAGATAAGTCACCACCAATACTGGTAACTGTAGAATTACTGCTATCTAATTGATATGGGTTGAAGCTATCAACTATAATAGTATTACCTTCTGCATCAGTACCATAAGTTATGTATTGACCATTACGCATATTACCGTCGGTAGTGCCGTAAAGGTAACGACCACGACCAAGCTCATAGTCACGTTGTGAGGCACGAGCACCAAATTCAACAGAACTAAATAATTCACTTTCAAGTTGATAAGCGAAATCAACACGCAATGCATCTGAGGTGTTAGACTCAATATGCGGGTATGATTCAGCACTAGTTACCATCATTTTAGAGGTATCGGTAAAATCTTGGTTAAAGTCGATATTAGGGGTGTTTAACCCATTTAATTGATAACTAAAGATAACATTGTCATCAATAACTGGTGTGGCAGCACTTGAGTCTTCAAAGTAAGCCATACGCATAACTTGATCTTTATAGTTTTGATCACCGGCAGAATGAGAGATATCTACAGTCATCATTAAGTCATCGTTAATATCCCACTCACCGCTTAAACCAAAAGCGCTTGTGGTGCTATTGGTAGTATTATCGTCAGCTTGGGTTTGTATATTAATATCACGTGCAGAGCCAGCAAATGGCGGCGCTACAGCAGTACCATTTGGATCTCTATAAATGGTACCACCGACAAGAGCGCCATTAGCATATAATGGGTTATCAATTAATAAGCCAGCACCAGGGGTGGCAATATTATTAATGCCAGAAACGCGTAAGCCACGATCCCATTTGTTAGAATCATATTTCGAGTAGAAAGCGTCGAATGCAAAACGTAAATCTTCTCTTGGTTCAAAGTTTAGTGCAAAAGCATAAGCGTTACGTTCATCTTCACCGCCACGCTCGTTAATTTCAAAACCAGAGGAAACAAGTATACTTTCAGGCGCGCCATCATAAGCGGCAGATAAATCTTGTTCATCAAATTGATAATTTACAAAACGACTTGAAACGGTAGGTTGGAACATATTTGCCCAACCAACTGAAACACCAAGCGTTTCATCTAAAAATTTACCTTGATAAGAAAAAGTCAAACGACGACCGAAAGTATCTGAGTCTTCATTGTCGGCAGCAGCTTCATTATAATTCCCCTGTACAGAGACACGGAGTTTTTGATCATCTTCAATATCTAAAGCATTAGCGGTTTCTAAATTAATAGTAGCGGCAACACCACCTTCAATTAATGACGCTTTTTGCGATTTGTATACTTGTGCTGCAGTAATTAACTCAGATGGAAAAATACTAAATTGAACAGAGCGACCACCAGCACTAGAAACTACTTCACGACCATTTAAAGTCGAGAAAACAAAACCACCTGATAAACCACGTACGTTTAATTCGCTTGATTGACCATCAATACGTACCGAAGTAACACCAGGTAATCGGGTTAATGAATCAGCAATAGACACATCAGGTAAACCACCAATATCATCGGCTGATATGGCATCTACTACGGTATCTGAAAATCGTTTGGTGTTTAGTGACTTAATCATGCTGCCTCTAAAACCGGTTACTTCAATAACCTCAACTTGGTCATCGGCATCTTTTTTCTTTTCTGCTGCTTCAGGTGCGTCTGCTGCCATAACAATGCTCGGTATAGCGGCAAGTTGTAATCCCCCAAGCATTAACGCTAACGAAAGCGCACTGGGTTTAAATGTTTTCATGTGTATTCCTTAAGGCAAGTTGTATTTATGCTTAATGTTTTATGCAAAATGCTTAGCCTGTTTTTCAATGTACTTAGGCATTAATGCAGTCATTTGTTACCTTTATGTTGTTATCGGAATGTAACTTTATATACACTATTATTTAGTAAATTTTAGTTTTGGTAATTTTCTTTCAGCAAATTGAGTGTAAAACAACCAAACCAAAAAACAAGCAAATGTTCTATGCATACGTATGCAGCTAATAATCTTGTTATGCATACGTATTCATAGCGTTTCAAAGGCATTGACTTATATACAAGCAAGGTTTGTTTGTGTAGGTTTACTGGGTTACTGAAAAAATCAATCATCGGAATAAAGTAAATATTGTTTCCTATACTTAATCAGCAAAGTTTAGAGGAACTGAAAATTATATACGCATAAACTAAAACCATATAGTTAATGGAGTTATAAACTCATGAAATATAAATTCAAGCCCCTCATGCTTGGAAGCGCAATTGCCGTTAGTGCAGCCCTTAGTGGTTGTGGCAGTGACCCTGCGCAGCCAGAAATAACAGATGTATTTAAAGAAACAGGCCTTTGGTGTAAAAGTCCTCAGATAGTACAAATTGCCAGTGCTGACTCTTATCCTTTATCTGCAGACGAACAAGCGGCTCTTGACGCAGGTAAAGCACAAGCGAAAGCTCAAGCTTTAGCCGATGCTGGTGGAGACTGGACTGAAGAAGAAGAGGCTGCATGGGAAGCAGATTTTAAATATGAAGATTTAGACCTTTATAGTATTTTAGGTTTAACCATTGAAGAAACTGAACGACAAGCTGTTGCTAAAGAAGAAGCACG